>ENA-OQCX01000032-OQCX01000032.1-human-gut-metagenome-genome-assembly--contig:-NODE-32-length-64708-cov-3.353633_pt1 | contig 64708 bp, 107 predicted proteins | sample MGYA00242762_ERZ504587 | MGnify/ENA primary metagenome ERZ504587 (study PRJEB26092, sample SAMD00036337) | human gut metagenome | host: Homo sapiens | study: EMG produced TPA metagenomics assembly of...
TGAACATGCGGATGTACTTGCAATTCAGGACCTTAGCGATCTCGCACAGCGTTTCCAACTGAGCACACTGCTTTTCAAAGCCCTCTTCATCATCGATCTTGACCTTGCCAATGGGACTGCCCAGGCTGGAAACGCCAACACCAGCGGCCTGCAGGCGGGGCAGCAGATCGGTCTTGACTTCCTCAACGGTAAAGTCAGCGATTCCCTTTTTATCTGCACTGCGCAGGCTGATGTACTGCATTCCAAGCTCACGGACTGTCTTGAGCTGCTCATCAAAAGAAGAGCTGATCTCGTCGGCAAAGCCGGAAATATAAATATCCTTCATAAAAATCTCCTTTTTTGTGTAGGATACAAGCCTTACTACAACTAATATATCACAATTGTTAAAAAAATGCCGCACAAATCTTTTTCGGTTTTTTTAGCACATCGTGCAACAGAATTTGTTGTTTTGTTGCATATCATAAAATAAGGTGCCTCAAACCAATCTTGTGGGGTGAAAAAGGGAGAAAAACTGTGCAAAATGTCCATCTTTGACTTCGATTTCTTGGCAGCAAAAAACAGAGCAGCAGGATTTACAATGTAAACGGCACAGGATTTACACACGACAAACATCGAACAAACTGATATATTAGGTCTTGGAGATCGGCTCCTTTGATTCTTAAGGGCCGTGGCAGACTTTTAAAAATCGAAAAGGCCTGTCCCCCATGGGCAGGTTTGAGTTGTTTTCAGACCAATCAAAGGAGTTCAAACCCATGTCCAAGACGAAGACTGAGACCCCTGTCCTGCGCAATTCCGCTGATATCCCCTGGGAGGAGAACCGCCTGTATCTGCCTGCGGATGAGACCGAGGAAGAGAACAAAGCTCTTTACGAACGCCTCAAGAAAGAGATCGCAGACGGCCACCCGGTGGATGAATATAACAATGAAGTGCTCTGCCGCCTGACCCCGCGTAATGCTGGTTGATGTAGATAGAACAAGCCAAATGCATCCGCTGGGAACAACTCCGCTTTCCGCAAGTCCGCCATCCCGTCTCACCCTCCTCAGTGAAGATAGAACGAAGCCATACATTTGGCCAGATCCTCTGGTCGTTCTGCAAAGTTTCCATAGCGCCAGCTGTTGAAAAAGCCCATATATGCCCCGATGAACGAGTTGCGGAAGTATCGGTTTTCACCCGGCAATGAAACGGGCCATGGCACAAATTGTCTTGCGTCCCCGAATTCGATATTGGAGATCAGAACAAGAATGATCTTCTCACTCAACGCATCGCTGAAAAAGCTGGTCAGATGGCAATCCATCAGGACACAAAGGTTCTTTCGCTCCGCATACGTCCAGCGGAACAGCGCAGTCAGGTTTTTTTCCAGGGTACTGTATGCAGGCAACTGCCCCGCAAGCAGGGTCATCTGCCGGTCGAGATAGTAATCCAGCACATCGTCCTTGGATTCAAAGCTGCGGTAAAAGGTGGTTCGGTCGAGGTCTGCCATGTGACACAGCTCTGTGACGGAGATCTTTTCCAGCGGCTTTTTCAGTAAAAGCTGAAACAGTGCTGTGCAAAATGCATCCTGATTTTTCTGCGCAACGGGGTTGATATGGTTCGTGTACATTGTGCGCTGTGTTCAGCTCCTTTCTCAAGACGATTGGCTTTATTGTACCATATTCTCTGGAAAAAGCAATTTGATTTCACTGAAAGCGTTTTTTCAAAAAGAAATCTTGACAGTTATTTTCTTTTATGCTAAACTATCTATCGTTACAAAACATTTGCTACTGTGGCTCAGTTGGTAGAGCAGTTCACTCGTAATGAACAGGCCGCCGGTTCAAGTCCGGCCAGTAGCTCCAAAATAAAAACTCCCGAGAATCAGCTTATGAGGCTGGTTTTCGGGAGTTTTTTTGTCCAGACATTTCTCTTTTCAGCTCAAATAAGTTTTGCCTGCCCTGCCAGATACAGCATCCCCACTGCCGCACCGCAAAGCGGCAGGAGCAGAAACAGCATCCGGGCAAACTGACCCAAAAGCGAGCCTGTGCTGGGGGCCTGTCCTCCACGCCCGAAGGCGGCTGAACAGAGCCTTCCGCTTACCTGCAGTGCGGATGCGCCGAACGTGCACAGCGTTCCGGCCGCAAGGGATGCAGGGATACCGCAGACGCAGAGCAGCACAAATGCTGTCCGTGGGTTCAAATCCACAAGCAGCCTGGACGAAAGCAATCCGGAGCCTGTCCCATACAGCATCGTAAAAAGGAAGATGGGCAGCGGCCCCAGGGCGGAAAGCCCCAGGAACAGCACTGCCGTCAGTGCACCTGCCACAGTGAAAAATTCAGTTCGGAACAGGCGCACTGCTCCGGTGGCATCCTGCACAGAAAACAGGTTCTGCCAGCAGTTCAGGTAATAGGAAAGCGTTTCGGCATCGCCTGCCACGCAACGCGCTGCCGCCACACCCGCCAGAAAGGTCCCCAGAAGGTACGCCGCCGCCAGAAGGGCAATCCCCTCACTCGGCTTGCTGCGGCGTGCAGCGGCTCTCTCCGGTGTATTTCCGCGACTCTCAGAGAACGCCGCCGGATGGATCGTCTTTCTTCCTGCGCTGTCTCAGGAAGAACTCCACGGTTCTTCTGTTTTAACGGCTCTTCCTGTGCTGTCGGCATGATCGCTTCGGGCAGTGCCTTTCCCGCTGCGGCTTCCGGTGTTTCCTGATAGACCCACATACTTCCCTGTCCTCCTGATTTTTCTGTTGTAAATGATCAATGCCGGTGCCGTTCTGTACGCAGGATACTGAACACCCCGCCCAGACAGCCAAAGACAAACACCAGTGCAAAGCGGGCCAGCTGCATTTCCGTTGGTTCAATGCCCTCCGAAAGACCGAATCCCAGCAGAAGCAGAACAAAAAGTCCGCCCTGTACAGCACCGCAGATAAGGCCTCTGTTGTGATAGAAAAACGCCATGAGCCAGCCGCTGCAAAAGCTCCCGGCACAGACAATGGCACTGACCATGGGCCAGGCAGTGCTCTGCGCAAGGCTCTGGTTTGCCATCAGGTAGGCAAGCCCGGCCATGCAGGCGGCGGTGAATATCCCACCAATGCCGAATGCAGCCAGTGCTTCCAGGATGGGTAACTTCTTCTGTTCCAACATAAAAACCCGCCTCCCTGCACTACTGTATGCAGAGGGGCGGGTAAAAAAGACCTTGCTTTTAGAGATTACTTCTTTGCGTTGGCAGGAGCATTGTCCATGTTCAGCTTCTCAACAGAGCTGATCGCATTCTTGGTGAAGCGGATCTTCACACGGTCGGAACCGGTCTCCAGAACAAAGGTGTCCTCCTTGATGGCGACCACACGGCCAACAATACCGCCGATGGTCACGACTGATCACCGATCTCCAGAGCTGCACGCATGGCAGCATCCTTCTTCTCCTGCTTCTTCTGGGGACGATAGATCATAAAGTAGAGCAGGACCAGCATCAGCGCCAGGGTGAAGAACAGGCTGATATAGCTTTCAGTGGTAGTAGTCAGAAATTGCATGGGACAAAGTCTCCTCTCAAAATTCAGATAAACTCATTATAACCGCTTCTGCGCCCTCTTGCAAGGGAAAAGCATGAAAAAGCTCAAATTCTTGTATCCAGCAGCTTAACATAACGGTCATGGAAGGCGGTAAAGGTGCCTGCATCCAGTTCATCGCGGATGCGCTCCATCAGTGGTTGTAGAACACAGGTTGTGCATAACGGCCAGACGCATGCCCAGCAGCTCCTCTGCCTTGAACAGGTGGCGGATATAGGCACGGGAGTAGTTCCGGCAGGCCGGGCAGCCACAGGTGGGGTCAATGGGGCGCTCGTCACGCTCATACTTTGCGTTCTTGATATTGATAATGCCGCCCCAGGTGTTCAGGTGTCCATGGCGGGCATTGCGGCTGGGCATGACGCAGTCAAACAGATCAACGCCGCGGGAAACAGCCTCGATCATGTTGCCGGGGGTACCGACACCCATCAGATAGCGGATCTTATCCTTGGGCATATAAGGCTCCACCTCGCTGATCATCTCATACATCACCTCAGCAGGCTCACCCACGGCCAGACCGCCGATGGCGTAGCGTCCAGCTCCAGCTCCGCGATCTGCTTCATGTGCTCTACACGCAGGTCAGCAAAGGTACATCCCTGATTGATGCCGAACAGCAGCTGGTCGGGGTTGGTGGCCTTTCCCTCCTGCTTCAGGCGGGCCATCTCAGCCTTGCAGCGCTTGAGCCAGCGGGTGGTGCGCTCACAGCTGGCTTTGGAGTATGCGTGCTGGGCAGGATTCTCCACACACTCATCAAAGGCATTGCAATGGTGGAACAGGTTTGCCTGGATCTGCATGCTCTCCTCAGGGCCATAAAGATGCGGTGGCCGTCCAGATGGGAAGCAAAGGTCACGCCTTCCTCCGTGATCTTACGCAGCTTGGACAGGCTGAACACCTGGAATCCGCCGCTGTCGGTCAGGATGGGGCCGTTCCAGCGGGTAAATTTGTGCAGGCCGCCCATATCGGCTACCAGCTGATCACCGGGGCGCAGATGCAGGTGGTAGGTGTTGCAGAGCATTACCTGGGTGCCGATCTGCTGCAGATCCTGCGCGGACAGGCCGCCCTTGATGGCACCGGCGGTGGCAACATTCTGGAAGGCAGGGGTCTGCACCGTGCCGTGCACGGTCTTGAACTCACCCCGCCGGGCGTTGTGCTCCTGCTTGAGCAGCTTAAAAGTGGTCAAAGAAGGCATAAGTTTTTTCCTTTCTGTGTACGGAAAACAGCCGTACAGCCTTGTGCCGCCGGGCAGGCGGCAGGTTCAGAAGTGGTGGATACCGAGCTGCCGAAACGGTTCCGGCAGTGTTTTGGGCTTTTGGGAGAGCGGGTGCTGAGGGATCACAGGATCAGCATCGCATCGCCGAAGGAAAAGAAGCGGTACTTTTCCTCTACGGCAACTTTATAGGCAGCCATGGTCTTTTCGTAGCCGTAGAGGGCAGAGACCAGCATGATGAGGGTGCTTTCCGGCAGGTGGAAGTTGGTGATCAGGCCATCGATGCAGTTGAACTTGACACCCGGGTAGAGAAAAATAGAGGTATTGCCGCTGCAGGCCTTGATCTCGCCATATTTTGCGGCGGCGGCTTCCAGCGTGCGGCAGCTGGTGGTGCCAACGGCGATCACGCGGTGCCCGGCGGCCTTGGTTTCCCGGATGCGCTGAGCAGTCTCCTCGCTGATGGAATACCACTCACTGTGCATCTTGTGATCCGTGATCTCGTCCTCCTGCACGGGGCGGAAGGTTCCCAGACCCACATGCAGGGTAACCTCGCAATGCCGACACCCTTGGAACGGATGGTATCCATCAGCTCCGAGGTGAAGTGCAGGCCTGCCGTGGGTGCAGCAGCGCTGCCCAGCTCCTTGGCATAGACCGTCTGATACTGGCTCTGATCTTCCAACTGCTTGGTGATGTAGGGTGGCAATGGCATCTTGCCAAATTCATCCAGTTTTTCATAAAGGGTCTCGGTGTCATAATAGAATGTAACAAACTTGTTGCCATCCTCCATCGTTTCGTCCACCACAGCGGTCAGGGTGCCGTCACCAAAACTAACCTTGGTGCCGGGCTGCATCCGCTTGCCGGGCTTTGCCAGGCACTCCCACTGATCTCCCTTGACCTGCCGCAGAAGCAGCAGCTCACACACAGCACCGGTGGGCTGTTTGACACCCACGATGCGGGCGGGCAGCACCTTGGAGTTGTTGACCACCAGCAGGTCACCCGGCTCAAGATATTCCGGCAGATCGCGGAAGATCCGGTGCTGGATGCTGTCGTCCTTCTGGCTCAGAACCATGAGCCGGGCCGAGTCTCTGGGATCTGCAGGCTCCTGTGCAATGAGTTCTTTGGGTAAATCGTACCAAAAATCTTTTTTTAACATGCTTTGCATTTGCCTTTCCGATGATTGACACGAGTGCCGCATCAATGTTATCATAAAATCTGTATAAACAGTATCTATTATATTGCAAGGTCGGCTGGTTTGCAAGCCGTGTTCGATGTAAATTTGCTTTTATTGAAAGGAAAGGTGCTGGAAATGGAAAAACAGTATAAAGTTGGTATCGTTGGTGCAACGGGCATGGTGGGGCAGCGTTTTGTGACCCTGCTTGAGAATCATCCTGGTTCAAGCTGACCACGCTGGCCGCATCCGCCGCAGCGCAGGCAAGACCTATGAGGATGCCGTTGGCAGCCGCTGGGCAATGACTACCCCGATGCCCGAGAGCGTCAAGAAGATGGTCGTGCTGGATGCCGCCAAGGTGGAAGAGGTCGCTTCTCAGGTCGATTTCATCTTCTGCGCAGTCAATATGCCCAAGGCCGAGATCAAGGCACTGGAAGAAGCTTACGCAAAGGCCGAGTGCCCTGTGGTCTCCAACAACAGCGCAAACCGCTTTACCCCGGATGTTCCCATGGTCGTGCCTGAGATCAACGCGGACCACATTGAGATCATCCCTGCCCAGCGCAAGCGTCTGGGCACCAAGCGCGGCTTCATCGCGGTCAAGTCCAACTGCAGCCTGCAAAGCTATGTGCCTGCCCTGCATCCTCTGATGAAGGAGTTTGGTGTCAACAAGGCTCTGGTCTGCACCTATCAGGCCATTTCCGGTGCAGGCAAGACCTTTGACCGGATGCCCGAGATCGTAGATAACGTCATTCCCTACATCGGCGGTGAGGAAGAGAAGAGCGAGCGCGAGCCGCTGAAGCTGTGGGGCCACATCGAGGGCGATCAGATCGTCAACGCCGAGAAGCCCACGATCACTGCGCAGTGCTTCCGTGTCCCCGTTTCTGACGGCCACACCGCTGCCGTGTTTGTAAGCTTTGACAAAAAGCCCACCCAGGAGCAGATGCTCGAGGCATGGGCTAACTTCCGCGGCCCTGCACAGGAGCTGAACCTGCCCAGCGCACCCAAGCAGTTCCTGCACTACTTCACTGAGCCCGATCGTCCTCAGCCCAAGCTGGATCGCAATACCGAGAACGGCATGGCTGTCTGCATCGGCCGCCTGCGCGAGGACACCCTGTTTGACTACAAGTTCGCCTGCATGAGCCACAACACCCTGCGCGGCGCTGCAGGCGGTGCTGTGCTGCTGGCCGAGCTGCTGGCTGCAAAGGGCTATTTTGACTGAACAACACGTTCCTGACGGAGCGTACAAAGGAGTTTTATACTATGAAGAATCCTGTCTTTACCGGCGCGGCGGTGGCGATCATCACCCCCATGTACGAAGATGGCAGCATCAACTTTGATGAGCTGGGCCGCATCATTGAAGATCAGATCGCACGGGGCACCGATGCGATTGTGATCTGCGGAACTACCGGCGAATGCTCTACCATGACCGATGAGGAGCAGCTGGCCGCCATCAAGTTTACGGTCGAGACGGTCAACCACCGGGTGCCTGTTATTGCGGGTGCTGGTTCCAATGATACCGATCACGGCTGTGCACTGGCAGCAAAGTCTGCTGCCTGCGGTGCCGATGCTCTGCTGCTGGTGACCCCCTATTACAACAAGACCACGCAGGCAGGTCTGGTGGCTCACTTTACCGCTATGGCCGAGGCGGGCGGCATCCCTGTTATCCTGTATAATGTACCTTCCGTACCGGCCTGAACATCACCCCGAGACAGCGCTGGAGCTGAGCCGGAATCCGCTCATCAACGGCATCAAGGAGCCTCGGGCAACATCTCTCAGGTGGCCAAGATCGCTCAGCTGTGCGGCGACGAGCTGAACATCTACTCTGGCAACGATGATCAGGTGGTCCCCCTGCTGTCTCTGGGCGGCAAGGGTGTCATCAGTGTGGTCTCCAATGTCAAGCCTGAGCTGGTGCACAACTGCTGCAAGGCATGGTTTGAGGGTGACACCAAAACTGCCTGCAAGCTGCAGCTGGAGATCCTGCCCTTGGCGGATGCACTCTTCTGCGAAGTAAATCCCATCCCTGTCAAGTACGCCATGAATGTGCTGGCTGGGAGGCCGGTTCCTGCCGTCTGCCGCTGGTCGAGCCCAGTGATGCCCACAAGGAGAAGATCGAGCAGGCACTGGAGGCCGAAGGTCTGATTCGGGAATAAACGAAACAACGCACAATGCCCGGTGGAAATGGTTTCTCCCGGGCATTTGCCGTTACAACAGAAAACGAGGAAACAAAAATGACAGATATTATCATTCAGGGCATTGGCGGCCGGATGGGTCACGCCTCTGCGAGATGATTGCAAACCGGAGTGACTGCCGCGTGGTCGCCGGGATCGACCAGCAGGACGGTGAACAGAACGGCATCCCCGTATACGACAGTCTGGAAAAGCTGGACGGCAAGGGTGATGTCATCATCGATTTCAGCGCTCCCGCTGCTGTGGAAAAAGCACTGACCTATTGCGAAGCACACAAGATGCCCATCGTGGTCTGCACCACCGGCCTTTCCGAAGAGCTGCAGCTGAAGGTGGTGCAGCTGTCCCGCATTGTGCCCGTGTTCAAGAGCGCCAACATGTCCATCGGCATCAACCTGCTGTCGGAGCTGTGCAAGCGTGCATCGGCCATTCTGGGTGCAGACTATGATGTGGAGATCGTGGAGCAGCACCACCACAACAAGCTGGATGCCCCCAGCGGCACTGCCCTGATGCTGGCCGATGCCATCAACGAAGAGAACAACGGCGCATATCATTATGTTTACGACCGTTCCTCTGTGCGCCAGAAGCGCGACCCCAAGGAGATCGGCATCAGCTCCGTGCGCGGAGGCAGCATCGTGGGCGACCACGAGGTGCTGTTCTGCGGTCCGGACGAGGTCATCACCCTCAAGCATACTGCATATTCCCGCAGTGTTTTTGCAAATGGCGCAATAAATGCTGCTGTCTATCTTGCAAAAAAGGAGCCGGGCCTGTACAATATGGGTAACATGATTGCAGAGCTGTAAGGTCTCTGCGTCTTCCACCATTTTGAGCGGCAGGAGGGCTGACGGAATGGAACAGGCAAGACACGCGGCATCCACGAAACGACATTCGCGGCACGAACTGCAGAACCGGCGAAAACGAAAACCCGTTTTTCTGAGGATGATGGGCGTGCTGCTGGTGGCTGGTGCGGCATTGGCCTGCTTTGGCTTCTGGCGCTTCCAGACTCCCGGCATCGTGCTTGGCCCTTTTGAGGACGAGCCTTCGACCGCTGAAAGCGTTCCCCCGCCCGAACCGGAACCGCAGCCTGTTACAACCACACTGCGTTTTTCGGCCACCGGGGACAATCTGATCCATGCTCCCATCTACAAACAGGCAGCCCGCCGGGCAGCGGAAGGCCAGCGTTATAATTTTGACTACTGCTACGAGCACCTGCTGGATTTTTATGCCGCGCAGGATGTTAACTGGATCAACCAGGAAACGCTCTGCAGCAAGGAACTGGAGCCTTCCACCTATCCCTGCTTTTCTACCCCCGGTGAATGCGCAGAGGCTCTTTACCGGGCAGGCATCCGGGTGTTCAGTCTTTCCAACAACCACACCTACGATAAAGGTGCCAAAGGTATTGCAGCAACGCTGCGGTTCTGGGACGAGATGCCGGAAGATGTGGTCACGACCGGCCTGTGGTACGGAGAAAGTGATTATGGCACCATCCCTCTGCAGACGGTAAACGGTGTGACGATTGCCTACCTCTCCTACACCGACCACACCAATGGCATCCCGCAGAGCAGTGCCATGACGGCCAATGTCATCTACACCAGCCAGCGGGATGTGATGGAACAACAGGTGCGCAGGGCGCGTGAGCTGGCCGATTTCGTGGTGGTGGGAGTTCACTGGGGCGTGGAGGACAGCCACAAGATCACCCAGACCCAGCGGGACCTCGCCCAGCAGCTTTCCGACTGGGGTGCGGATGTTATTCTGGGCACGCACCCTCATGTGGTGCAGGATGCCGAGTGGAAGACCTCTGTGGATGGCCGCCAGACCTTTGTGGCCTATTCCCTGGGAAATTTCCTCAGCACCCAGAGCAAACCGGATCAACTCATCGGTGCCATCCTGACACTGGAGCTGAACAAGACGACGGACCCGAATGGCAGCGTTCACTGCGCTGTCGCTTCCCCGCAATTGCATCCCACCGTGACCCACTATGATGCAGGAAAATCCAATGTCCGCACCTACCTCTTCCGGGATTACACGTCGGAACTGGCGCAGGCGCACGGTGTCCGGACCGCCTACCCCAACTTTGGGATAGAGTACATCCAGAACGTATTACAAGCCAATATTAACAGCGCGTTTTTGGCGCTCGCCTGAATTTGCAACCCTTTGGGGCAGATTGGAGTGTTCATTATGTATGGTGTTTCCAAAATCAACATTGAGCCCAGCCTGATGATGATCAGTGTGCAGGATGTGGAGTTCAAGGGCAACAGCCTGGCCCGCTACCTGCAGATCTTTGCCGATACCGGCGTTGTGGTGGATATGATCAGTCAGAGCGCCCCTCACGGTACCAACATTGATTTCAGCTTTACCGCATCTGCCAGTGATCTGACACTGGTGATGAAGCCATCTCTGCCGCCAATCTTGACAAGGATGCCAAGCTTCCCCGCTGATCAGCGTTGGTTACTCCAAGCTGAACCTCTTTGGTGAGGACATGGTCACCAGCTGCGGTGTAGCTGCCCGGGCCCTGAACGCATTGGCTATGGCTGACATCGAGGTTCTGCTCATCACCACCAGCGATCTGGATATTTCTCTGCTGGTGCGTAGTGAGAACGAGGACTCCGCTTACGATGTGCTGAAGAAGGCCTTTGAGCTGTAAGTGCCCTTCTCTATAAACATTACACAAACGCAGAAAGCCCGGCGGCATCCGATTTTTGGATGCGCCGGGCTTTTATCATACGCTGGTTCTAAAAGATTACAGGGTCACTTTGTGGTAGATCTTCTTGCCCTTCTTGATGACGATACCGTTCTTCAGCTGATCAGCGGTAAAGCTGACAGTGGGAGCAGCTACCTTTTCACCATCCACCAGGACACCGCCCTGCACAACCAGGCGGCGGGCCTCGCCGTTGGAAGCGGCCAAACCGGCCTTGACCATGAGGGTCAGAATGCCGATGGAGCCATCGGTCAGATCCGCTTCGGTCAGCTGAGTGGAGGGCATGTGCTCAGTGTCGGCAGCACCGCTGAACAGGGCACGGGCAGCGTTCTGGGCCTTCTCAGCCTCTTCCTCGCCGTGGACCATCTTGGTCAGCTCGTAGGCCAGGATCTCCTTGGCCTCGTTCAGACGCTGATCCTTCCAGGTGCTCATCTCATCGATCTGCTCCAACGGAAGGAAGGTCAGCATCCGGATGCACTTCATCACGTCAGCATCGCCGACATTGCGCCAGTACTGGTAGAACTCAAAGGGACTGGTCTTGTTGGGGTCGAGCCAGACCGCATTGCCTGCAGTCTTGCCCATCTTCTTACCCTGAGAATCAGTCAGCAGAGTAATGGTCATCGCGTAGGCATCCTTGCCCAGCTTGCGGCGGATCAGCTCAGTGCCGCCCAGCATATTGCTCCACTGGTCATCGCCGCCAAACTGCATGTTGCAGCCGTAGTGCTGGAACATGTAGTAGAAGTCGTAGCTCTGCATGATCATGTAGTTGAACTCGAGGAAGGACAGGCCCTTCTCCATGCGCTGCTCATAGCACTTGGCACGGAGCATGTTGTTGACGGAGAAGCAGGCACCCACATCACGCAGCAGCTCAACATAATTCAGGTTCAGCAGCCAGTCGGCATTGTTCAGCATCAGAGCCTTGCCCTCAGAGAAATCGATGAACTTCTCCATCTGCTTCTTGAAGCAGGCTGCATTGTGAGCAATATCCTCTTTGGTCAGCATCTTGCGCATGTCGGTACGGCCAGAGGGGTCGCCGATCATGGTGGTGCCGCCGCCGATCAGGGCGATGGGCTTGTTGCCGGCCATCTGCAGGCGCTTCATCAGGGTCAGGGCCATAAAGTGGCCTGCGGTCAGGCTGTCCGCGGTGCAGTCAAAGCCAATATAGAAGGTGGCCTTGCCGTTGTTGATGAGGTCAATGATCTCATTGTCGGTGATCTGGGCCACCAGACCGCGTGCCTGCAGTTCTTCGTAAAGAGTCATGGGATGATCCTCCTGTTTTGTCGGGCAGAGGACAAAAGAAAACGCCCCCTGCCAAAAATGAATTTGGCAGAGGGCGAGAAAATCGCGGTACCACCTCTGTTTGCCGCCCCCTCACAGGAACGGCCTCACGAGTGCGCCCCACAGAGATGGGATACACTCCTGCGTTTGTAACGCTCGCACGCGGCACAGCCTACTAGCCAAAGCATTCAGCCTGCAACTCCGGGAGGTATTTCCCCTGCTGTTCTGCACACCCCTTGCACCAACCGGGGTCTCTCTGGGCAGACACTGACAAGGTACTTGTTCCCTTCAACGTCTTTCAACAAAAATCAGTTTAGCACAAATCAGCAGGGTTGTCAATCACCGGTTTCATGCTCGGCCAGCCCCAGCATCTCTCGAGCATTGGCACGGGAAAGCTCCGTGACATGGTCACCAGAAATGATATGAGCCAGTGCGTCCACTCTGCCTCGGTATCCAGCGGGTGGATCTCGGTATAGGTGCGTTCATTTGTGATATTCTTCTGGATGAGCAGATGGCAGTCGGCCAGTGCAGCGATCTGCGCTGTGTGGGTGATGCAGAGGATCTGGTGATCTTTTGCGCTCTGTTTGAGCACCTCACCGATGCGGCTGGCCGCCTTGCCGGACACACCGCTGTCGATCTCATCGTAGATGACCGTAGGCACTGCGTCCTTATCGGCCATAGCGTTCTTGATTGCCAGCGTGATACGGCTCAGTTCACCGCCGGAAGCAATTTTTGCCAGCGGCTTGGGATCCTCACCGGGGTTTGTGGAAATATAAAACTCCACGCTGTCCTGGCCATGGCTGGCCAGGGGGCCGCGGGTATGGCGCAGGGTCATGCGGACACCGGGCATGTTCAAAAAATCCAGTGTGCCGGAGATGCGCCTGTTCAGCTCCTCAAAGGCTTTCAGGCGGGTCTGGGTCAGTACCTCGGCCTTATCCCGGGCCAGTACATAGAGCCGATGCTTTTCAGCCTGCAGATGCTCTGTCCGCTCCTGAGAGAACTGGATGCGGTCCAGCTCTTCCCTTGCCTGCTGTCCAAAGGCGATGATATCTTCCACAGTATCACCGTATTTTCGCTTGAGCCTGTAGATCAGATCCATCCGCTGTTCGATCTCATCCAGCTCTGCATCATTCGTCTCGTAGCCCTCCAGCCGCCCGATCAGGTCAGCAGAAAGGTCTTTTGCGGTGTAATAAAGATCCAGCAGCTGTCCTGCAGCAGCAGAAAGGCCGCTGTCCAGTTGGGCGGCACCATCGATCGCATTGGAAGCTTCCCCCAGCAGATCAACGGCACCCGGGGCATCATCTCCGCCCGAGAGCAGCGCATAGCTCTGGGAGATGCGCTCCCGGATGGTGGAGGCATTCGCCAGCACCTTACGGCGGGCCGCCAGCGTCTCCTCTTCGCCTGCGGTCAGGCTGGCATCCTCGATCTCCTGTACCTGATAACTCAGCAGATCGATCTTTCGCTGTTTTTCACCCTCATCGGTGATGATGGCATCCAGCTCCTTTTTGACCTTGATAAGCTCCCGGTAAACAGCATAATACTCCTGATACACCGCCCCGTTCTGGGCGTAGGCATCCAGGATACCCTCATGGCGGGCCGGGTTCAACAGGCCTACGGAATCGTGCTGGCCGTTGATGTTGATGAGCCACCGCACAGTTCCCGCAGAATGGCTGCTGTGGCAGGCATTCCGTTGATGCGGCAGGTGCTCTTGCCCTCGGCAGTGATCTCACGGCTCAGGGTCAGCGCTTCTGAGCGCTCATACCCCGCCTTTTCCAGCTGTCCAGCACTGCAGGCGGAACATCATCAAATGCAGCCCGGATGACTGCTTTTGCAGCCCCCGTGCGCACCAGATCCTTGGAGGTGCGGTTGCCCAGAATGGCATTGATGGAGTCGATCAGGATAGATTTGCCCGCACCGGTCTCGCCGGTAAGGACATTCAGGCCCTTCTCAAAATGCACGTTGGCCTTCTGGATGACTGCAACATTTTCAATTTGCAGACTGCTCAACATGTTCGTTCTCTCCTGCCTTTATTTCTGCCCGATGTAATGCCCAAGCTCGGTGCAAATGGTCTTTGCGTCCCGCTCTGAGCGGGCCACGATCAGAAAGGTATCGTCACCAGAAAGGGTGCCGACCACATTTTCCACTTGAGTGCGTCAAATACCTCGCAGGCCGCATTGGCCATGCCGGAATAGCACTTGACAAGCACCACATGTCCCGCAAAGTCCACCCCCAGGACAGATTCATGGAAGATGGTCTCAAACCGGGCCTGCATCTTGGGGTTCAGTACCTCGCTGTGGCCGGAAACATAGCGGTAGCCGGTGGTGGTGGCAGCTTTGACAAGGTTCATCTCCCGGATATCGCGGGAAATGGTCGCCTGTGTGGCATCAAAACCCTCTTTGCTCAGGTACTCCAACAGAGTCTCCTGCCGGCTGATGGGATTCTCCTGGATCAGGCGCAGGATGGCCTGCTGCCGCTTCTGCTTGCTCTTGTTATCCCCTCGGCTGGTGCGTCCCATGTGATCTTCTCCCTTCGTTGTGTTTGTGTCATCGTCTGCCGCGCAGTTTCTGGTCAATGGCCTGGAACTGGTCAGCCTTGCTGAAGGTGATGAGCTGCACGACCTGGTCAGACAGCCGCACCTCCGCGGTGGCTCCGGCTTTTACGGAATAGCCCGCATCCCCATCACAGCTGATAAAAACTTCTTCATCTGCCACCTGGCCCACACAGAGGTTGATCTTGCGCTCCTGCGCAAAAACCATGGCCGGGCTGGCAAGGCTGTGGGGGCAGATAGGCGTGACAACGATGCCCTTGGTCTGAGAATCAAGGATCGGCCCGCCTGCCGCCAGAGAATAAGCGGTGGAGCCGGTGGCGTTGCCACAATGACACCATCGCCCCGGTAATGCTCCACCAGGATATCGTCACAATAGATGCTGAAATCCACTGCCTGCTGCAGGCGGCCCTTGGTCATAACCACATCATTCAGGGCATGGCCTCCCAGCTGTTATCCCCCAGCACACGAACATAGAGCAGCATCCGGTTATCCAGAAAATATTCACCCCGGGCTACGGCGGAGAGCTTGGCTTCCATTTCATCGACCTCACAGGTGGCCAGAAAGCCGCACCGGCCAGATTGATGCCGAGAATGGGCTTTCGGTATTCCAGTGAGAGGTTGGCTTCATGCAGGATGGTGCCATCTCCTCCGATGGTCAGGATGACATCCGTCCGTTCCAGGCATTCCTTCTGGGTCAGATACTTCACGCCCATGGTCATGCACTCAGCCTGCAGGCCGTCCTGCATCAGCACCTGTGCCCCATGGGTCAGCAGGATCTGCGCCGCCCGCTGGGAAATGCCGTAGGCCATAGCCTTGCCGGGGTTTGGGGAAATGTAGACGGTCATCGTCCGCGCCCTCCCTGATTTTATGGATTATGGTTCAGCGGTCCAGCGTAGAATGGCTGGATGCCACCACCTGTTCAGCAACCGAATCATCCAGTGCACCGGTTCATCGCTCTTCTGAACGAACATCAGATATTCAATGTTTCCCTCAGGACCCTTGACGGGGCTGAAATCCAGTCCGCAGACCTTGAAGCCGTTGGCAGCAGCATAGCCCATGGCATTGTGCAGCACTTCACGGTGGGTGGCAGGGTCACGGACAACGCCGTTTTTGCCCACTTTTTCGCGGCCAGCCTCAAATTGGGCTTGACCAGGCAGACACCCATAGCGTCCGGGGTCGTGATGGCCTGCGCAACCGGGAAGATATGATGCAGCGAGATAAAGGAGACATCTACGCTGAAAAACTCGATTGGCTCTGCCAGTTGGTCAAGGGTCACGTTGCGGATGTTTGTGCGCTCCATATTGACCACCCGCTCATCGGTGCGCAGACTCCATGCCAGCTGACCGTAGCCCACATCCACTGCGTAGACCTTGACTGCACCATTTTGCAGCATACAGTCGGTAAAGCCGCCGGTGGATGCACCAATGTCCATGCAGACTTTGCCCTTGGGGGTCAGCGGAAAACACTGCATTGCCTTTTCCAGTTTCAGGCCGCCGCGGCTGACATAACCGATATCATGGCCGCGCACCTCCACCTTGGCATCCTCTTTGATCATCTCACCGGCCTTGTCCACCTTCTGTTCATTGACAAAGACCACGCCGGACATGATCATCGCCTTGGCGCGCTCACGGCTCTGGATCAGGCCATGCTGAACCAGATATTGATCCAAACGAATCTTCAAGATTCTGCTCCTTTCCATGTACGGATGGCCTGTGCCAGATGTTCTGCATCCAGGCCGGTGCTCTGCTTGATCTGCGGAACAGTCGCATGGGGCAGACGCACATCCTCCACACCACGGTGAATATAAGCACCCTGCCAGCCTGCTTTCCGCAGAGCCGCTTCCAGATGCTCACCGATGCCGCCGCAGGCTACGCATTCCTCTGCGAACAAAACAACGTCATATCTTGAAATTTCAGAAATAAGTTCGGGTGTAAAGGGGTATATCTTTACAAGCTTATATACATCACAGGGAACGTTTTCTTTGCCCAGAAGCTTCGCCGCAGTCAGCACATCCTCGACTTCGTCGGCGTAACTGACCATTACAGCCTTGGCATCAGGGGCGGTATAGAGCCGGTCATATTCTCTGCCGGAACAGCCAAACTGCGCCAGTGCTGCGCTCTCACCACCGCGGGGATACCGGATTGCCCGGGGGCCCTGCATCTCATCACTGAGCAGGATGGGCAGCCAGTGCCGCAGTTCGGCATAGTTGGAGGGCGAATAGACCGGGATCCCCACCTGACTGAGGAAGGCCGGGTCAAAGATTCCCTGATGGGTCTCGCCGTCTGCCGGAACAAAACCGGCACGGTCGATGGCAAGGACAACATTCTCCTTCAGCAGGTTCACATCATGGATGATCTGGTCATAGGAACGCTGCAGGAAAGTAGAGTAGATACAGACCACCGGAAGCATTCCCTGGCTGGCGAGGCCCGCTGCAAAGGTCACAGCATGCTGCTCTGCCATGCCCACATCAAAGAAACGCTTGGGGTGGGTGTGTGCAAAGAACTGCAGACCCGTACCATACTTCATGGCGGCCGTGATGGCACAGATCTTCTGGTTTTCCGCGCCCTCCTTGTTCAGGACATTGCCGAACACCGTCGAGAAAGACTCCTTTGGAGCCACCTCAGGGTCTGGGATGCTGTTGACCAGATCAAAGGTCGAAACACCGTGGAAGTTACCGGGGTTGCTCTCAGCCGGGGCATAGCCCTTGCCTTTCTTGGTCACGACATGCAGGAAATGGGGGCCGGGCTGCCTGTGGATATCGCGCAAGATTCCTTCAACTCCGGTTCATTGTTACCATCAAAAGGACCATAATAGTGGAAGCCCATATCCTCAAACATGGTCGAATGATACATTGCCCTGCGCACCATGGCCTTGCTGTTCTGGATCGCAGATTTCAGCGGTGGGCCGATGACAGGCACGCCATCCAGAAAGGAACGCACATTTTCCTTGGCATCGTAATAGCGGCTGGTGGTGCGCAGATGGCTCAGGTAGCGGGACAATGCACCCACATTCTTGGAAATGGACATCTTGTTGTCATTCAGGATGACCAGCAGATTGTCCAGCCCGCCGATATTGTTCATCCCCTCGTAGACCATACCGCCGGTAAAGGCACCGTCACCAATGAGGGCAACCACCTGTCCCGGCTCACCCCGCAGCTTTTTGGCCCAGGCAATGCCCACAGCCAGCGAGAGCGCGGTGTTGCCGTGACCGGCAATAAAGCATCATGCTCACTTTCGTTGGGGTTCGGGAAACCGGAAATGCCATCCAGCTGCCGCAGCTTGGCAAAGCCCTCGCGGCGGCCGGTCAGCAGCTTGTGGGTATAGCACTGATGGCCTACATCAAACACGATCTCATCCGTGGGGGTGGTCAGCACCCGGTGCAGAGCCACCGTCAGCTCCACAGCACCCAGATTGGATGCCAGATGGCCGCCGGTCTTTGATACGTTATCCAGAAGAAATTCACGGATTTCTGCGCAAAGCTGAACGGTCTGCTGACTGGACAGCTTTTTCAGATCGCTGGGCTGAGAGATTTTCTCCAGCAAAGGCGAATTCATAAATTCACGTCCTTCTCACGTTTTGAAATGGGGCGCTCAGAGGCCCATAGGATAAAGGAAGCCGACCAGTATACCCAGTGCAAAACGGCCATAACCTGCAGCGGAGTGTGACCGACCATCTCTTTCAGGTGCATATTCTGCAGGAAGGGATTGTTTTTCTCGGTCACTTCGATCCACTGCTCCAGCATCTTGTTCAGCACCTTGGCCTGCTCGCCGGTCTCGCGGCGCACACCCATAGCATCGTGCATGGTGATGATGCAACAACTGCGGCCACCGCAAAGATAGCCGAATGGATGCCCTCGCTGCGTGCCGTAGCAATGACCATGGCCGTTACCGTGGCGCTGTGGGCACTGGGCATACCGCCATCGCCCCACATCCGCTCCAGCTGGAATCTGCCCAGCAGGACAAAGTTGATGATGGTCTTGAGCACCTGCGCCACAAACCAGGACAACAGGGATACTGTAAGGATCTCATTGAACGTCAGGACGCTATGGATAAATTGCATGGTAGTTCCACCTTCTTATTTTTTCGGATCAGCTGCGGCGCACCAGCAGCTCTTTTGCCAGCTGCTCCAGGAAAGCGGCCTTTTCGCCAAATTCCGCGTGCAGGGAGGCGCAGGTCTCGTTGTTCAGTTTTTTTGCCAACTCCATGGCACCCTCGGCCCCATACAAGGTCACAAAGGTGGTCTTGCCGTTCTCACTGTCGCTGCCAATGGGTTTGCCCAGCTGTTCGGCGGTGCTGGTCACATCCAGCACATCGTCCACGATCTGGAACACCAGACCAATGCCGAAGGCATAGTCTCCAGCTCCTTGCACTGGGTCTCATTGGCTGAGCAGCGGCAGCACCCATCTGAACGGCAGCATTGATGAGCGCACCGGTCTTGTTCCGGTGGATCAACCGCAGCTGCTCCTCGGTGGCAGCCAGTGCTCATATTTCAGGTCAAGCTCCTGCCCGTAAACCATGCCATGGCTGCCCGCACCAGCGCCCAAGGCCCTTGCGGCCCGCACACTGACAATGGGCGAAGCCGGTGCATTTGCAACCACGTTGAACGCCTCGGTCAACAGTACATCGCCGGCCAGCATAGCCGTGGATTCACCAAAGGCCTTGTGGCAGCTGGGCTTGCCCCGGCGCAGGTCATCGTTGTCCATGCAGGGCAGGTCATCATGGATCAGAGAATAGCAGTGCAGCATCTCGACCGCCGCCGCAAACTGCTCGGCTGCTTCAGCGCTGCCGTTGAGCATATCGCACACGGCCAGAACCAGCACCGCGCGGATGCGTTTGCCGCCGCCCAACAGGCTGTAACGGGCAGCCCGGCAGACCTCAGATTCCTCGGGCAAAAAAAGTCTCGCAGGCCTTTTCCAGTGCCTGATTTGCCCGGGCAAGATACTCTTGATACTGCTTCGCGTAATCCATGAAACTTCCTCCTTAATGTGCGGCATCCGGCCGGGGGGCCCGCTGCGCGTCGATCTCATCCAGCTGCAGCGTGGTCTTTTCCAGCGTACCGTTACAATAATCCATCAGGGATGCGGCTTCGGCATAGAGTTTGACCGATTCCGCCAGCGTTGTTTCCGGCTGCTGCATCTGTTCAAGGATGGCTTCCAGCCGGGTCATTCCATCCTCAAAGCTTTTGGGTGCTCTCATCCAGTTCCTCCACTGTGTTGACCGTGCAGGTCACGCGGTGTTCCGTGCCCCGGAGTTTACAGGTCTGCCCGGGCCGGAGTGCATCCGGCGTGCAGATCCTTCCCCTATTGTCCTGCACCATGGCATAGCCGCGGGCCAGCACACCGTAGGGGTTCAGGGATGCGGCAAGTGCTGCCGTATGCTTCAGACACAGCTCTCCGGCCTGCAGCTTACCTCTGGCGGCAGTTTGCAGCGCCCGGCCAGAGTATCCAGGCGGGCAGCACGCTCCTCCAGCGCTGCCTGTACACCAGCACGGGAAAGCAGCTGTTCGGTCTGTTCCAGCCTATTATAACATAAACTCAGCTTAAATTGGATACAATTGTGAATATTTTCTTCCAAAGTGCATAATTTCCGTCCTTGTTCGGCACGGTCGGGCACAGCAAGCTCCGCCGCCGCTGAGGGCGTGGGCGCGCGCTGGTCTGCCACAAAATCCAGGATCGTAAAATCGATCTCGTGACCAATGGCGCTGATGAGGGCGTTTTGCAGCGGTAGGCCGCCCTGGCAATGACCTCGGCGTTGAATACCCACAGGTCCTCCCGGCTTCCGCCGCCGCGCGCTACAATGATCTCGTCCACCTGCCGCTTTTGTCCAGCCGGGTAATGGCATCAGCGATCTCCTCTGCCGCTTCAAAGCCCTGCACATTCACAGGAGCCAGCAGCAGACGCACTGCGGGCCAGCGCCGACCGATGACATTGCGGATATCCTGCAGTGCAGCACCAGTCTTGCTGGTAACAAGGCCGATACACTGCGGGAACCGGGGCAGCGGCTTTTTATGCTCCGGTGCAAACAGTCCTTCTTTGTCCAGTTTTGCCTTCAGCTGTTCAAAGGCCAACTGTGTCGAGCCGATGCCGTCCGGAAACATGTCGTTGACATAGACCTGAAACGCACCGTCCCGCTCGTAGAGGGTCACACGGCAGCGCACCACCACCTTCATACCCTCTTCGGGCTGGAAACCCAGCCGCCGCGCATCGGAGCGGAACATCACAGCCCTGACGCTGGCGGCTTCGTCCCGCAGGGAAAAGTAGCAGTGCCCGCTCCGGGCGTCTGCACAAAGTTGGCGATCTCGCCCCGCAGGGCCAGATCGAACAGAACATCATTCACGTCCAGCAGATTCTTGACGTACCGGTTCAGGGCCGAGACTGAGATCACTTCAGCCATAATCCAGCCCCCTGTGCAGCAAGAATGGACACACCGATGGCGTTGTCGCTGGAATACTGCCCGGGCACGAAATACACCTGCGGCAGGCGCTGCTGCACCCAGGCGCGGATGATATCACTGCTCATCACACCGCCCGCACAGACCACCGGTAGGCCGGGGTATTCCTTCTGGGCGGCTTTTGTCATCTTGACCACAGTGTCTGCCACACAGAGCAGGCAGTATTTGCAGACATACTCCGGGGTTTTGCCCTCATTCAGCAGGGCATTGCACTGATTTTCCAGCCCCGAAAGACTGCACTGCATCCCCTTCACGCTGGATCTGGCTTAATGGGTTCCTCACACAGGCAGCCAGACGGGAAACTTCCACACCTGCCGGGAAGCCAAACCCCAGCTTGACCCCCACACGATCCACCGCCTGCCCGGCGTATAGGTCGGTGCTGGTGCCAGTGTGGTGATCTCCTTTACCTCATTGCAGAGCAGAAGATCCGTTGTACCGCCTGAGATGTGGAAGAGCAGCACTTTCTGGCGGAAGAGCTCTTCCCCTTTTGCTGCAAACAGCGCTGCCGCCGCGTGCCCTGCTGATGGGTGGTATGGATGAGCGGGATGCCCCGGGCCTGCGCAAAGGCTGTGGCCGCGCTGACACCCGCCAGGAAGCAGGGCATGTAGCTTCCCTCCACGGGGCGCGGCTTCTGGGAAACGCCCACTGCCGAGATTTGGGTCAGATCAAACTCCCGGCCAAGCTCCTCCAACATCTCGGGAAGAGCCGCGGTATGGTGGAAGAGCGCATCACTCTGCCGCAGGCCCAGTTGGCCCTCCTTGACCGGCAGAAAACGTTTCTTTGCGCAAACAACCTCTCCGGCTGTGTGAAAAACCGCCAGAGAGGTTGCATAGTTGCTTGTGTCGATGCCCAGCGTATAGTGGCTCACTGTTCTTCCGACTCCACCGGCTCCGTATCCAGACCCTGCTCACGGGCAACAGCACCCAGCAGACCATTCACGACTGATAGTCCTCATCTGCGCCGTATTTCTTGGTCAGCTCCACAGCCTCATTGATGACAACACCGGGCTTACGCTCGTCGCCATACAGCATCTCCGCCAGAGCCAGACGCAGGACAGTCAGGCTGACACGGGGCAGGCGCTCCATGGTCCAGTTGCGCAGATGGTCACGGATGAGGTCGTCCACCTCTGCAGAGTGGCTGTAATAGCACTCAGCAGGCGCTGGCCGAACACATCCACAGGACGCTCTTCCCCACACTCGTTGTTCGTATCCAGTGCTTCCTGCAGGGGCACATCACCAAAGGTCTGGGAAAAAGCCAGCAGGAACGCATTCTCACGGGCTTCACGACGGGGCAAAATATTTTCCATAATCTTCCTCTTCTACTTTTTATTCCTGTTCCTCAGCCGCAAGGCCGGCAATGACAAGGTTCACACGGCTTACCGTGACATTGGTCATGTTCTGAACAGCAGACTTGACATTCTCCTGTACCTTTTCGGCCACAGCAGGGATCTTTGCACCAAACTTGACCACCAGATTCAGGGTCAGTTCTGCGGTGCCGTCCCGCATCTCCACGGTAACAGGGGGCTGGATGCTGGCAGCAGCCAGCAGCTCCTTGACCTTTTTGTTCTGCTTGCCGCAGGAGACCTCGGACACACCGTCCACTTCCAGTGCAGCACAGCGTGCGATCTTGCCGATGACCTCGGTGGAAATTTGCAGGCTCCCGCCCTTAAGATCCATATTCTGTAAATCCATTCTATGGTCCTCCATCTAAAATAAGCGTGTGCTCATTTATTTTATTTCCATCTGTTCAGGGAAGCTTCCCTGTCATTGAATGCTTACGTCTTATTATAGCAAAGTTTTGGAATTTATACAACACCCACCTGCATTTCTTGCCATCTGTTTCTGTTCAACTTGACGGATTCCACTGCGCAAAGTGCAGGCTGCCATACAACACACTGCAAAAACGAGCAGGGCACAATCCGGCGGCACCCGCCGCATCAAAAAGACCCGGGCAGGCAGAGTGCTGAACACGTCCGCCTCCCCGCCCGGCAGCAGCAGATAGAACAGGGCCAGTGAAAGCGGCAGATGGAGCATCCTGGCCCGGTAGAGCGGGCGCAGGGTCATTTCCGGCGGGCAGATGGTGCGCACCTGCAGCAACACGGAAAGCCCCTGCACGCTCAGTGCTGCACAGCAGAGCAGGCTCCCCCATCGTCCGGTGCGGGAGGCCAGGTCACAGCCGGAGCAGACTTCCAGCAGAATGGAACAGAGTGCGCCCGCACCGGCAGGCAAAAGCGCCCCTGCCCCAGCGGCCAGCATCCGGAAAAAGAGGATAAAACCGCAGAGCTTGCAGTACGTTATGGCGGCATCGGCCAGGATCTCATCCAGCCGCGGCGGTGCAGGGGATGCTGGCGCTGCAGATTCCGGTTTGACCGAACGCACTCCTGCAAACCGGTTCAGCAGGGCGGCAGTCAGATAGTTTGCGGTGATCTGTGCCGCAAACAGCAGCACGCCAAGCTCTGCACTGCCCAGCAGGCTCTGCCCCACCGTCAGAACCACAAAGGATGGACCGGAACAGATACAGGCAGGCAGCAGGGCATCTGCTTCCTCAGCCGTAAGCTGACCGGTCCTGACTGCCTGCGCCGCAGCACTGGCCGCTGGTGCAAAGCCACCCAGGAACCCGATGCAGAGCACCCCGTGCCGCACAGGGTGTGCGGATGCCGATGCCCCACGCTGCCAGACGGAACGGCAGGCCAGCAGGTCGCTTTCCGGGCATTGGATGAGCAGGCGCGATACCACGAGAAACGGGAACAGCGAGAGCAGCAGCGGCCCGCTGCAGAGGTCAACCCTTCCCGCAGAGCGGCGGCACAAACCTCCGGCACTGCAAACGGCAGAATCCCTGCCGCCAGTGTCAGCAAAAACAAACCCATCTGATCCCATCTGAAAAACTGATTCATACACACGCCCTCCGGTTCCATATATATGTGATACGGGGCGCAGTTTTGCCCGGCGGGGAGGGAGCGGGTGTGAAACAGCAGAAAACCGGGCGGCTCTCCCTGCGCGGCTGGTTTGGCCGGATGCTGCGCCAGCCTCCCCGGGGCTTTTACGGCCAGCCCTCTGTCTATCTGAGCGGCGGTGTGATGGAGATCGAGCACTTCCGCAGGGTGCGCACCTATGAAGAGGGCAGGCTCTGCCTGGAATTTGCGGGCGGACTGTTCACCGTGTATGGGGACGGGCTTAGAATTGAAACGCTGGCCGCGCACCGAATTACCCTGCGGGGGCAGTTTTTACGCACAGAATTTTCCAGCAATTAGGGAGGGATGCAGCATCTTACAGCTTTGGGCCGGGGCAGCATTTTCTGCCCGGAACGGTGATACCGAGGGCCTGCTCTCCGAAGCCGCACGGACAGGCCTGCATCTCACCGACATCTTCCCTGCTCCCGGCGGCTTTACGGCCCGATGCGCGGCATGGCACTACCTCCGGCTGGCAAAACTTGCCCGCAAGCGGCGGGTGCATCTGCGCATCCGCAAAAAGACCGGTCTGTTTTTTCTCCTGCGGCCCTACCTCCGGCGGCGGGGACTGTGGGCCGGGCTTTTGCTGTTTGTGCCGCTTTTGCTTTGGTCCCAGGGCCTTGTCTGGGCTGTGGATGCTTCCGGCCTGACGACCAGCCAGCAGGCGCGGGCAGCTTCCGTTCTACGGGAAACCGTTTCCTTGATGCCGGGCAGTATCGTCACGCAGGAAAAACTTGCCGCCGGGGAATATGCGCTGCTGCAAAGCGGTGAGTTCTCGTGGGTCAGCCTGAATTTTCTGGATGGGCGGCTGGAACTGGAAGCGGCAGAAGCCAAACCGGTGCCGGAGATCGCCGCCGGAACGCTCCATGGCCTGCGGGCAAAGGCTGCGGGCACGGTGGTCAACACAAACCTTATCAGCGGGACGATGCTGGTGGTTCCCGGGCAGGCAGTGGAAAAAGGCCAGGGACTCATCGGCACTGCCCGGGCTGAACGGGACGGCACGCTGATCTTTCAGCCTGCCGCCGGAAGCGTCCGGGCGCAGTTTGAGTGGGAGTTTGCGGAAGATCTTCCACTGACAGCTGCCACATACCAGCTGACCGGGAACACTGTCGTTCAGCGAAGGCTTTTCCTTGCCGGGCGGGTGTTCCCATTGCCTTCCCTTTTCTCCCCTGCGGACGATTCCACGGCGGTCACACGGCATCTTCAGCCGGAGCTTCTGGGGCTGATGTTCCCGCTTTCCGTCGAGGAAACCACCTATTACGAACAGGCAGAAAATGAAATTCATTCCTCAGAGGATGAAGCCAGCGCACTGGCCCGTCTGCATGGCTTACAGGCCTTGCAGAACGATTACCCGGACGCAGAATTTGTGGCGCAGAAAATAGATGTCACAACCGAGAACGATATGCTGCATTACCGGGTAGTCTACACCATCATTGCTGACATCTGCACCTAAAAACGGCCCGGAGTTTCTCGCTCCGGGCTGTTTTGCTTATTTAATCTTTTTAATTTTTTCAAGTGCTTCCTTTTGTCGTTGACTTGCCGCCCGAACATACCACCGTTCTGCCCATTTCAAATCCTTCGGCACAACAATTCCATTTTCATAGAACCAGCCAAGATTGAACTGTGCATCACGGTCGCCATGTTGTGCGGCGCGTTCCGTCCAATAAAAAGCTTTTTCTAAATTTTTCTGGACACCGATGCCTTCCAAGTAAAAATATCCTACTTGGCATTCTGCCAGCGGATACCCCTTCTCTGCAAGTTGTAAATGCCCTCGAAAACATTGTTCATACTGACCCGTTTTCCAGTAGCGCTCAATCAGTTCATTGCAGGCATCAAATTCTTTGCAAGGCGTGTAATAACTTTCCATCTCAGGCTTCCGGTTCCTGCGTTTCGGCCTTTTCCTTTTTGTAGGCGGCCTTTTCTACCAACTTATTCAAGTCAAAGTGGTACTTGGTGTGGCAGAAATGACAGACGACCTCGCAGTCAGGATCCTCATCCCGGAGCTTTTCCAGCTCCTTGCGACCCAGGCTCAGCAGCATCTCTTCGGTGCGCTCGGCACTGCAGTCACACTCGTACTGCACCTCGCGCTCATCCAGAACATTGGGGTTGAAGCCTGCCAGTGCAAGGTTCATCATATCCTCGGGGGTCTTGCCTTCCCGAAGCAGTTCAGTGACGGAAGGCATGGCGGCGATGTTCTGCTCCAGCTGGGTGATCTCGGCATCGGTGGCACCGGGCAGCAGCTGCAGCAGGAAGCCGCCCGCGCAGGCAATGGTCAGGTCAGTATCCACCAGCACCCCCAGGGCACAGACGGTGGGCACCTGCTCGCTGTAAGCATAGTAGCTGGTCAGGTCCTCGGCGATCTCACCGGAGACCAGCGGCACCTGGCCCACAGTGGGTTCTTTCTGCAGGCGGTTGTCACGGATGACCGTCAGCACACCGTTTTTGCCCACAGCACCGCCCACATCCAAATGGCCGTTTGCTTTCAGAGGCAGCTCTACCAGCGGATGGTCAATGCAGCCCTTGACATTGCCGGTACCATCGGTACAGGCAACAACCGTGCCGGTGGGGCCGCCGCCCGCCACACGCAGCGTGATGGAATCGCCATCGTCCTTGAGCATGGAGCCCATCAGGGACGCACCGGTGAGCAGGCGGCCCAGAGCTGCGCTGCAGGTCGCACTGGTGTGGTGCAGCTGCTCGGCCGTGCGGACGATCTCAGTGGAGTCCACACCACAAAACACAACACCGCCGTTTTCAGAAATACCGCGGATCAGATCAGACATTTTCTTTTTCCTCCAATTGGGTATACTGCTTGACGGCACAGAAGAAATAGCGTTCGCTCTCTTCGGTCAGGGGGCCGAAGCTCTCACCGTCGCAGACCTTTTCCAGCACAAAGCCGTGTTTTTCCAACGCAGCTCGGATGGTATCCAGGTCGTAGGTATATTCATAGAACTGTTCATGGAAGTGTTCGCCGGTTTCGCGGTAGTCGATATCCACCGTGATCTCCACCCGGCGGTCCGCAGGGTGATAGTGGTTGCGCCAGACGCAGGCAGCATCCTCTTCCTCAAAGGTGAAAACATTCTCCCCCAGCACCTTCTGGTGCTTGTAAGGGGTGTTCATATCAAAGAGGAATACTCCGCCCTCTTCCATGAAAAAAGCCGCGTTGGCAATGGCGGTATCCAGGTCCGGGATGTGGTTGAAGGTATCGAAGGTAGACACCGCGCCCCGGATGGTGCCGTAGAGGTCAAGCTTGAGCAGATCCTGCTGCAAAAGCAGCAGCTTGCCGGAAAGGCCCAGCTGTTCCGCCTTATCCCGCACAACACAGAGCATCTCCTCGGACTGATCGATGCCGATCATATCATAGCCCGCCTGGGTCAGCATCAGGGTCAGCTCCCCTGTTCCACAGCCCAGATCGGCCAGAATGCCATCCCGGATATCGTGAGCATTCAGTTCCTGCCGGATCTGCTCATAAAGGGCATCATAGTCGGCTTCGCCGTTGAATTCATCATAGAAATAGGCAAATTCATTGTAGGCCATGGTTTACTCCGCTTCCTCGTCATCGGTGAACTCAGCCGCCACGGCCTCGTTCAACACCGCCTGCAGCTCCGGGATGCCGTAGCCGTTCTCGCCGCTGGTCAGCACCACCTTCTGACAACCATAGGCAGGCAGACCTTTTCAAAATCCTCCTGTGTCTTGGCCAGCTGGCTCTTTTGAGCTTATCGGCTTTGGTCAATGCCACAACAAAGGGGATCTGATGATAGTGCAGATACTTCAGCATCTGCAGGTCATCTGCGCTGGGGGCATGGCGGCAGTCGATGAGCTGCACCAGCAGGGTATGATGCCGGGGAGCCTCAAAATAGCTGTTGATGAGGTCATCCCAGCGCTCGCGGTCCGCATTGCTGACCTTGGCATAGCCATAGCCGGGCAGATCCACAAAATAACAGTTGTCTACCTCATAGAAATTGATGGTGGCCGTTTTGCCCGGTGTACTGGACACGCGGGCAAGGTTCTTGCGGTTGCACAGCTTGTTGATGAGGCTGGACTTACCCACGTTGGAACGGCCTGAGAAGCTGAGTTCCGGACGGTCACTTTCGGGCAGCTGGCTGGAAATGCCGTAGCTTGCAATAAAATCCGCTTTGTTGTAGTTCATCGTTTGCTCCTTTGATTAGCAGACAGCCCCCGGCTTCGGTTTTTCCGGTGCGGGCGGGATGGCCGCTTCCACCGGCTTTGCCTTTTTGGCGGGGTGCGGATGACGGGCAGAAACGCTCTTGGGCTTGAGCAGAGCGGCATTGAGCACCTGCGCGAGGTCAGACATGGGCAGGAAGGTCAGATTCTTCTTCACCTCGTCATCCACCTCGTACAGATCCGGAACGTTATCCTTGGGGATGAGCACGGTTTTCATTCCCTCACGGTAGGCAGCCATGCTCTTTTCGCGCAGGCCGCCGATGGGCAGCACATTGCCGTGCAGAGTGATCTCGCCGGTCATGGCAACATCACCGCGCACCGGGATGCCGGACAGACAGGACACCAGAGCCGTGGTCAGAGTAACACCGGCGCTGGGGCCGTCCTTGGGCACGGCACCCTCGGGGGCATGGATGTGCAGATCGCATTTCTTCAGCCGCTCAGGGTCGATGCCATATTCCTCGGCGTGGACACGGACATAGGTAATGGCCAGCTGGGCACTTTCCTTCATCACGTCGCCCAGCGAACCGGTGACGGTGATCTTGCCGCTGCCATTGTCCATGACCTGCACCTCAATGGGCAGGGTCTCGCCGCCGATGCTGGTCCAGGCCAGACCGTTGGCAATACCAATGGCATTGGTCCGGTTGAGGAAATCGGGCTTGACGAAGCGGGCCCCAGCAGCTCTTCCAGGCTGCTGCCGGTCACAGAAACGTTTTCTGCTTCACCGGACGCGATCTTGCGGGCGCACTTGCGCAGGACACTGGTGATGGTACGCTCCAGGGTGCGGACACCGGCCTCACGGGTGTAGCCGTCAATGATGCCGTAGAGCGCGCTCTGGGAGAAGGTGACCTTCCCGGCCAGACCGCAGGCCTTGAGCTGCTTGGGTACCAGATGCTTGCGGGCAATGTTGTATTTCTCCACCCGGGTATAACTGGGCAGCTCAATGACATCCATGCGGTCACGCAGAGGCCGGGAATGGCGCTCAGATCATTTGCCGTGGTGATGAAAAGCACATGGCTCAGATCAAACGGCATATCGATAAAGTGATCATTAAAGGTGGTGTTCTGCTCGGGATCAAGAGCTTCCAGCAGGGCGGCGGCCGGGTCACCCCGGAAATCGCCCGCCAGCTTGTCGATCTCGTCCAGCAGCATCAGGGGGTTGGAGCTCTTGGCGGAGATCATGGCGTTGATGATCTTGCCGGGCATGGCCCCGATATAGGTGCGGCGGTGGCCGCGGATCTCTGCCTCATCCCGCACACCACCCAGACTGATGCGCACATACTTGCGGTTCAGGCTCTCGGCAATGGAGCGGGCAATGCTGTCTTGCCGACACCCGGAGGCCGACCAGGCAGATGATCTGACCCTTGACATCCGGAGCCAGCTTGCGGACAGCCAACACCTCAAGAATGCGGTCCTTGACCTTCTTCAGACCGTAGTGGTCGCGGTCAAGGATGCGCTGGGCCTTGGCAATATCGAGGTCGTCCTCGGTAAAGCTGTTCCAGGGCAGATCCAGGCAGGTGTCCAGATAGGTTCGGATGACCGTTCCCTCCTGGTTGCTGCTCTGCATCTTGGCAAGGCGGTCCACTTCCTTGAGCAGTTTCTTCTCCCGTTCCTCGTCCAGATGCAGCTCCTGGATCCTGCGGCGGTACTCCTCGGCCTCTGCGTGGTATCATCGTCCTCGCCCAGCTCCTGGCTGATCATGTGCATCTGCTCATGCAGGTAGTAATCACGCTGGTTCTTGTCCATGGCCTCGTCCACTTTCTGGGCGATCTCCTTGTCGATCTCCAGCATCCGGCGCTCCCGATGCAGGCGTTCCACCAGCAGGCGCAGACGGCCGATGAGGGTGCTTTCCTCCATCACAGCCTGCTTATCCTCAAAGCGGAAAAGCAGATTGGCAGGAATGTACTCGCACAGGAAGGCGGGGTCGTTATTCGAGGTAACAGCAAACACCACGTCCTTGCTGATGCGGGGATTCATGGAAAGCACCGCGTCGAAGCTCGTTTTTACGTTGCGGAGCAGGGCCTCCGCCTCGGTTTCTTCCTCTGCCTTGATGGGGCGCACCGGAGCCGGCCGCACCGATGCCAGCAGGAAGCTGCCTTCGGTATCCAGCTCGGTGCGCTTGGCGCGGAACTTGCCCTCCACCAGAATGCGCACCAGATCATCCGAAACACGCATGACCTGTTTGATCTCGGCCACAACGCCGTACTGGTACATCTCCTCTGCCTTTGGTCCTCAGCCTTCATATCCTTCTGCGCAATGAGGAACACCTCGGATTTATTCCGCACGGCCCATTCCACAGCGGCAATGCTCTTGTCACGACCCACCTCAAAATGCAGCAGGTTGTTGGGGAACACCACCAGCCACGCAGGGCAATGGCGGGAAGATGGAGGATATTGCGCTCCACCTTGACAGTCACTTTTTCAGACATAAACTCATACCTCCCAGCTGCCCCGCGCCAAAGTGCGCTATCCCGTGGGCAGTTTTTTTGTTGGGTAAAAATTCAGATTTGATTTATTATATCGGATTCCGGCCCCGGTTGCAACCGGGCAGCTCATCCTTTGCGGTTTTCCTGGATATTATAACCCAGCCGTCCCAGCGCAGGCAGCATGGCCCGCAGGGTGACACTGGTGAGCATTCCCATCACAAGACCCAGCACCAGCATAATCGGTGCATAGTAAAGGGACACTGCTGTGGAAAGGATGACACTGGCTCCCAGCAGCTGGCCGATGTTGTGGGCCAGCGCGCCGCAGACTGACAGGATGAACCATGTGGGCCGCAGCGGACAGTGATAGTAGAGCAGCCACATCACCAGCAGCGAGAGCAGACCGCCGCAGAGGGAAAGAAAACCTGCCGTCCAGCCGGAGACCAGAAAGACGAAGAACGCCTTCAGCACATCCAGCACAAGGGCCTGTTTTGGTCCCATGAAGAACAGAGCATACATCACCACAATATTCGCCAGACCCAGCTTCATACCCGGCAAAAGCCCGGGGATGACCAATGTGCCCTCGATGAAGGAAAGCGCCATCGCCAGAGCAAACAGCAGACCTGAAAGGGCGATGCTGTGCGTTTTGTTGTAATTGCGGCGATTATGAGGCATCATTGTTCTCCTTTGCAGCGGATCATTCTTCACCAGCAGCCTGTTCGTACTGCTCCTGCTCTTCCATTGCCTTTTCCCAGGCAGCAAACAGCTCCTCCTGATGGAAGCGCAGATCACTGAGCTCATCGCTCTTTTGGCGGAGTAGATCGGGGTCATTGTAGACCTCCGGGGAGTTGATCTCATTGTCAAGCTCCACTTCCCTTGCCCCGCATGCTTCCATTTCATCCTCGCAAGCCTTGATCTTGGCCCGCAGCTCCGCGCGGCGGCGGCGCTGCTCTTTGCCATAACCGGCCTTGGCGGGCTGATCCCCGGCTTTTCCGGGGCAGCTGCAGGAGCGGCACGGCCCATCAGGGCATCGTAGCTCGGATACAGGGTGGCCTTGCCATCTTCCAGATAGAGGATGGGACAGCCCAGACTGTTCATCAGATGGCGGTCATGGGTGACCATGAGCAGAGTCCCGGTGTATGCCATCAGGCTTCGGTCAGGTTCTCGCGGGTGTAGATGTCCAGGTGGTTGGTGGGCTCGTCCAGAAACAGCAGATTGGGCCGCTCCAGCACGATCTCAGCAAAGCGCAGGCGGGCCAGCTCTCCGCCGGAAAGTGCCTCGCAGGGCTTGAACACTGTCTCGCCCCGGAAACCCAGCTTTGCCAGATGGCTGCGTACTTCCAGCTCCGTCATCCGGGGATACTTGTTCCAGATGACATCAATCACCCGGCCCTGTCCCAGACGGTTCTGCTGCTGGGCAAAAATGCTGGGCCGGCTCCCGTACCCAGCCGTACCATGCCGCCAGAGGGGCGGCGCTTACCATCCAGCACCTGCATCAGGGTGGATTTGCCCGCACCGTTGGGGCCTGCGATCACCAGCCGCTGACCCCGGCAGACCGTGTAGGTAAAGGTTCCAGCAGGGTGCGCTCCCCGATCCTGATGGTCAGGTTCTTCATCAGCACCAACTCGTTCCACGGCTCCACATCATACTCAAAGCGGAACTTGAGCTGGTTTGTTTCATCCTTTGGCGCTTCCGTGATCTCCAGCTTTTCCAGCTGTCTGCGGCGGCTCTGGGCCATCTTGGTGGTGGAAGCACGCACAAGGTTGCGGTCTACATAATCCTGCAGCTTTTCGGCCAGTGCTACATCTGCATCGTGCTGCTTCTGGCGCAGGGCATCCGCAGCTTCCTTCTGGGGCAGATAGGCTGAGAAGTTGCCTTATAAGTGGTCATGGTCTGGAAGGAGACCTCCCAGATCCTGGTACAGATATTGTCCAGGAAATAGCGGTCATGGCTGACGACCAGCACGGCACCGGAATAGCCCTTGAGGTAATTCTCCAGCCATTCCATGGTGGCAAAATCCAGGTGTTGGTAGGCTCGTCCAGGATCAGGACATCCGGCTTTTCCAGCAGCAGCTTTGCCAGACGCAGGCGCGTCAGCTCACCGCCTGAAAGCACAGAGATATTCTTCGTCCAGGTATCCTGCGCAAACCCCATACCGGACAGCACCTTTTTGATGTTGACATCCATATTGTAGCCGTCAGCGGCATCAATGATGTTCTGCAAGCATCGTGCTGTTCCAGCAGAGAGGCATCCTCCGGGCTGGCGGCCATTCTGCGCTCCAGGATCTGCATCTGGGCCATGGCATCCAGCACATGGGCAAAGCAGGAACGCATCTCGCCGTAGATATCCAACGTGGGGTCGAGCTTTGCATTCTGTTCCAGATAGCCCAGCGTCACACCATGGGTCACACTGAACTCACCCTCATAGTCCGTATACTCGCCGGTCAGGATCTTCAGCAGGGTCGTTTTGCCTGCGCCGTTCTGGCCCACGATGCCGATGCGGTCCTCCCGCTCGACACTGGCCGTGACATCATGCAGGACGATCTTCTCGCCAAAGCTCTTGCCCAGCTTTTCCAAATGTATCAGCATTGTTCGTTTTCCAATCTCTCACACAGGCCGCACAGCATTACAGCTGATGGCGGCGATTCTTCAGGCCCACATTGGCCAGTTCCTCCGGCTCCATCACCAGCGGATAAAGCTCCTCCAGGCTGCTGATCTCATAGGTAGGCACGACCTTGCGGGATTCTCGGCGTGGTTGGGGTTATACCAGCAGGTATCCAGCCCGGCGTTCACACCGCCCTGCACATCGCTGCTCAGGCTGTCGCCCACCATCAGCACATGCTCACGGTTCTCCACGCCCAGCGCACGGAGTGCGGCATCAAAAATTTTGCGGTTGGGCTTTTCGCTGTCCATTTTTTCAGAAACGAACACATCCTCCACAAAATCCAGGATGCCGGATTCCCGCACACGGCGGCTCTGCACCCGGTCAAAGCCATTGGTCACCACCGCCAGTGTTGCAACTTCGGAAAGCTCCCGGAGCACGTCCAGCACGTTGGGAGATGTCAGGTCAGGGTGGGTAGAGAGCTGATCCAGATAGAATTTATTCATCTCCACACCGTTGCCTGCGGCATTCACTGCCTTCAGAAAGCGGGTGAACCGCTCCCCCATCAGCTTGTCCCGGCGGATCTGGCCCTTTTCCAGCTGCCGCCAGAGCTCTTCGTTGATGGTGCGGTAGGTCTGCACCGTCTCGGCATCTGGCTCAATGCCGTACTCCCGCAGGTGTCAGCCAGCGCCTTGTTTTCCGCTGCATCAAAATCCAGCAGCGTGTTGTCTGCATCAAACAGAACACAGTAGTATTTTGCCATGGTTCATTACCCCTCTTTCATGCTTGTGTCATTTTCCGGGACGCTTGTCCCCGATCACCGGGGAATTTTTCCCAGATCAAAAGAACAGCGAGAAGCCAGCCCCGTCCCGGCAGAGCTGGCTTCCGGTTATTCCTGAACTATCTCATAGGTTTCATCATCGGTCTGCACCGGGGAATTGTCCGTGCACGGATCTTGCGCGGTGCAGGGTTTGTCAACGTTTCTGGGCATCTGCTCCTCGGTCACACCGTTGTCCACATTCTCCCAGTCCATTTCATACCAATCCACACTGCCATCGGTCACAGTTTCCTCACCGGGCAGCCCGGGGATCTTGATCTCTTCACAGAACATCCGGCTCCCTCCCTTCTGCCCAGCCTATGCGGGCAGACAGAAAAAGGTTTACCGGCTGGCTTCTGCTTCGGTGGAAGCGGAAGCCCCCTCTGCGGGCTCAATATCATTTTCAACCGAAGCGGAGATCGATTCACTGTTGGTCTGCTCTTTGGATTCCGTTTTGCTCTCAGAGGCAGCACTGCTGGAGGACGAAGTGCTCTCTGCCTTGCTCTCTGAGCTGCTGTGAGAAGAAGAGGTGCTCTCGCTCTTGGATTCGCTCTTACTCTCACTTTCCGCCGTGCTGTGGGAAGAACTGCTGCTCGAGCTCTCAGACTTGCCGCTCTCCGAAGAGGACGCGGATGTACTGCCGGAAGAAGTAGAAGAGCTGCCGGAATTTGAGCTGGAGGCAGGCTCCGGGCTGACCGTAATGGTCAGCGCATTGCTGACCACGGCGCAGTCGTTGTACACGACCACCGCATAGATCTTATAGCTGCCGCTGGTGATGGCCGAAGCGGACACGGTGACCGTTGTCCGGCCTGCGGCCTCCTTCACTTCCTGACCGTTGGCGAACCAATGCAGGTTTTCACTCTTGGCATATTTGCCCTCCAGCGCGGCCTTAAAAACATAGGAGCCGGCGGAAGCCTTGCCTTCCGAGATGTGAACGGAAGCAGCTGCAAACACGGCTGTCACGTCCAGATTCTGCTTGAAGCCGGTATCGGTACGGGTCTTGCTGGTTACGCCGTCGCTCCACTTGACGAACACATGGCCCTCCGCAGGGGTGGCCGTGACAGTCAGCGACTGGGATGCATCTGTGATGCCGTATGTCAGGCTGGTCTTGCCGCTCTCGTTCCCACAGCTCAGGGTGCCGCCGCCGCTCTTTTCCACCTGATAACGGGCCTCAAACTTGACGCTGGCAGTCTCAGAGCTGCTGACGCTTTCGCTCTCGCTGGAAGAAGCGGGTCCTTCCGAGCTGGGGGCCTGCACCGCCGAGCTGGGGTTGGATACATATTCCAGTGTGCGGGTGGGGATATTATTGGTGTCCGGGCGGCGATCCTCGGTCTGGTAGGCGTGGGTGCGCAGATAGCTCAGCGCAGCCTTGAGACCAGCGCTTTTGAGGTGGATATCACCGTCCGTGTAGTAATCCGGCTGGCCGTAGCCATTTTCTCCTTTGAGGATCTCAGCCGTATTCAGAAATCTGACCCCCAGCTGTTCGCACATGTTGAGCAGCGCCATATTAAAATCATCGATCTTGGCCTGATCCATGTGGGGGTAATTGGAGTGATTCTCCGGGATAGGAGGCACCGTGTTCACGATGATATCGGTGTAGGGGTAAGCCTCCTGAATAGCCTGCACCAGCGCGGTATAGTTACTGATAAAATCAGCCACCTCCATGCCGGTGTCGTTGGTGCCAAAGGTCATCACGACACGGCGGGGCTTCATTTTTGCCACTGCCTGTGCGATGGTGTAGTGGGTGGTGTCATTCTTAAAGGTGACGATCCCTTCGTTCAGGGCTACCTGGGTGCCAATGCCCTCCTTGGCGCAGAACTGCTGCAAGGAGATCAGACCGTTGTTATACAGACGCACGGTGTTGGAGTCTCCCAGAAACAGGGTGCTGTCCAGATATTCCGTGCCCGCATCCGCTGTTTCAGTCAGCAGAGCACTGGAGGTGTTATCGATCTGATAGTGATTGGCAAGATCTGTGCTTTCACCGTCCCCGGTGGTGTCCGTCGGCACGGAGTCTGCGGGTGTGCCGGGCGTTTCCGGTTTTCCCCGTTTGAGCAGGGTCAGGGTGATGCCCACGGTCAGCAAAGCCGCCAGTGCGCAGACCACACAGACCAGAACGGCCTGCCGCTGCAGCGATGTCATAGACTGTTTGTCCGATTGATTCTTATGATTCATGTTATATTCACCACTTATCCTATCGTTCAACCGTTTGCACGGCAGGCCATGAGCTTGTCCGTCAGTTCTTCACAACTTTCCGCCAGCAGCACCGGGCCAAAGGGCTCCAGTTCTTCCCTGCTCCGTAGCCATACAGGGCACCGGCGGCATCCAGCCCGCAATCAGCAGCACCGCGCATATCATCGTTGCGGTCGCCCACCATCAGCACCCGCTTGCCCTGCACACAGGCTGGGTGAGAACATAGCGCACCACTTCCGTTTTGGTATCCCGGCTCTCATCCATGGACGCACCGCCGATGAAATCAAAGTAAGGGGCCAGCCCCTGTTCTTCCAGAATGGGGGTCACCACCACAGTCGGCTTGGAGGTTGCGGTGCAGAGCACAAATCCTGCCTCCTTCAGGCGGCGCAGCATCTCTGCCGCACCGGGGTAGGCCGTACCCTCATGGCTGCCCTTTTTGCGGTAACTTTCCCGATAGAGCTCGGTGGCCTCCTCGATTTTTGCAGGGTCAGAAAAATGCTCTCCAAAGCTCTTGCGGAGCGGCGGCCCCAGATAGCGCCGCAGGTTCACATGGGTGACATCCACGCCCATCTTGGTAAAAACTTCTTCCAGTGTATTCAGGATGCCGGGGGCGGAATCGATCAGGGTTCCGTCCACGTCAAATAAGATCACGTCATAGTGCTGCAAGTTCGTTTCCCTCTCTTTCACACATATACACGGTATAGTATAGCACAGAATTGCGCTTTCAGCAATTCCAACAAATCGTTTTTATTCTTTTTATACAAATCGGTCACAATCTGGCCTTAAAACGAAAAATGCCTGCCCGCCAGAATGCGGACAGGCAGGGGGTCGTGCAGGCTTATTGGGCTGCAGCGCCGTTATCAGCGGAGGGATAATAGAGGTTATTGGAGATAAACTCCAGCTTTTCCTTCAGCACCAGCTCCAGATTTGCCACGGCGTGCACCATGTTGGTGGCCGAATCGTTCACTTCCAGCAGCTTGCACAGGTCGATCTCGTTCATGGCGAGTGCGGTTTTCATCTTCTGGCTCTCGGCGCAGAGGATGTGGCTCAGAGCACTTTCCTGCAGCGCGATACTTTCCATCAGATCGATCACAGCCTGACTCAGGGTAACACGGGGCAGGGCCGGACATTCCAGCGTGGTGGGACAATTGATCGTTGCCATAGGGGACTCATCCTTTCTATATAAGGTGTACCCCATCCTATGTTCCCCGCCGTGCAGCCGTTACTGCTTTTTTTCCTGTGCAGAGACCTTTTCAATTACGCTCTGGTAACCGCCGGTTCCGTATTGGATACAGCGATTGATGCGGCTGATGGTCGCCGTGCTGATCTCTACCTCTTTCACGATCTGGTCATAGGTGCGGCCGCCAAGCAGCAGCTTTGCCGCTTCCAGCCGTTGTGCCATATCGGAGATCTCCTTTACTGTGCACAGATCCTCAAAAAAAGCATAGCACTCCTCCCGGCTCTCAAGGCTCAGGATGGCATCGAACAGTGCATCTACGGTCTCGTTTTTTCTGGAATTTTTCTCAGTCATTGCGGTCTCCTCTGCGGCAAACGCCGGAACTTCTGACAGAAAGAATCATATCATGTTATCACTTTAGCACACGAAAGTGTGAAAGTCAAGTCTTTTGCGTGAATCGTTTTCAATTCAACGTGTCCACAGTTTTCTTCTCTTCACAAGTGAAATAAAATCACCTAAAATTTATTGCCGGATTTTCTGTCGAATTAGCACATCCTCTGAACTGCTCCGAAAAATATTGACAAATTATGAAAATGGGGATAAAGTATACACAATTTTCAGGCAAAGGAGCCACAGCGTGACCTCTTTGCCGCATGAAAAGCAAAGGAAAGAGGTAAAAGAAATGAACACGCTGGTCATCGTTTTGATCGCAGCCGTGTGTCTGTTTGGTGCTTACACCCTCTACGGACGCTGGCTGGCAAACAAGTGGGGCATCGACCCCACCGCCAAGACTCCTGCGGTCGTCCATGAGGACGGCCGGGATTACGTTCCCACAAACGGCTGGACCGTTTTTGCACATCAGTTCAGCTCCATTGCAGGTGCCGGCCCTGTTACCGGTGCCATTCAGGCTGCTGCCTTTGGCTGGCTGCCTGTTCTGCTGTGGGTCCTGCTGGGCGGCATCTTCTTTGGTGCTGTTACCGACTTCGGCGCTCTGTATGCTTCTGTAAAGAATGACGGCAAGTCCATGGGTATGCTGATTGAAAAGTATATCGGCAAGACGGGCCGCAAGCTGTTCCTGCTGTTCTGCTGGCTGTTCTGCGGCATCGTTATTGCAGCGTTTGCTGACATGGTCGCTGGCACCTTCAATGCTTATGGCGCGGACGGCGCTCTGGTGACGCTGCTCAGACCAACGGCGCTGCCGGCATGGTCTCCATCATGTTCATGGTCTTCGCTGTGGTCTTTGGCCTGATCCAGAAGAAGTTCAACTTCTCCGGTTGGAAGGAGAGCGTCATCAGCATCGTTTTCATCGTGCTGTCTTTTGTCATTGGCGCAAATCTGCCCATCATCCTGGGCAAGGCCGCATGGAGCTATATCACCTTCGTTTATATCTTCTTTGCCGCCGTGCTTCCCATGTGGCTGCTGAAGCAGCCCCGGGACCACATGACCACCTTCATGTTTGTTGCCATGATCGCAGGCGCTGTGGTTGGTCTGGTCGTTGCACACCCCACCATGAATCTGCCCGTTTACACCGGCTTCACCAACGAGAAGCTGGGTACCATGTTCCCCATCCTGTTCGTCACCGTTGCCTGTGGTGCTGTTTCCGGCTTCCACAGCCTGGTCTCCTCCGGTACTTCTTCCAAGACCGTTGAAAATGAGAAGGATATGCTGAAGGTTGGCTATGGCGCAATGATTCTGGAGAGTCTGCTGGCTGTTCTGGCTCTGTGCGTTGCCGGTGCTGCCGCTGCTGCGGACGGCACCCCCGCTGCAGGTACCCCGTTCCAGATCTTCAGCGTGGTGTTGCCGGTTTCTTCGAGATGTTCGGCGTTCCCGCTTATGCAGCAACGGTCTTTATGACGATGTGTGTTTCCGCTCTGGCCCTGACCAGTCTGGATGCTGTGGCCCGTATCGGCCGCATGAGCTTCCAGGAGCTGTTCAGTGTGGACGACATGGAGCACGCTGAGGGCTGGCGCAAGCTGTTCTGCAACGTCTACTTCTCCACCTTCCTCACGCTGGCCTTCGGCTTCCTGCTGACCAAGATCGGCTACGCAAACATCTGGCCTCTGTTCGGCTCCGCCAACCAGCTGCTGAGCGCTCTGGTTCTGGCTACCCTGTGCGTTTTCCTGAAGGTCACCGGCCGCAGCAACAAAATGCTGTTCCCCCCGCTGATCATCATGCTGTGCGTCACCTTCACCGCTCTGGTGCAGCGCCTGATCGCCATGGTCAAGGCCATCAGCACCGCCGCTTCTGTCAGCATTCCTGCTGGCGAGACCACTTGGGTGCCGTGTTCATTGCCAACGGCCTGCAGCTGATCCTGGCTGTCCTGCTGATCGTTCTGGGTCTGAACATTGTGTTCCACTCCTTCTCTGCTTACAAAAAGGCTGAGCACAACAGCGAGGCCAAAATCTGAGGTTTTCACGGTTTTACCGTAAAACGATAAAAATCTCCCACTGACGACATCGAACCCCGTCAGTGGGAGATTTTATTTTATCCTTTTCAGGTCACAGCATCTTCACTATTCCTCTCTCCTCTTCTTTCAGATATGTGCTCGCTCCCATTCCTGCAGAACAGCCAATTGCAGCTCGGTATGAACCAGTGCTCTCCTTCTTCCATGTGTCAGATGCGCACCTGTCCGTTGTTTGAACTGCTCAAGCACTGCCCTGGAAGTCAGGTTATCCTTTGCGCCATAGAGCACTTGCGTGGGCACTTTCCAGCGGTAGGGATGCTCCCTCACCCAGCAGAGATACTGCCACGACAACGTCTCATCGAAATCCGTGGAAATCTCCCCTACTTCTTTCAACTGGGCCTCACTCACATTTGCCCACTGCATCATATTGGTGATAAGATTTTCCATATCTACCACTGGTGAGAGCAAAAGAGCACCCCGCAATGGCTTTTCCTGTAAGGCCAACATGGAAAACCAGGCTCCGATACTTGTAGCCCGCAGCGAAACATTCTTCCAACGCTCTGCAGCATAGGAATAGACCGCTTCCAACTCTGGAACCGCCACCCACGGCAGCAGCTTCTCGGAGCTGCCCCTGCGCTCTCCATGTTCGGGCAAATCAAGAGCCAGCACCTGATACCCTGCCGGGCAAGCCAACTCGGCAAAATCAAGGGCTTCCTCCTTGCTGCCATTCTTTCCGTGGACATAAAGATATACCTTCCGGGAAGGTTCTCCAATCAGGAGTAGTGGGATATTTTTCAGCGTAAAACGTTCTGCTTTCATAGCATCTTCCCCATCATGACTTCATCTTCAATAAGTAAATGTGGATTGGCTTTGTGCAATCGGTTTGTTTTGCAATATCGTGAACACCGGAATGCATGGTTGCCCGCTTTACAAGCAGAACATCCGGGAACGATTCCAGAAGATACTCTGTATTTGCATTCAAATCTCCTCCGCAGGGTTCAAGAACCAGCAGATATTTTCCGCCTGGGAAGGAGCATTTCCGGTATTTTTCCACGTCTCCACGAATTTCTCTAGCATCCTCGCTGGTCCACAGTTTGTATTCAATCAGAGAATCCACACTTCTGCCCTCTGCAAGCAATGCCATATCTGCATGGAGTGTATGGTTTCCCGGGTAGGGATGTTCCCAGGAAACCTCCAGCGGAAAGTTGTTCCGCATAAGCTGTTTCCAGATAAGATAGACCATCGTTGTTTCATACAGACAGCCAATCCCGTGGATACTCTGATGACAGTACAGGTTGTGGTTCTGTTCAAAGAGCCGATGCAGTTCTTTTTCTTCCGTTGCAAGTGCCTGACAGGCATCGTCAAAAAAACGAGTTTCATCAATCGAGTTCATCCGGCTTTTCCTCACTCTTTTACAAAAAAGAGCCGTAGAACCTGTTACAGCTCTATGGCTCTTCCGATACTTATGAGAAGTAAATTACTTCACCATGCTTGCAACTTCAGCAGCGAAGTCATCAGCACGCTTCTCCAGGCCCTCGCCCTTCACGAAACGGGTGAACTTGACGATCTTGATCTCGCCGCCCAGATCCTTAGCGACCTTAGCGGTGTACTGAGCAACAGACAGATCGCCGTCCTTGACGAACTCCTGATCGACCAGGCAGTTCTCCTTGAAGTACTTCTTGATCTTGCCCTCGATCATCTTCTGCTTCACAGCATCAGGCTTGTTGGCGTTCTTGGGATCGCCAGCCATCTGAGCCAGCATGATCTCCTTCTCCTTGGCAACGACTCAGCGGGGACAGAAGCCTCATCGACGTAGCTGGGGTTAGCAGCTGCGACCTGCATGGCGATGTCCTTGCCGTAAGCAGTGAACTCGTCCTTGCTGTCGATGTCGTTGGTGGTCTCGAAGTTGACCAGGATGCCGTGGGTGCCGCCGCCGTGGACGTAAGCAGAGCAAACGCCCTCGTAACGGACGAAACGACGGATCTTGATGTTCTCCTTGATGACCAGGATCAGGTTCTTCAGAGCCTCGTCAACGGTCTCGCCAGCCTCGGTCTTGCAAGCCATCAGAGCCTCAACATCAGCAGGGTTCTGCAGCATGATGACCTTGGTTGCTTCCTTGACGAACGCAACGAACTTGTCGTTCTTTGCAACAAAGTCAGTCTCAGCGTTGACTTCGATGACAACACCGACCTTGCACTTGGGGCAGTAGTCAGCGTAGACCATACCCTCGGCAGCAACGCGGCTTGCTTCTTGGCAGCAGTAGCCAGACCACGCTCGCGCAGGATCTCAATAGCCTTCTCGAAGTTGCCGTCAGCTCAGTCAGAGCCTTCTTGCACTCCATCATGCCGCAGTCGGTCTGCTTGCGCAGTTCCATAACGTCCTTTGCAGAAATAGCCATTTTTGTAGTCTCCCTTACACGTTATTTCACGGGTTTGTTCTGTACAGCCAGAAATCAGGCGTTGGCAGCTTCCTCAGCGGGAGCTCCTGGTTGCCCTGCTTGCCTTCCAGAACAGCGTCAGCCATAGCGCCAGCGATCAGCTTGACAGCGCGGATAGCGTCGTCGTTGCCGGGGATGACGTAATCGATCTCGTCGGGGTTGCAGTTGGTATCAACGATAGCACGATGGGGATGTTCAGCTTGCGAGCCTCAGCAACAGCGATGCGCTCCTTGTGAGGATCAACGATGAACATAGCCTTCGGCAGGGTCTTCATGTTCTTGACACCGCCAGGTACTTGTCCAGCTTCTCCATCTCCAGCTCGAGCTTAGCAACTTCCTTCTTGGGCAGCAGCTCGAAGGTGCCGTTCTCCTTCATCTTAGCCAGCTGATCCATACGGTCGATACGCTTACGGATGGTGCGGAAGTTGGTCAGCATACCGCCCAGCCAGCGAGCGTTGACATAGTGCATGCCGCAGCGCAGAGCCTCGTCACGGATGGACTCCTGAGCCTGCTTCTTGGTGCCGACGAACAGGATGTCGCCGCCCTCAGCTGCAACTTCCTTCACGTAGTTGTAAGCCTCGTCCAGCTTCTTCACGGTCTTCTGCAGATCGATGATATAGATGCCGTTGCGCTCGGTGAAGATATACTTCTTCATCTTGGGGTTCCAGCGGCGGGTCTGGTGACCGAAGTGCACACCTGCCTCGAGAAGCTGCTTCATAGAAACGACTGCCATAGTAAAAATACCTCCAATATTGTTTTGCCTCCGCACACCGTGATCCGCGGCCATATCGGATGGCTTTGGACTGCCTCCACTCCCGAAAGAGCACAAAAGGGCATAGTGATGCGTGTGTAATGCTAAGTAATAATAGCACAAACAGGCGTGTGATGCAAGGGGTTTTCTCTGTTTTTTACAAGAAAATCGCGTATTTTTTGTTTATTCGTCCGTCTGAGTGCTGTTCAGGCTCTCCATGCCCATCCGGCTGAGGGCATAGCCTTTGCCGAACATCAGGTCATATTGCAGCAGCCAGTGCTTCTGGCTCCAGCTTTCCTGCAGGGAGCTTGGGGTCTGGGTGGTGGTGCCGTCCAGATTCATCACCGTACCCCGGGTATTGGCGCGGTCGGCACCTGCAGCTGGCGGTTCAGCAGCTGGAAATAAAGCGGCTGTTCCAGACCGTAGAGGTTCATCATCACCGGCGAGATATCGTAAGCGGCAATGGTGCCCAGATCCACGGGCTTGTCGGTGTAGTTCGACCACATCAGCAGGGTGGTCTGGTGCAGGCGCGGGTCCGCACTGGAATCGCTGGCATAGCCGCTGCTGGTAAAGACATCATAATTGGAATCAATGGGGTTGTAATGGTCGCCCCAGAACACCAGGATCACCGGCTCGTCCACCTGCGAGAAGTATTGGGTCAGCTTGCCCAGCATGGCATCGGCATCCCGGATGCCGGTCGCAAAATCTTCCAGTGCGCCGATGGTGCTGGCCTTGAGGCCCGCCGGGTGCTCTGTCACCTTCACCCGCACATCGTCCGGGTAGTTGTCTTTATTATAATTGGTATGGTTCTGCATTGTGACCGCGTGCAGAAAAACCGGTGCATCCGAGGATGTCTTCATCTTCTCGTACTGCTGAATGATCTGGTCCGCCATGGAGTCATCCGTGACCAGACCGCTGGTCCAGTAGTGCCTGCGCACCTTGTTGACATGGGTCATCTGTTCCAGGCTCAGGAAGGTGTCAAAGCCCAGGTTGGGGTATGCCGTGTCCCGGCTCCAATACTTGGCCCAGAAGCAATGAACTGCCGCCGTCTGATATCCCTGCGTCAGCTTGAGGTAATTGGGCAGCGAGAACATGGGCTTGGTCACATGCTGCTGGTAGGGCTTGCTGCCGTTGGGCAGGAAGGAAGCCGAATAGCCGGTCAATGCTTCAAACTCCACATCGCAGGTTCCGCCGCCGAAACTGGGGCTGTACGCCCGGCCAGAAGCACTGGTCTGCTGCAGGGCGTGGAGGTTGGCGGAGACATCGGTATCAAACTGGAAACCATACTGCTCCAGTTCCGATACATCCCAGTAGGACTCGTCCATCACGTAGATGATGGTGGGCTTTTTCACGGTCTCGTCCGCAGAGGTGGTGGCACCATAAGATCCCGGGTAGAGCGGAGCGGTGGAATATTTCTGTACAGCTTCAGTATCATCCAGGATCTCGTTGACAGCCTCCTCTGAATACCCCTCCGGCTTGGAGATCTCCAGATTGGTCAGGTTGGTCAGAAAGCTGGTGATGACACCATAATAGCGGTAGTAGCGATCCTGCATCCAGGCATCCGGCACAATGCCAACGGCCTGTGTCACGGCAGGCTGCAGGAACACGCCAAAGAGCAGGCCGCAGGTAGCTGCCGCACTGGCAAGAAAGCCTGCCACCCGGGGCTTCCAGCTCAGCTTCTGCCGCCCTCTATAAAGGAAGAAAGACACCACGACCAGCAGCACGATAATAACAATGGATACCACCATGCTGGTCTGGATGTGGATCCCGGCCGCAGCTGCCACGCCCGCAGCCTCTGACACCTGCATCAGATCCCAGGGCAGGAAGGGCTCGCCGCGCAGCTGCAGTGTGTAGAAATTGACTGCCGCCGGGGCACAGCCCAGCACCGCCGCCAGCAGGGTCGCCAACGGTGCAAACCGGGTCAGCCAGTCCACTGCCAGCCAGCTGAGAAACAGCATGGCCCACGCCAGCAGATAGGCTTCGGCATGGGGGAAAATGTATTGGGTAAAGGTCTCCCCTGTCAGGCTGCCGCGGGCGATCCACTCCGTCAGAAACAGGATGCCCAGCGTTGCCAGTGGAGGGAAGAGCAGCCGCAGTCCATGCAGGGAAAGCGGCGTATGTTTTTTGCGTTCATAGAGAGAAGTTCCTTTCACTTCCGGAAATCAGATTTCAAGCCGGAGCGGCAAGGCTCTGCCGCTCACGGTTCTCTATTATAATCCGATTTTTTGTAAAATCAAACCCTGATGCTGGAAAAATTCACGAAAAATTTCAGCCGTCCAGCCAGTGCCGCAGTTTTTGCCAGAAACCCTGCTTTTTGGCTTCCGGCTCCGGCAGCTCCGTGCGGACCAGGATCGCGTCCACTCCCAGTGTTTCGATGTCCGTCCAGGGGATGACCAGAGTCTCGTCCCGGCCCAGCAGCCCAAACAGATGAGGCTGCCCGAGCAGCAGCAGGCTTTTGACCTGCGCCGTTGCCGGATCGAGCTCCAGATCATCGGCGCGGCCAAGGCAGGCCCCGTTGCTCAGCTGAACGATCTCCTTTGCGCACAGCTCCCGGAATTTCATCGTGATCCCCTCCCCGCAGTTTGCCTGTTTCATCCTATGCGGCGGCACAGTGCTTGATGCAGGCGGGCAGTTGTGCTATACTGTGGCAGAATCTTTCTGGCAGAAACATCCATACAGAATTGAGGAAACAGCGATGTATAAAAATATCATCTTTGATCTGGGCGGTGTCATGGTGGATTTCGACCCCAAGACCTACCTGGTAGACCGCTTCTGCAATGCCGAGATAGAGGAGCAGGTCTCCCAGCTGACTTTTGAAAGCGAGGAGTGGAAGCTGCTGGATGCAGGGCTTATCACCCGCTCCGAGGCCAACCTGCGGATGCTGGCCCGCGCAAAGGAATATGGCCGCGCGTTTGAGGTGCAGGGCGTGCTGGACGATTGGATGCATATCCTCCGCCCCCGCCGCCGGATGCAGGAGCTGGTGCGGAAACTCAAGAGCCGTGGCTACTGCGTCTATTACCTGAGCAATATCCCCGAGGATGTGCTGGATTTTCTGACCGAGCGCGACCTCAAGGGCTTGTTCGACGGCGGCGTGGCCTCCTGCGAGGTGCACATCAACAAGCCTGACCCGCGCATCTATAAGGCCCTGCTGGACAAATACCAGCTCAAGGCCGGGGAAAGTATTTTCATTGACGACCGGCTGGAGAATGTACAGGCCGCTTTCCGTCTGGGCTTTGCCGGCATCCAGATGAAGGACAGCGTCGGCACACTGGTGCGCAGCCTTGCTACCTGCAGTGTGGCAATCCACTGAACAACACACAAAAACTCCCCGCTCAATGCCCTGTCTGGGGCGCTGGGCGGGGAGTTTTCTGCCATTACAGATTATTTCTTTTCGTAATTCTGGCAGTAGTGCGGGGTCTCCACCTGCTGGGTGGTGCAGGAGCAGTGCTCTGTCACCTTGATCTGGGGCAGATCACACTTGCAGTTCTGCACATTGTGGCGGCACTCGCAGACATCGCAGGTCACACCTGTGTTTTCCATTTCTATCGCCTCCTTGGCTCTAGGTTGCCCCGGCTTCAGGCGATTATACATGGGTGCTTATTTTTCTGCGTTTGCTTCACGCCTTGCCTTCATTGTCACGATCACATGCTTGATGGAGAGAACGGGATGCACCGGCAGCATTCTGGGCCCGGCCCAGCGCATGACAGTGCGGATCTTTTCCCGCATCTCCGGCTGATAGCAATGCACCTTGCAGGCCGAGCAAAAGGTCTTGGTCTCCATAAAGGGGCAGTGCTCAATGCGGGCCAGCGCATAATCATGGAGCTGCTGGCACTCCGGGCAGAGACTGCCTCTGAGGGTGTGATGCTGCTTGCGGCAGTAGAGCGCGATCATCTCGCTGATCAGCAGTTTTTCATCGTTTCTCTTTTTGGCAAGGTCTTTCGGGGTGGTCTTTGACATTCTTTTCCTCCTGACAAAACAAAAACCGCAGAGAGCCGGAATTCTTACACTCTGCCGGTTAGTCTATCAGAACAAACTTCTTTTGTCAAGTTATGATCTTACCATGCTGCCAGGTCTGCACCCAGCTTGCGGCAGGCAGCCTGAACATCCTCATCCGGTGCCTCGTTGCAAATCAAGCCCTCGCCGTTGAGCACCTGTGCGCCGTCACCCTGTGCACGCTCGACCAGTCGCGCATCCACTGGCCGTCGCCCCAGCCATAAGAGCCAAACAGAGCGATCTTCTTGCCGTTCAGAGAGCCCTCCAGATCGGAGAACATCGGTTCAAACTCGCTCTCTTCCAGTTGCTCTGCGCCCATTGCGGGGCAGCCAAATGCAACTGCATCAAACTCTGCCAGCTTCGCGGCGTTCATTTCGCTGCAGGGAACGATGGTGCCGTTTGCACCCTCTGCCACGCAGTTTGCCATGGTCTCCGTGTTGCCGGTTGCGCTCCAGAATACAACTGCTACTTTGCTCATAATGAAGAACCTCTCTTTCAGTAATGGTTAGTATATTCTAACTTTCATCTTCAAGAAATTGCTCTGCCTGACATAAGACAGAGCAATTTGGTTAGGCTTTTCTAACCATCAAAAGAATACCACATGGCGGGCTCCTTGTCAAGAACCTTTTGCAGATTTTTCAGAGCGCTCCTCCACCCCTGCGCAGCAACAGGAACACCACCGTCAGCACGCCGTAGATCACCGGCTGGTGGAGCAGATATAGCATCAGCGAGTTCCGCCCCAGCCACCCCAGCGGCGGGCAGACAGAACGATGAAGCGGTTCCAGCCGTTCCTTCCCGACCAGATGGTACAGATAGAAACCGGTCCAGAACAGAAACAGCCACGGGATCAGCGGGAAGTAATCGGCAGAGAAGAAACCAAAGGGGTAAAAGCCCAGATAAGCCGTGAAGTAGTTGGCGTAGAGAAAGCCCGGCGGTGTGATGAGCCAATGGCCCAGCTGCAGATAGCCATCGGCTGCATGGCGGGTGAAGTAAAACAGAAAAAAGCTCCCTGCAAGGCCTACCACCGGCGGCACCTTTTCCAGCCACTTTTCCAGCAGACCCGTGATGATCATAGCCGAACCCAGAAGCGTCAGCACGCCGAACCAAACGACATCCGCAGGCATGAAGATCAGCGTGACCGCCGTGACAAGCGCGCCGCACCCGAACACCATTGCGCCCCGTTTGACCGGGTGGCGGCCCAGCGGCAGGCAGAAGCCGGACAGCAGGAGGAACACCCAGCAGATGGATTGCTGCCACAGTTCTCCCTGCCAGCTGCCATACCACGGTGCACTCACACCAAACAGATAGACCAGGTCCCACATGCCATGGTAAAGCATCATGCTGATCAGGTCCAGCCCGCGCAGCTCGTCCAGCAGCGCGCAGCGAGTGGAAGTTGATTTCATAAGACTTCCCCTTTCGGAATGTTTTTTCCATTGTACGCCCTGCCATGGATCCCGTCAAGCAAAAAAAGCTGCCGTGCAGCTTTAGAACCGCACGGCAGCTTTATGATAACAGGTTCAGAAAAATGCAGGAGTTACAGCTCCACGTTGAAGTAGCGCTTCAGCAGGCCCTCAAAGCCGCGGCCATGGCGAGCCTCGTCCTTTGCCATCTCGTGGACGGTATCGTGGATTGCATCCAGGTTCAGGGCCTTTGCCTTCTTGGCCAGGTCCATCTTGCCGGAGCATGCGCCGCACTCAGCCTCAGCACGCATCATCAGGTTCTTCTTGGTGCTGTCGGTCACGACCTCACCCAGCAGCTCGGCGAAACGGGATGCGTGGTCAGCCTCCTCGTAGGCATAGCGCTTGTAAGCCTCAGCGATCTCGGGGTAGCCCTCGCGCTCTGCCACACGGGCCATGGCCAGGTACATACCGACTTCGCTGCACTCACCCTCAAAGTTTGCGCGCAGACCGTCAACGATCTCCTGAGCACACCCTCAGCCTTGCCGATGCCGACCACATGCTCGGTCACATAGGTGTTGCCGGTCTTTTCGACAAATGCGGATGCAGGAGCCTTGCAGACAGGGCACTGCTCAGGGATAGAGCCCTCAGCGATATAACCACAGACGGTGCAGACATACTTTTTCATAGGAATATCCTCCATTGTTTTTTATTATGATCTTGGCCTCTCCTCTGGTACAGGGGGCCTTGCTTCTGAGCCTATTATAGCAATGATTCCCAGATTAGTCAAGGCTAATTTTAAGAATTATTCCTATTTATTTTTTAGACCTGCAGGTTGCCGCTGCTCGGAGCATCGGAACCGTTGGCAGCATCAAACTCGTAATCATTGCCGGGGAGGATGGCGTTGAGCAGGATGCCCACGATAGCAGCAATGGCCAGGCCGGACAGGTTGATGGCGACACCGCCCACAGCGAAGGTCAGACCGCCCACAGAGTTGAAGCCAGTGCGCAGACCAGGATGACAGCGGCAACGATCAGGTTGCGGCTGTTGGTAAAGTCCACACGGTTCTCGACCACATTGCGGACACCGATCGCGGAGATCATTCCGTACAGCACAAAGCTGATGCCGCCAATGATGCCGGTGGGGATGGTGTTGATGACGGCCTCAAACTTGGGGCTGAAGCTCAGGATCACAGCCATCACAGCGGCAATGCGGATGACGAGCGGATCGTAGATGCGGCTCAGAGCCAGAACACCGGTGTTCTCACCGTAGGTAGTATTGGCGGGGCCGCCCAGCAGACCGGCCATGGCAGTGGCAAGGCCGTCGCCCATCAGGGTGCGGTTCAGGCCGGGATCATTGATATAGTTGTGGCCGACCGTAGCGCTGATGGCAGCGATATCGCCCACATGCTCCATCATGGTTGCCAGCGCAATGGGGATGATGGTGAACATTGCGCTGATGAACTCAGGGCTGCCGTCGATGGCAAACAGACCCATGGCACTCTTGTGCAGGGGGATGCCGAACCAGTCGGCAGCGGCAATGGCCTCAAAGTTGACTGCACCAGTGACCAGAGCCACAGCATAGGAGACCAGCACACCGATCAGGATGGGCAGGATCTTGACCATGCCCTTGCCCCAGATGTTGCAGACAATAACGGTGCCCAGGGCCACAAAAGCCAGCAGCCAGTTGGACTCGCAGTTGGTGATGGCGGAGGGGCCAGGATCAAACCAATAGAGATGATGATGGGGCCTGTGACCACCGGCGGGAAGAATTTCATAATGCGGCGGATGCAAAGGTGGAAATGAGCAGGCTGACCAGCAGGTACAGAACGCCGGACAGTGCCACGCCCGCGCAGGCGTAGGGCAGCATTTTGGTATTGGCAACGGTCAGGTTGCCGTCTGCGTCAGCCAGCATGGGGCTACAATGGAAAAACCGCCAAGGTAGGCAAACGAGGAGCCAAGGAAGGCCGGGACCTTGCCCTTGGTGACAAGGTGGAACAGCAGGGTGCCCAGACCGGCACAGAGCAGAGTGGTGGAAACGCTCAGGCCGGTGAGCAGGGGCACCAGCACAGTTGCGCCGAACATGGCAAACATGTGCTGCAAGCCCAGGATCAGCATCCGTCCGGTGCCGAGCTGCCGGGCATCGTAAATGCCCTTGGAGTAATCGATCTTTTCACTCATAGAGAAATTCTCCTTTCATCGCTGCCCAAAAAAAGAGGCATTGCCGCAGCAACGGCAGTGCCTCAATCCTTCTGGAGCAGATTCAAAAAACGGGACCGGAAGGCAAAACACGCGCTCCGCAAAGTCGAACGAAACATTTTGCTCTCCCCTTCCCTGTCTGACTTTATAAAGTATACCAGAAACCCTGCCCGGATGCAATCCGTTTGCCGCAGTTTCCCTCAGCTTTTTGGCCGGACATCTTGAAATATGCCCCTGTCCGCACTATAATATAACCTATTAAATTGATTTGTATTTCAAGAGGAATGTTATGATCTATCTGGATTATTCTGCAAACACCCCGGTGGATGCGCGGGTGTTGGAGCAGTTCTGTGCCGTGGAGCGCCGCTGCATCGGCAACGCCAACTCTCACCACCAGGCAGGCTCTGCCGCAAGGCAGAGATCGATGCCGCCACCATCAAAATCGCCTCCCTGCTGGGCGTTCAGCCAGCCGAGGTCATCTATACCTCCGGTGCCAGCGAGGCCAACAACTTCGCTTTAAAGGGTCTGGCCCGTCTCTCCCGCCATGCGGCAGGCACATCATCTCCACTCCGCTGGAACATTCTTCGGTCAGCGGCACCCTGACGGCATTACAGGAGCAGGGGTATGAGATCGACCTGCTGGACGTGAAGCAGGACGGTACTGTAGATCTTGAGCACCTGAAGGATCTGCTTCGCCCGGATACCATCTGCGTTGCCATAACGCTGGTGGACAGTGAGCTGGGTGTGGTGCAGCCTGTACAGGAGATCGCCGCCATCCTGAAAGCATACCCTCACTGTCACCTGCACGTGGATGCGACCCAGGCTGTGGGCAAGATCCCCGTTTCTTTTGAGGGCGTGGACACCATGAGCCTGACGGCCCACAAATTCTATGGGCTGAACGGCATCGGCCTTCTGGTCAAACGGCGGAATCTGGCGCTGGAGCCTCTCATCCATGGCGGCGAGAGTACCACCATCTACCGCAGCGGCACCCCCACTGTGGCGCTGGCCTCCTCATTGGCTTGTGCGCTTGATCTCGCCGTCACTGACCTGCCCGGACGCGTTGGCCATGTGGCAAAACTGAATGCAGAGCTCCGCGCCGCCCTCAGCACATATCCGCTGGTGTGCATCAACAGCCCGGACCACGCCATCCCCCATGTGCTGAATCTGAGCGTCCGTAATGTCAAGGGCACCGTGTTCCAGCGGGAGCTGGATGCCAAAGGGGTCTGCGTCTCGGTCAAGTCAGCCTGCTCTTCGGATGGTCTGCCTTCGCGTGCGGTGTTTGCGGTCAGCCGCGACCGCCGCAACGCACTGTCCTCCTGGCGCATCAGCCTGAGCCACCTGACCACCGAGGACGAGATCAAAGCCTTTTTGCAGGCGTTCGATGTCTGCTACCGTGAGCTGACCGCCGTACATTAAATAAAAAGAGGAACCAACATGAAACGTGAGCTTGAACCTTATCAGATGATCGAACGCAGTATCATCAAGAAATACCGCAAGGAGCTGTGGACCCCCTTTATCGTGGCGGTAAAGCGCTACGAGCTGGTACAGGAGGGCGATAAGATCGCCGTCTGCATCTCGGGCGGCAAAGACTCCATGCTGATGGCAAAGCTGATGCAGGAGCTGCAGAAGCACAGCGATGTTCCCTTTGAGCTGGTCTTTCTGGTGATGGACCCCGGCTACAACGAGATCAACCGCCAGAAGATCGAGTCCAATGCCGAGCTGCTGCACATCCCGGTGACCATCTTCGAGAGCAACATCTTTTCCGTTGCCAACAACACCGAAAAGAACCCATGCTACCTCTGTGCCCGGATGCGGCGCGGCCACCTGTACAGCAAGGCCAAGGAGCTGGGATGCAACAAGATCGCGCTGGGCCACCACTTCAACGATGTGATTGAGACGACCGTGATGAGCATGTTCTACGGCTCCCAGATGCAGGCCATGCCGCCCAAGCTCCACAGCACCAGCTTCCCCGGCATGACCCTGATCCGCCCCATGTACTGCATCCGGGAAGAGGACATCCTGGCCTGGAAACGCTACAATGATCTGGAATTCATCCAGTGCGCCTGCCGCTTTACCGAAAACTGCACCATGTGCGACAACGGCGGCGGTGGTTCCAAGCGGCAGGAGATCAAGATCCTGCTTCGCCGCCTGAAGCGCGACAATCCCAATATCGAAAACAGCATCTTCCGCAGCATCCACAATGTTGCCATTGATACCATGCCGGGCTATCGATCCGAGGGTGTGGATCACAGCTTCCTGGAACGATTCAATGCTATGGAAAACCACTGAGCTGCATCCGCATTTCTGCCTGCGCCGAATCACGCTTTGTACGCGATACAACAGTAAAAAATCCCCCTCAGCTTACGCTGAAGGGGATTTTTCATGCCACCGGCGGGGCTTGACCCGCACTCTGTCTCCAGAAAGGATTTTAAGTCCCTCGTGTCTGCCAATTTCACCACAGTGCGCATAGAAACCCGGCTTACAAAGCCTGCTGCTCTGGACATTCACAGAGAGCCGGGAATAACAGGTGATGAGGTAAACATTTATCACAAGTCCGTCGTTACGGAGTTGCAAACATGTATCAAAACATGTAAGATTCACACAACGGCTATTATAATACAATAGAAACCCTGCTTTGTCAAGTTACACCTTTCCGCCATGCAGTTCCGAATACATCTTGGCACGGCACTCGGCCACAGCGGGGGTCATATTGACATAGTGCTTATGCGGCATCTCGATGCGCAGCTCGGTCTCCCAGGTCTCTTCGGTCAGCTGCTTTGCGATATAGGCCTTTTTCTCGGCAATCCCGGGCAGTTCGATGGCCAGCTCACCGTTCAGGATATGGGGCACCAGCAGCCGCTTGACCTTGGTGGGGGTGATGGTAATGGTGCGCTCGATGGCATCCGGGTCAAGGTTGACCATCTTTACCGGTTTGCCCGCTTCGATGACCTCGCCATCCATGGCGATCAGATCGCACTGGGCCTGACCATTTTCATCGTAGAGCCGCCAAGGCATTTTCTTGCCCGGGATGATGGCCTTGCTGGCAGAATCCGAGCACTTCATCTTGGGCTGATAGGTGCCATCCGGCAGCTTGACCGCCACCAGTTTATACACGCCGCCGAACACAGGGTCAGAAGCGGAGGTGATGAGATTTTCGCCCACGCCGTAGGAATCAAAATGAGCGTGCTCATAGAGCTCCATGTTGGCGATCTTCCGCTCGTCCAGGCCATTGGAGGCACCAGCTTGATATAGGGCTTGCCTGCGGCATCCAGTGCCTTGCGCAGGCGCTTGGAGCCACGGGCCAGATCGCCGGAATCGATACGGGCACTCTTGACGCGGCGGTTGGGGTCATTGGGGTATTTCTCGATCAGGTAGTCGTCCAGCTTGATGAGGTTGGGCAGGCCGCTCTCCATGATGTTGTAGGTATCCAGCAGCAGGCTGACGGAATCCGGGTAGGTATCCGCAAAGGCCTTGAAGGCATCAAACTCCGTCGGGAAGAACTCGATGAAGCTGTGTGCCACGGTGCCAACCGCCTTGACCTCAGAGCCATACTTCATCTCAGCCAGGCAGTTGGCAGTGCCGATGCAGCCGCCCAGAACAGCGGCATACGCGCCATCATTGCCTGCGCTCTCGCCCTGTGCGCGGCGGGTGCCAAACTCCATAACGCTGCGGGGCGTATGGGTGTTCAGGCCGGTCACACGGGTCGCCTTGGTGGTGATCAGGCTGTGGAAGTTCATCGTCTGCAGCAGGTAGGTCTCGATCAGGATCGCACCCACCAGGTCGCACTCAATGCGGACCATCTGCACATGGGGGTAGCAAACCGTGCCCTCGGGCAGAGCGTACATATCGCCCTTCCACTTATAGGTGCGCAGATACTCGCAGAATTCCTCGCTCATACCCTTGGTGCGCAGCCAGCGGATATCCTGCTCGTTGAAGTGATAATTCAGCAGGAACCGGGTCAGCTTGCGTTGGCCTGCGCTGATGGAGTAACCCATGTTGTCCGGGTTCTTACGGAAGAACATATCGAACACAAGGGTGGTGTTCTTAAAGCCGTGCAGGAACAGGCAGTTTGCCATCGTGAATTCGTAGAAATCCACCACCATGGCAGGGTTATCATAATCTTCGTCCGGAATGTACGGAACAACTTTGATCTCGTCCATGAAAAGTTTCCTCTCCTTGTACTTCGCAGCAGCGAAAAAGCCTTGCCGCTGCTGAAAAAACAGCCCCTTCTCCCCCTGCCTTTGTTCCGGCAGTGCGTGGGCCTGCACCCTGTCTTGACAGGACGTTTGTACCATGATAGCATCTTTGCCGCCCGGGTGCAAGGGCTTTTGTAAATTTCCTGCGTGCAGAAAGAAAAATCTTTTTTCGGTACTGCCAAAAGGGCCGCCCCCGAAAGCTCCGGGAGCGGCCCTGCAAGCCTGTTCAGGCTCAGCCGTTTATAATATTGGGGGTCGCATTTTTCAGCACAACGTCATGGCTGCCGCCCTCCACGATAGAGGTGGAGGAAACCACAGTCAGCTTGGCCTTCTGCTGCAGCTCGGGGATGGAGAGTGCACCGCAGTTGCACATGGTGCTCTTGACCTTGTACAGAGTGGTCTGGACACCATCGGCCAGAGGACCGGCGTAAGGGACATAGCTGTCCACGCCTTCCTCAAAGCTCAGCTTGGTGGAACCGCCCAGGTCGTAACGCTGCCAGTTGCGGGCACGGTTGGAGCCCTCGCCCCAGTACTCCTTCATATACTGGCCATTGATGCGCACCTTGTTCGTGGGGCTCTCGTCAAAACGTGCGAAGTAGCGGCCCAGCATGACAAAGTCAGCACCCATGGCCAGAGCCAGAGTGATATGATAATCGTGGACGATGCCGCCATCGGAGCAGATGGGCACATAGATGCCGGTCTCCTTGTAGTACTCGTCACGGGCCTTTGCGACCTCGATGACTGCGGTGGCCTGACCACGGCCGATGCCCTTGGTCTCACGGGTAATGCAGATGGAACCGCCGCCAATGCCGATCTTGACGAAGTCTGCACCGGCCTTTGCCAAGAAACGGAAGCCCTCGGCATCCACAACGTTGCCTGCGCCCACTTTCACGGTATCGCCGTAGTGCTCACGGATCCAGGCGATGGTACGGCTCTGCCACTCGGAGTAGCCTCGGAGGAGTCGATGCAGAGCACATCCACGCCAGCCTCGACCAGTGCGGGAACGCGCTGGGCATAATCGCGGGTGTTGATGCCGGCACCGACCACATAGCTCTTGTTGGCATCCAGCAGCTCGTTGACATTCTTCTTGTGGGAATCGTAGTCCTTGCGGAACACGAAGTATTTCAGGTTGCCTCAGCATCCACCAGCGGCAGCGTGTTGATCTTGTTGTCCCAGATGATATTGTTGCAGTCGTGCAGGGAGGTATTCTCCGGTGCGGTGACCAGCTTCTCGATGGGAGTCATAAAAGTGGTAACGGAAGCATCATCGGGGGTGTGGTTGACACGGTAATCACGGGAGGCCACAATGCCCATCAACTTGCCGTGAGGAGTGCCATCGGCAGTGACAGCAATGGTGGAGTGGCCGGTGCGGGCCTTGAGCTCCAGCACATCGTGCAGGGTGGCGGTAGGAGCCAGGTTGGAATCGGAGACCACATAACCGGCCTTATAGCTCTTGACGCGGCGCACCATGGCAGCCTCGTTCTCAATGCTCTGGGAGCCGTAGATGAAGGACACGCCGCCCTCCCGTGCCAGTGCAATGGCCAGCTTATCGCCGGAGACCGACTGCATGATGGCACTGATCATGGGGATGTTCATTTCCAGCGGGCAGACCTCTTCCCCCTTGCGGTACTTGACCAGCGGGGTCTTCAGGCTGACTGCCGTGGGGACATTCTCTGCAGAGGAATAACCCGGAACCAGCAGGTACTCGCCAAAGGTGCGGGAAGGTTCTTCATAGAAATAAGCCATACTCTAAACTCCTTTTTTCTTAACGCATCAACAACGGGCCAGCATCAAAATAATTCATGTTTGCTGCTTATAAATTGATTGACTATACTTTACCACAAACCCCGTCAGAATACAAACCCCAGTGGCAACAAACTTTAGAACTGTCCTTTGCGGAAAAACAGTAAAATTGACCACCAAAAACGTGCAAGGTCATACTTTTCCGCCTGACAGGCCGATTTTCTGGCACAAAGTGGAATGCAAAAAAAGTCCGTACCGGAAAACCGGGACGGACTTTTTTGCACACGAAGCGAGATACCGCCTGTGCGATACAGTGGCCGACAGCTGTGAAGGAGAACAGCCGGAGGAGGAGAAGGCCCTGCACCCGATATCTCTTATTCAACAAGAAGAAAAAGATCTCAGTCTCAAAAAGCGCTCATCGCTTTCTGTAACCATATTGTAACTCTTTTGTTTCCGTTTTGCAAGACCTTTTTCGCAGATTTTGTAACATTTTTGTAATTTTTCCAGGATTTATTTTGTAAATTCCAAGTAGCATTCAAACGCGGCGTGCTCTTCGCGGCGGCCCACCACATACCAGCCATCGGCCGAGGCGCATAAAACACCTCGACCTGACTGCCAGCGGGATCTCCCGGTGGTACTTGACGGAGACGAATTTCAACGGCCCGCCCTTGACTACCTCCAGCGGCAGGGCATCACAGGCGATGTCCAGATAGCAGGCGTTATTCACATGGCCGTTCAGGTCGCACAGGGAGTAGCTGGCTGTCCGGCTGCCTGCACAGGTCAGTTCCTTTGCTTTGTGCACCAGCTGGGGCAGCTCCCCGTCCAGATTCTCGTTCCAGTAACCGGGCGTATACCAGGAGGGCTGGCGTAGGATGCACTCGCGATCGGTATCCACCACGATCCACCGGCTGTCGATCAGAGCACACTCCTTCCCTGCTTCGTCCAGAATGCGGGTCAGCCGCTTCATCGAACCTTTCTTGCACGGCTCACAGGCGGTAAGAAAGGTCAGCTTTTCGGCACGCAGGGCATCCGGGTGATCTGCGCCGCCTGCTTGCCCACCAGAAACGCCGTGTGGTGCGCTTTGAAAAAAGCATCATCCATGCCGTAGGCGCGGGCATGGTCTGCCGCAGCCTGCTCCACATAGCGGAACAGGGCGCTGGGCTTGATCATCCGGCGAAAATCGCCGTCTGCGTTCAGCACGGTTGTATGATAGGTATATTGATTCATACGTTTCCTTTCCAAAAGAGGACCCTCTCCGTCATTGCTTCGCATTGCCAGAGGCTTTGACGGAGAGGGCCCTTTCTTCTCAATACTGATTCCGGGTCTTTTTGCGCAGCTTGCGCCAGATGTTGAAGCAGGCCAGCGCTACCATGGCAAGCAGCAGCAGCAGGAACACAACGCCGCTGCCGCCCTCATTGTAGCTTTTCATCTCGCTCCACTTTACATCGAGCTCGTTGTTGACCTCATCGCTCAGGGCGGTGAACACTTTTTCCCTGGCTTCCACTTCCTCAGAGGGGTATGCGATCTCACTGTACTTCAGGTCCTCGTCCAGGATATCCCACACCTTCTGCATGGGGGTGGTGTAGCCGATATACTCCGCATTGGCTTTTCCGATGTCCGGCTCGCACATGAAGTTGATGAACATCTCCGCAGCTTCCTTGTGCTCACTGGTGGCAGGCACCGCCATGCAGTCCACCGACAGCACACTGCCCTCCTCCGGGAACACCCAGGCCAGATCCGGGTTATCATCGATCATGGTAATGGCATCGCCGGAGTAGTACACGCCGATGGCCGCCTCGCCGCCGATCATCTTATCAAAGATCTCATCCATGACGTAGGCCTGCACCAGCGGTTTTTGCGCTTTCAGGGTCTCCACCACCTCGTCCACCTCTTCCGGGGTCTCGGGGTTGATGCTGGTACCGTTCTTGAACGCCGCAATAGCGTAAGCATCACGGCTGTTGTTGAACATCAGGATATTGCCCGCGTACTGCTCATCCCACAGGTCAGCCCATTTGGTGGGGGCATTCTCCACCATGGTGGTGTTGTAGATGATACCGGTGGTACAGAGCATATAGGGCACGGTATAGGCGTTGGTGGGGTCATAATCCGGATCACGGTAGACCGCATCGATGTTCTGGGAGTTGGGGATGTTGCTGTAATCCAGCGGTGCAAGCATTCCCTCGGCGATCATCTTTGCCACCATGTAATCCGAAGGGATGACCACATCGTAGTTGGCCGCACCGGATTTCAGTTTGGCGTACATGGACTCGTTGGAATCAAAGGTGGTGTAGTTGACCTTGATGCCGGTAAGCTTCTCGAAGGCGGCCACCACATCCACGCTGTCATCGGAGCGTTGGAGATGTATTCGCCCCAGTTGTAAACGTTCAGGGTGAGATTCTGGCCTGAAAGCGGTCCAGTCGTAATCGTCCGAGACCGAAACGTCCTCGGTCACCTCAATGGTTCCGGCGGCAAAGGCGGGCACAGCACAGCAGAATGCCATGGCCAGCGTCAGCAGCAGAACAGCAAAACGTTTCATTTTACGTCCTCCCCTCTCAGCGCCTTCTGATCCCGGCGGTACTCCCGGCTCTCCATGGCATTGGAGATGAGGATGATGGTCAGGATCACCACAAACATGATGGTGGACAGAGCGTAGATCTCCGGGCTGACCTTTTTTCGGGTCATGGAATAGATGGCAATGGGCAGGGTCTCCACCGTGCCGCAGTTGAAATAGGAGATCATAAAATCATCGATAGAGTAGGTTAAGCAGATGAGGAAGGCCGACAGGATGGCTGGGCTGATCTCAGGCAGGATGACTTTGAAGAACGCCTGCCTGGGGTCGCAGCCCAGATCCAAAGCTGCCTCATACAGTTTGATGTCCAGCTGCCTGAGCTTGGGGGTCACGTTGAAGATGACATAGGGCACATTGAAGGCGATGTGCGCGATCAGCAGCGTGGGCATTCCCATGATGGTATCGGGCAGCCAGGAGATCCCATCCGCAAAGCGCTGGTAAGCCACGAACAGCAGCATCAGGGAGATGCCGGTGATGATCTCCGGGTTGACCACCGGGATATAGGTGATGTTGGTGATCACCAGGCGGCTCTTGCGGCTCATGGACGCAATGCCCAGCGAGGCCGCCGTGCCCAGAACCGTTGCAATGACCGCAGAGATGAGGCTACCTCCAGTGAGACGCGCAAAGCGCTCAGGATGGCAGAGTTATGGAGCAGGCTGGTGTACCACTTGAGGGTAAAGCCTGTGAACAGTGCGTAGCCCTTGCTTTGGTTGAAGCTGAACACGATCATATAGGCAATGGGCAGGTACATGAAGCAGAAGAAGAGGATGACGTAGGCCCGCTGCATCAGGCGCAGATGTTTCGTTTTCATCAGGACACGCCCTCCATTTCATCTTCATCAAAGCTGGATGTGAAGCTCATGCAGAGCAGGACGATGATCATCAGCACAAGGCTCATGGCCGAACCGACGTTCAGGTTGTAGCTGTTGCCCAGGAACTGCATCTCGATCAGGTCGCCGATCATCAGGTTGGAGCCGCCGCCCAGCATACGGCTGATGACAAAGGTAGACACCGCCGGAACGAACACCATGGTGATGCCGGTGCTGATGCCGGGCACGCTCATGGGGATGAGCACCCGGAAAAGGGTCTGGGTGGTGGAGGCCCCCAGATCCTGTGCGCTTCCACCAGGCTCTGATCGATCTTGGTCATACTGGTGTAGAGGGGCAGGATCATGTAGGCACATAGTTATACACCATGCCCAGCACCACCGCGCCGGAGGTGTTCAGCATGGTATAGGGGCCCAGGCCCAAAAAGCCCAGCACCGCGTTCACAGGGCCGTTGATGCTCAGCAGGCCCATCCAGGCATAGGTGCGGAGCAGGAAGTTCATCCACATGGGCAGCATGACCAGCATCAGCATGATATGCTGCTTGTTCACCCGCAGGCGGGACAGGAAATAGCCCACCGGAAATGCAATGATCAGGCAGATCACGGTAGCCACAAGGGCCAGCAGCAGGCTGCGGGCAAACACGGAGCCGTAGCCGCTGACGCTGGTCAGGTTGGCAATGGTGAAATTGCCGCTGCCGTCGGTCAGGGCGTAATAGACCACGATGATCAGCGGAACCACCGTGAACAGCACCATCCAGATAAAATAAGGATAGGCCAGCTTCTTATCGTAAATTTTCATCATTTCCCATTCAGCCCTCCGAACGTGCCATGATATGGATCTCGTTGGGGCCGATGCGCATACCAATGGTTTCACCGGGGGTGCAGGCGCGGGTGGAGTGGATCAGCCACTCACGGCCCTCGCACTCAACGTGCATCTCAAAGTGAACGCCCTTGAAGATGACATCATTGACCACGCCCACCAGCTGACCCTCCACTGGGCTGACCACTTCAATGTCCTCGGGGCGGACCACCACCTGTACGCTCTGTTCCCGGGCAAAGCCGCGGTCCACGCAGGGGAACTGCACACCCGAGAAGGAGACCAGGAAGTCGCGGTGCATCACGCCGTCCACAATGTTGGAATCGCCGATAAAGTCCGCCACAAAGGCATTTTTAGGCTCGTTGTAGATATCCTCGGGAGTGCCGATCTGCTGCACTTTGCCGCCGTTCATCACAACAACGGTATCAGACATGGTCAGGGCTTCCTCCTGATCGTGGGTGACATAAATAAAGGTAATGTTCATCTCACGCTGCAGGCGCTTGAGCTCCAGCTGCATCTCCTTGCGGAGCTTAAGGTCCAGTGCACCCAGAGGCTCGTCCAGCAGCAGGATCTCAGGCTCATTGACCAGACTGCGGGCAATGGCAACACGCTGCTGCTGGCCGCCGGACATCTGGCCGATGCTGCGGCGCTCAAAGCCTTTCAGGCCGACCACCTCCAGCATATCGCGCACCTTGCGGCGGATGGTCTCTTCGTCCATCTTCTTCAGGCGCAGGCCAAAGGCCACATTCTCAAACACGTTCAGGTGCGGGAACAGCGCGTACTTCTGGAACACGGTATTCACCGGACGCTTATAGGGGGGCACACCGGTAATATCCTGGCCCTTCAGCAGCACCTGACCCGCGTTGGTTCCAGGAAGCCTGCGATCAGGCGCAGGGTGGTGGTCTTGCCGCAGCCGGAGGAACCCAGCAGCGTTACGAACTCTTTGTCATGGATGTCCAGGTTCAGCCCATCCAGAATGCGCTGACCGTCAAATTCCACCACGATATCGCGCAGTGAAACGATCACCGAGTTGTCCATTTTTTACTTTATCCTCCTTGTAACTCAGATACGAAAAAAGACAGGGCCATGCCCCATCCCTCGTACCAGGGCGACCCAGCCCCGCACAACATCCATGACGACCGGAGAACCTGCAAAAGCAGGCTCTTTATATTGCGCAGTTATTCTGCCCTGTCTCGTCTATCTTAATCAATCTTTGCTGAAATGTCAATCACTCTGCCAATGTTTGCCGAAGCTTTACACGCCGCAACAAAAAAACATGCGCCGCAGCGGGCTTTCCGCATACGGCGCACAAAGGTTTTTATTCAGCTTTTAAGGCAGCGGCCGTTATCAGAAGGGCCTGCACAGTGTCAAGGTCAACCGCATAAACGGAACTGTCCCCCTCCGCCATCATCCAGCAGCCGTCTGCATTTTCGGCGTAGTGGAGGGTCACGGTCCCATCGTCAGAGACGGCCCGCACCGTTGCAAGCGGTGCAGTAAAGCCATAGGCCGAAGGGTCGGCATCCGCGATTTGTGCGGTCACATAGCCTGCCAGAGCGGAGAGGATGCTCTGCACCTTGCTGTCGTCCAGATCGGCAGAGGGTTCATCGGCCAGCCGCCACACGGTCTGATAGGTGGTGGAATCGGCCGCACTTTCCGAGGAAGCGTCCTCCGAATCGCTCTCCGCTTCTGCAGGCTCAGAGACTGCATTCAGTGCAAGGGTGCCGCTGCCGTCGTAATGGAAACACTTTCCAGCGCGGAGGCCGTCAGTCCCGCCGGTTGAACGCGCCAAAAAAGGTCCGCTTTGGTCAGCTCAAAGCAGGCCGCCTTGTTGCCAGAAACGGTGTACATGGCATCGTCCCCTGCCTTCTGCACGTACAGATCTCCTGTGACCGGGTTCTCGGTGCCAAAGGCAAAGGTGTTCGTCTCGCCTGCCGCCGTCACCGTGACCGTAACAGCCGGATCGCAAGGCCGTAGTCCTCGCCGGGCTGAGCCGTGAGCTGACGTTTGGCGTTCAGGGATGCCAGCGCCGTGACCATGGTATTGCAGGCAGATGCATCCAGATGATAGTCCGGGTCATCCGCCAGCGTCCAGCTGCCGGAATCGTAATTTAAAGTAAGCGTTTCGCCGCCATAGGCATACCGGATGCTGGTCACATCGCTCGCCGCAAAAGAAGAAAGCAGGATGCTGCCCTCTGCGGCGGCGCTGGAAGCAGCTTCTTCTGCGGCATTGCTGCGGCTGACAAACCACAGCAGCCCGCCCAGCACAAGCACCAGCACCAGAAGCACCGCAAGGGTGCGCTGTTTTGTTTTCATGGCAGTGCCCCTTACCTGCGGCGGCGCAGCAGCACCACCACAGCACCTGCAATGAGCACTGCTGCGGGCAGCACGAATACGAACACCATGCCCAGCGTCATGGATACGGAAGCCGGGACCGTGATGGGTGCAGCTTCCAGTGCTTTGGTGTCGATGAGCAGGCTCTGCCTACCAGCGAAGCGGCACAGCCCTGCAGGAAGGTCAGGTTGCCCGGAATGGACTGGTACACCTGCTCGTTGTCCATGTTGGGGCAGCCGATCCAGATCACCTCGGCACCGGTGGAGTCATTGCGCGCCCATACGGCCAGCGAGAACGGGCCGTCGGTATCGCCGGCTTCCTTTGCGGAAGAAGAGCTGGCATCAAAGTCCTGCTTGCTGTAGGCATCCTCGGTGGTGTTCAGCAGAGCTTCTGCCGTAACGCCGTCCGTCTCGGAAATGGTGATGCCCTGTGCCACCGAGAGCCTCACATGGGTGCTCTGATTCACGCCGTCCAGCGCGGTGCTTTCGTCGGCGGCCGCGTAGTCCGGGAACAGCGAGTACGGGTAGCCGTACAGCGCGTGGCCCGCATCGCCCTCCACCACAAGGCCCGGCTCACGCGCAAGGCCGAACTGTGCCATCACTGCATCCAGATTGGGCGTTTCGGTATAGCCGCCGGTGGTCAGCAGCACCTTGCCGCCGTTTTCCAGATAGGCCTGCAACTGCGCGATCTCATCCACAAGGCCGTCCGCTGCAAAATCCGAAGCGGGGTCGCTGATGATGAGCAGATCACAGTCCTCCGGGATGGTGCCGGTGAGCAGATCCAGCGGCTGGGCATCGATATTCTGCGCCTTGAGCGCCTCGGTCAGTGAGGAGGTAAGCGCCTGCTCGCCGTGGTTGGTGGTGTAGTAGGCATGACTTTCTGCTGCGGCAGTCAGCTTGTAGATGGCAGAGCTGATCTGCTTTTCGCCGCCAAAGGTCACATTGGCAGCGCCGGTGGTGTAGTAATCGGAGTAATCGTACTCGTAAGTTCGGCGGCGTTCAGCACTTCGCTGTTCTCACCGCTGACCACGATCAGACTGCCGGTGGATGCATTCTCTGCGCCGTACTGCGCTGCAAAGGTCGGGTAAAGCGCCGGGTCCTTCTGCTCCCAGTGGAAGTGACCGCTCTCGTCGGCGTAGTGATCCAGCAGCTTGGTAATAATGGCATCCTCGCTGCCGGTCTCACAGAGATAATAAACGGTCACGTCCTGATCCAGGCTCTGCATCAGCTGCCTGGAGCTGTCGCCCAGCGTGTACATTTTGGCGGCAGAGAGGTCGAACTCGGTGTATTTTTTCGGGATGGCCCCCACCAGCAGGTTGATCAGCACGGCCAGCACGATGCTGCTGCCAGAATGGCCGTGGAGCACAGCCCATTGCGGAACACCTTGCCGTTGCGGAGGAAGAAAATTTGAAATTTTTCATGTTGTTCCCCTCCCCTCAGTTCCAGCGGCGTTTTTCCAGTTCCTGCACGGTAAAGAACAGGAACAGCACCGTCACGGTGAGATAGTACACCAGTGTGGGGATGGAAAAGTTGCTGTTGACGAATTCCGCAAGGAGCAAACAGGCACAGTGCGCTCAGCACGGCGCTGAAGCCTCGGTCAGCCAGCTGCTGCGCAGCAGGAACAACACCGTGAGCGCCGCACAGCACCCGGCAAAGGTCAAA
>ENA-OQCX01000035-OQCX01000035.1-human-gut-metagenome-genome-assembly--contig:-NODE-35-length-59846-cov-8.203101_pt1 | contig 59846 bp, 62 predicted proteins | sample MGYA00242762_ERZ504587 | MGnify/ENA primary metagenome ERZ504587 (study PRJEB26092, sample SAMD00036337) | human gut metagenome | host: Homo sapiens | study: EMG produced TPA metagenomics assembly of...
GAAAAAGGAAGGATGAAAAAGGCTGTCAAGGCCTGCTGTCTCTCCCCTTGTCCAACAATATCTTGACTTGAAGAAGAAGCATCCTGATGCCATTCTTTTGTTTCGCTGCGGTGACTTCTATGAGACCTACAAGGATGATGCGGTGAAGGCATCCAAAATATTGGGTATTACGCTGACAAAGAGCAATGGGCGCAAGGATGATGAAGGCAAGCCGTTGGCAATGGCAGGATTCCCATATCATGCCCTCGACACCTATCTGCCGAAGCTCATTCGTGCTGGTGAACGGGTGGCCATCTGTGACCAGTTGGAAATGCCGAAGCAGACAACATCATCGAAGCGTGGAATTACGGAGATGGTGTCACCTGGAAAAGAGACAGGAAAGCAGATGGCACAGGAAAGTCAAGAAACAGAACAACACACCAGTCTAAGGAGATAGGCTTATGGGAAAGAACGCAGCGTATGCCGCACAATATGCGGAGGAAGCCAAAGAACAGATGCGGATGTATGGGATTCCTGCCTCCGTCATCTTGGCGCAAGCATACTGGAGAGCAGCAACGGACAGAGCCAACTGTCGCGCGAATGCAACAACCACTTTGGCATCAAGGCTACGGCATCGTGGTTGAAGAATGGCGGAGAGTATGGAGTCTATACGGATGATAGGCCCAACGAGAAATTCTGTAAGTACAAAAGCGTGGGTGACAGTTATGAGCATCACTCGCAGTTCCTGAAGCAGAACAAGCGTTATGCGCAGTGCTTCACGCTGTCGCCTGACGACTACAAGGGATGGACGAAGGGCATTGAGCGTGCCGGCTATGCCACGGGCGGCGGTTATGCTGCAAGTCTGCAGCGCATCATTGAAGCCAACGGACTGGACAAGTATGACAGTGAGGTGATGGCTGAGATGCGGGCAGAAGGTCGGTCGTTCGGGGTGGAGAATAATCCTCGTAGAGAAATGCCTGCTGCCCATGTACCGCAGTCTGCCGGGTATTCCTTTCCTGTGGAGCGAGAGGAGTTTCTCTTCATCACCTCGCCTTTCGGCAATCGCAGGATCCGATGGATGCCACCAAGCAGCAGATGCACAAGGGCATTGACATCAAGACGAACCATGAGGCGGTGTTGGCCACGGAGAACGGCGGCAAGGTGGTGGCGGTGAACCATAATGCGAACACGGCAGGAGGGAAATCCGTCACCGTGGAATACAGCCGTGAGGATGGCAGCAAGGTGCAATGCTCCTACCTGCATCTGTCTGACATAGCAGTAAAGGTAGGTGACGTGGTTAATGCCAGTCAGAAGTTGGGGGTGTCGGGAAATACCGGCACCAGAACCACTGGCGAGCATCTGCATTTCGGAGTGAAGAGTGTATCGGCTGACGGCTCAAAAAGGGATATGGATCCAGCCGCTTATCTGGCAGAAATCGGACAGAAAGGCAACATCAAGCTACAGGCCCTGCATAACGGCAATGACCTGTTGGCAAAATACAAGAGCAATGCGCCACAGGAGCAGAAGGTTTCGTCGGAGGACTGGATGAAGAAAATCCTTTCCTCGGAGGACAGCGGCGTGGGCATTTCGGGAACGAATGACCCTATACTCGACATGGCGATGACCACCTTCATGTCGCTGATGATGTTGGCAGCGCAGATTGACAGCAATGATGAGGAACGACAAAAAGGACTTATCTCTGCCATGGCAGCCAACCGGCTCGTAGATTTGACCTCGCTTGTTCCAGGCATGAGGCAATGCACCATTACTGTGGGTGAGAACGGCAAGACTGTGCTTCATGCAGAGAGCGGTACGGTGAAGATTGACCGTGAACTGACCTCCTCGGAGATGAACCGCCTGTCGCTCATTTTGGGCAATGCCAATCTGTCGGAAGAAAGCAAACGGACGAAGATTGCGGGAATGGTGACAGGCATCGTGGCGACACAGCAGGCTTCGCAGAACTTCGAGCAAGGGATGGAGGCTGAGAGTCAACAACAAAATCTGCAAAGGAAATGAAAAGGATAGCAAGTCATCTGTGTACATTGCTGGTGGGTATGGTAGCTGTGGCAGGACACTTCATGCTTACCCAATGGCTTTTCGGTCAGACCGTGGCCATCATCTATCTCGGCTTCCAACTTATCATAGCAGCGTGGATAGTCTATGAACTGATACGTGCGCTAGTATATGATGATTGAAAAGAGATTATTGTCATTGCTAAGACATTTCACTTGGACGATGGATATGTATAATTCAAATAGTATCGAGCAATGATCAAATGTAATGTAACAGTGTGCGGAACGGTCAGCAAGGCTGCGACCTGCCGCACGAACAAGGAGGGCAAGGCATTCGTGAGCTTTGCCATGAACGTAGTCATTCCAGCGAAGAGCGGGATTAACAAGACCATCGAGGTGTCGGTCATCAAAGATGGGACACTGACGGAGGTGGGCAGCTGCAACATCGGCGAACGCATTGAGGTAGCCGGTGTATTGGTACCAAGAAAATGGGGCGATGTCCTTTATTTCAACCTGTCGGCAAGCAGCATCAGCCACCAGCCTGACGAGGCAGAGGACTGCATCAAGGGCGTGATGGAGTTCCGCGGCAAGGTGGGCAAGAGCATTGAGGACAAGACGGACAAGAATGGTGTGCCGTACTGCCAGTTCTCCGCTTTCAGCGCAGAGAAAGTACAGGACGGATTTGAATACATCTGGGTAAGTTTCTTCCTATTCGATGGCAAATGCGAGGCATGGCTGCAACCAGGCGTGAAAGCGAACATCAAAGGGGCATTGTCTGTCAGTGTCTTCAATGACAAACTGGACTTCTCCTGCCGAGTGTCTGAAATGAGCGAATATGTTCCGCAGCCCTATAATGGTTAATTGACTATGGGAAAGCCTTATGCTAAGGAAGGTCCGAGTGCCGAAGACAAGGCACTCGACCTGTTTGCCGATATGATGATTGAGCGTATTCAGTCGCTGTCGGGCAAAGACGGATGGAAAAAGCCCTGGTTTACTGAAGGTGCGTTGCAATGGCCGAAAAACCTGAACGGACGAGAATATAATGGCATGAACGCTATGATGTTGCTCCTGCATTGCGAGAAGGAGGGTTACAAGATTCCTCGCTTCTGTACCTTCGACCGCATACAGCAGTTTAACAAAACTGGCAAGAAAGACGAGGAACAGAAGCCCCGTGTGTCAGTACTGAAAGGTGAGCATTCTTTCCCCGTGATGCTCACCACGTTTACGGTGGTCAATAAGGAAACAAAGGAACACATCAAGTGGGAGGACTACAAACTGCTCTCTCAGGAAGAGCGCGAAAAGTACAATGTATATCCAAAGCTTCAGACTTACCATGTCTTCAATGTGGCGCAGACCAACCTGAAGGAGGTCAGACCAGAGTTTTGGGAGAAACTGGAACAGGAATACTCGATGCCCAAGGTAGAGAAGGACGAGCAGTTTGCCTTTGAACCCGTGGATAGGATGATAGCGGACAACCGTTGGATATGTCCCATCAAACCGATGTTCGGTGATTCCGCCTATTTCTCCATCAGCAAGAATGAGATTGTGATGCCTGAGAAAAGGCAGTTCAAGGATGGGGAGTCTTTCTACTCGAACCTTTTCCACGAGATGGGACACTCCACGGGTGCGGAGGGACAGTTAGACCGCATCAAGCCCGCTACCTTCGGCTCGGCAGAGTATGCACGCGAGGAACTGGTGGCAGAACTGACGGCTGCGCTGACCGCTCAGCGGTATGGCATGACAAAGCATCTGAAAGGAGATTCGGCTGCCTATTTGAAGTCTTGGCTGGATTCGCTGAAGGAGTCGCCGCAGTTCATCAAGACCACGCTACTCGATGTGAAAAAAGCTACCTCAATGCTCACGCAGCATATCGACAAGATTGCTATGGAGATAGACCAGGAGAAAAAGGCTGAGCAGGAAAACGGGCAAGGGAAAAGTTATCTATCCATAGATGACGGCGACCATGCAGTCTTGGCATATAATGGTTCTGCTGTATATATCCAGCATCATGAGAAGGAGGACTCTGTAAAGATTGCTGTGCCGACGAGTAACGGTCTGGAAGTGAAACTCTCTGTTCCTTACGACCACGGCAAAGACCTTGACACCAATTATCAGGAGGCTTTTGCCCAGTACAAAAGCCTGACAGAGCCTTCACAATCGAAAGAAAACGTCTATTATGCCTCCATCGCCTATCTCCAATCAACGGATGACACATCGGAACTGGATAAGCTAAAGGAGAAAGGTGACTATCAAGGACTGCTGACGCTTGCCAAGGAATACTATGACGGGAACGGCATGGACGAGGAGCAGACCTACAGGAAGCCGTGCCAGAACAGAGGCGATGACCTGCTAATAGAGGACAAGGACTTTGCAGTGGTCTATAACGGGAGTGTCGGCGGTACGTATGAGGTGTTCCTGAAGCATACGGAGCAAGAAGTGCGTGACCATATCACTCGCTATGGCATAGGACGTGCCAGTGAGGACGTGAAGGCTGTGGCGAGGGAGATGACCGCCGAAGAGTTTTCGGAATTGGCGCAGCGAAAAATGCCGATATTCCAAATGCCGAATGGTGGTTTGCTGAACCTGCAATATAACAAGGATAAGGATAGCCTGGATGTGGGGACTGTGACCAATGCAGGACTCTCTGTGAAGCATACCTTCCTTTCAGCCACAACCATTCTATGGACGCAAACATCAGCTCTGCGTATGAGCAACTGCTTGACATGGAGGAGTACCAGAAGGAAGAGGTACAAGAGGAGCACGTTGCCAAGTCCGCTTTCCGAAGATGAGAGTAGTATCGTAGTATATACTAATCGTAGGCTTTACTACTCATAGTAGGTACTAACAATAGTCAGCCGCAAGGAGTAATGTCCCTGCGGCTGATTTAATTTGGGGTCATTCCATATTATGAAGGAATGCTTGTAAATCCTCGTCTGGAATGCTCTTCAGTTTCACCGGCTTGAAGCCGTCCAACTGCTCCACTTGAAATATCTCGTCCACTCCATATTTGGAGCCATCCACCTTTACGCTCTCCATTTCATTGACGGAGGTATAGCCATACTCCGTTTCATGCAGACCGCATACGATGGTGAACAACGTGGTGTCGTTACCTTCCGGCTGTCCTTCAAGTACGAACCAACGGACGTGTCCGATGAAGAATATTGCCACACAAACGGCATCCTTGCCTTTGCCGTCCTGTGAATACAGAGGATAGGATTTCAGTATCTCCTCCAATACGGGTGTAATCAATCTGCTTGCCATAGTCAATCGTTGTTAAGTGTTCTGTAATACATTCTGTTCTCTACAAGGTGTTCGATGGCCTCTGCTGCCAATCGGCACACCCACTCGTCACGCTGGTCATAACGACCTTTTTGATAGTCGTTGGCAAGGCGTTCCAAGAAGGCAAACACCACCTTGCCCTTTTCGTTGATAAGATAGCGATGGTCATCTGCAAGGGCATTGCCTACCTTGGCGGCTGACCCCATCTGACCGTTTACGAACCGTGAGAAGCACTCGACAAATGCCTGCTCGTTTTCTGATAATCTGTGTAATTCCATACGCAAAGAAATTATTTGTTCAACTTGTTTTTCTTCCCTCCTTTTGAAGCCTTTCGGCTCCTCTTGTCGGGAACTGATTTTTCGTGCATCAAAAGACTGCGGAATGAGGGCGATAAGGCAAGAAAACAGACGGAGGAGTTAATGAAATACCCAAATCTTTGATTTGCGGAAAGCTGTCGTTCAGTCCTCTGCCTGTTAGCATGGCGGTACTTGACCATTCGCCCGGGCAGTAACTTTGCAAAGAAAAATGGGCATCGGCAAGTGGAATAGACACTACAAAACAGGAAAATCATTGATTTTTAGTGCATTTTTCTTTATTTCTTTCTTTGATTTAGGATAAAATATATAACTTTGCCTCCGAAAAAGTGTCACAAGTGACAGTTTTTCGTAAAATATGATAGTAAACAGATATAGATACATAGAACAGTTGAGCCGTTCAAAGAACAACGGGCTCATAAAGATAATCACAGGATTGCGACGTTCAGGCAAGTCGTTCCTTCTGAAGAAACTCTTTCATCAGCATCTATTGGATGAGGGCGTGAGAGAAGACCATATTCTCGTCATCGACATGGAGAGTAGGAAGAACAGAGAGTTCAAGAACCCGGACTACCTGTTGGACTGGGTGGAAAAGATGATGATTGACTATGAGACTTATTATATCATCATCGACGAGGTGCAGGAGGTGGAAGACTTTGTAGAGGTGCTCTCTTCCTTGTCAGTTACCGAAGGGGCGGATGTGTATGTCACAGGCTCCAACTCGCGTTTCCTGTCCTCTGACCTGGTGACGGAATTCCGAGGCAGAGGTGACGAGATACATGTGTGGCCACTATCCTTCAAGGAGTTCATGACGGTGTATGATGGTTCGAAAGAAGACGGTTGGGCTGAATACAGACTGTACGGAGGTTTGCCGCAACTACTTACACAGGTTGGGGATGAGAAGAAGGCTGATTTCCTGCGTCGCCTTTATCGCACGGTATATCTACGTGACATCTACGAGCGGAACAACATAGAACTGAGACCTGAATTTGAAGAATTGTCGAAGACCGTAGCATCCAGTATAGGAGCACCTGTCAATGCACTGAATATAGCCAATACGTTCAAGTCCGTAAGCAATGTGCAGAGCATAACCGACAAGACAGTGTCGGCTTATCTGGAATATATGCAGGATGCTTTCCTTATCGAAAAATCCGAAAGGTTCGACATCAAAGGACGGAAATACATAGGTTCGTTGTCCAAGTATTATTATCAGGACGTAGGTCTGAGGAATGCTATTCTGTCGTTCCGTCAGAGCGAGCCGACACATATCATGGAGAACGTCATCTACAATGAGATGCGTATGCGAGGATGGCTCGTGGATGTGGGTAACGTCTATCATCGAGTGAGGAATACGGAAGGAAAGCAGCAGAGGGTGACATTGGAAGTGGATTTTGTCTGCAACAAAGGGAGCGAGCGGATCTACATCCAGTCGGCGTGGCGTATGCCCGATGCAGAAAAGATGGAACAGGAGAAACGGTCGTTGCGTCTTGTAGATGACTCTTTCCGCAAACTGCTGATCGTGGGAGAACATACCAAGCAGTGGAGCGACGAAAACGGCATACAGATAATGAGTATATATGACTTCCTGCTTGACTGGTCAAGTACTGAGAAACACGGATAAAAAAAAGATATGCGCATAGAATATGCGTTAATACATATATGATTAAGGGAGGGCCTATCCATCACGGACAAGCCCTCCCTTTCTAAAATTTATCAATGAAAAAAAAGTTTTAGTGCTCTTGTTCGGAGCTGTATGTCTGGCTATAGATACAGCAGGATTCTGGTATGGCGGTTCGCCTCATTGGGCGAGTAATCGTCAATGCCGCCATCGAAAATCTGAGAGATGGTGCCATTTTCCATACCACGTTTCATCAGTTCCTCTGCAATGAATCTGGCACGGGAACGGCTGAGGTTATCATTGATGGCTTCACTGCCTGTGGCACTGTCGGCAGCGCCGATGACCTTAACTTTCAAGCCATATTTCTTGGCGATGCGTGCTACTTCGTCGAGATTGACGAGCTGTGACCTGTTGAGCAACCTGTCAGTGCCAAGTTCAAAGAAGAAATAGATGGGCGCACCTATGCAAGCCTTTCCTGAGTGGATGAGCGATAGGTAATCGTCTTCCGGCTCACCTTCAGCATTGCCATATTCTTCTGTACAAGAGGCGGACTCCATGACCTTTGTCTTTTGACCATTACCATACTTGTCTCTCATTCTTGCACGCAGCGAGTTGAGACCGCTGTAGTCGTTTCGAGGATAGCCATTTGTGACGGAAGAAGCGGCATCGTCAGAAAAGAGGTGGCCGTACTTGTCCAGAAGTCCCTCGATGGCAAGAATCTTGCGCAGCTGCTCCAGAGTCTGACAATCTCGATCGTGCTGGGCGTGATAGCGGCTGTTGCTGTCAGAAAGGGATGAGGCGTATGCCGAAAGCCATTCGTTCTGTGCGATGTACGGGCGAGCGTCTATCACTCGCTTCCAGCCAGTCTTGCCGATGCGGACAGAGAGGCCGAGGGATGCGGACAGCAGATGGTCGCCAAGGCGGTGTGCCTTGCCATAGCCGTCAAAATCCTGCATGGTGGTCATGTTGCCTATCTCTGCCGTAACAGCAATGCGTGGGGAGAGATGATACTGCCCCTGTATGCCGTAGGAAATGGCAAAGGGCTTGTGGGCATTCACCTTGTTGTGCAGCATACCCACGCCCACGTATGGAATGACACTCCATCTGACAAGAGTGTGTACATCGTCCTTGTAGAGGTTGCCGAGGACATTCCACATGAAATCAGCACGCAGGTACTGGTAGTCCTGCGAGGAGTTGTTGCAGTCGTTGAACTGCATACCGCCATAGTTCAGACGACCGCCGACGGAAGGTGTGAACCATTTGCCGATCGACACGGAGAATGCCGGTTTCATGCGACCGAATAGGTCGTTGCATCCGAGCGGTTTGCCGAGGAAGACCGTAGTTCCTCCTGCCGCTTGGACAAACCAGTTGTCCGTCCATGGCGAAGCTACCAATGCCCCTTTCATGTAGGAAGGTTTAAGCGGACGAAGCATACCGTCTGCCGAAAGTCTGCATACAACGGTGGTGGTGTCCGCCGTGCGGTGATAGTCTTTGGCTTGCGCACCCAATGAAAGGGCGAAGCCAAGGGATAGAATAAGTATTTTTCTCATGTTGTTCAATTTAATCTGGTGAATACTATAACAGGTGATACGTGACAGTGCCGCTTATCGTTTCTTCCTTTTGCCGGAAGAGGGGCGCATCATGCGTGCAGCTTTCATCATGCAACGGCGTGCCCAAGCGCGTTCATCCTCGTCATCGTCACGTCCCCATTTGAGGTCGGACGAACTGCCGCCACCGCCATGACCTTCGGCAAAGGTGGTGGCATCATCGACGTAGCCGAGGAATAGAAGCGTGGCACAGTACATCACCTCCGTTCCATTCTCCGCAAAGGCCTGAAGCAGGGAACCGTCAAACACGTCCTTGCCCTCATTGGAAAGCCGTGCCACACGTTCGGAGAACTCGCTGACCATGTTTTCGAGAAGGGCATTTCTGAGAACGGTGTCCGCACCTTGTCGGATAGTATCGGAATATCTGTGTGCCTCCTGCCGCAACTCCTCCGTGCGCTCCTTCATGGCGGTCATCTCCTCACGCAGGGCATCGAGCTTGCGGTCAGCCTCTGAGAGCTTCTCCTGCTTGTCGTCCAGTTTCGACTGGATAGCGGACAGTTCCTGCTCCAGCTCTTGGACTTGCTGACGGAGAGCATCAGGATTGTCGTGACCTGCAAGAATCTGCCGATGCAATTCAGCAAGTGCCGCCTCCTTCTCAGCCTTCTCCTGCAAGAGGTTGTTGACCATTGAGGTGAGTCCTTTTACTCTCCGCTCTGCCAGACGGATGTCCGATTGGAGCGAGGCGAGTGTCCGCTGATGGGTGGCGACGGACTGCTCAATGGTGGTGCACTGTTCTGACAGCTGGCGGCGGTATTCTTCGGTGGTGCGGTGGCGTGCTCCCGTCTCTGAGACGGAAGTTCCGCGCTCCATGCCCCAACGCTTGTTGACATCGGCAAATTCGCTGTGCAGGGCTTTCATCCTGGCAGAAAACTCGTACTTGTCCTTTCCGGCGAATATCTGTTTGTATGCAAACTTGCCGTCCTTGATTGGCAAGAGGGTGCAGTGAACGTGCGGATTGGTTTCGTCCAAGTGTAAGATGAAAGCGACGATGTTCTCCTCACCGTATTTGTCCGCAACAAAGCGGTAAACATCCTTTGCCCATTCCTCAATGTCCTTGCATCGGGTTAGATGCGAATTGTCCGCTCCGTGAGTGAGATTCACCTTCTGGTCACCGAATGCCAATTCTGTCATACGTTCTCGTGAGCCTCCGAAGATGAAATTGACCACTGTGCGGAAGCGTGGCTCTGCCAGTCCCTCGTTGGGGTCTTTGATTCCACGGCTCCGCAGGATGTCTGCCATGCGCTCCGGGATGCTTCGGCTCTTGTCTATAGGACAAACCTTGCCGCCCCGAACCTCGAAGTTGAGCCGCTCACGGCTGCGGTCGTAGTTGCCTGTTGATTCAGCGGATCCCCAACCCTTTTCCGTCCAACGGCGTTGGTGCTCGTTGCTCTGTGCTGTGGTGATTCCCTTAGATGGTCGGAAATCCATAACCTGTTTTGGTGTTGCCATAACCTATTTCCTTTTATGTGTGTACAACTCTCCTGTCTCCAGCTTGCTGCTTGTAAGGACAGCCTCCCGATGGTCGGAGACCAAGAGGGGTATTAGGCTACCCAAATTCCCTCATTTCCGACCAACGGGCAAGCCCGATTATTTTACAGCAATGGCAGACGTGTAAACACTGTGCCAGTAGAAAAGAAGAAGCGTTGTACGGTGATTATTAGAGGTTAATACAGCCTTTTGATGGACAGGAGCCCTCTTGGTTGGCTACAATGGCAAGGAACGGTCGGCAGAGTGACTGAAACTGTGACTTGATGGCTGCGCTTTCCTGATGCAAGGCTGGTGAGCTGCCATCCAATGCCAATTCTGATATTGCCTTTGCCGCCTCGATGAATGAGAGCCAGTCTCCTCCAGGTCTTTGTAAAAGAAGGGAAGAAGGGAGGTAACGAGGGCGTTATCTGTTTCCTGCGAAAGCACCTGATGGAAGGTGGCTTCGCAGACAGCTGTGAGTGCAGTCATACAAAAGGCGTGTCCTACAGATTCGGGAATGTTTCTTCCGCATGGCACCTTGCCAATTGAATTGCCATTGTCGGCTTTCTGCAAGATAATGGCTACTTCCTCTGTTGCATCTTCGTAGAGTTGTTCACATTCCGAGGCGCAAGCCGATGCGGACATCTTGCCGCTTCGCCATTCGTCCAATGCGGTACACATCTTCTGGCGGAACACATCCAAGGCTGCGTCAATCGGAGAAACGGCAGGTGTCTCAGCCAACATCGGGATGGTGATGATTTGGCTCTTCGTGAGACGGGTGACGGAAATCTGGTTCATCTTCTCCAACTGCTCGATGAAGGTGCGGACAGTGGCGCGGTGCCAATGCCAGCATCCTGCCAGTTCGGTAATGGTGATTACAAACTGCCCGTTGGACAGGCTGAACTCCTGCTTGCACAGATCCTTGGGGATGTACTGTACAGAAGCCTTGTCTACAAGGTCAAGGTAGGCTTCGAGCTTCGACAGCCTTATCCCGGACCTCTCTTTCAAGAACTCCAACAGGGACATCCGTTCAGACATCTTGCCGGAACTCGTTCTATGTTTCTGTTTCTTCATTTCAATAATCTGTTTGGTGAATACTGTTGTTTGTCGCCAGCTCCATTATACAAAAGGAACGGCATGATACAGGTGATACTTAATAGTAGTATATGATGAGCATTTCTGTGTCTTCGAGGAGCATCTTGCGGTCAGCCTTGTTCTTCCACAGCGATATGACTATGCGCGAGGGATAGAACAGTGATGCCAGAAGGACAAAGGAGATGGTGACAGCAAGCGTGAACAGATGAGGAGTGAAGACAAACACCACTGCCGCCAACGCGGCGATGCAGAAGGGTGTCCGCTCCTCGTGCAGACGCTGTAGCCACCTCTCCACATCCATAAAGACAAAGAATATGGCAAACGCTATGGTGGAAGCCACTACGCCTATGTCGTTATAGTGTACACAGAGGTAGAGGAAGTGGAACACGTACAGCAGGATGAGCAGCATCAACCGGTAGAGCTTCCTTGCTGTCACAAGCGCGGTCATGCGCAGATAGAACCGTGTCATAAACTGTCTGCGGCTTCTGTGCAGAATCATCGTCACAAAGAAGAACGCTGACATCAGGATGAGAAACAGTATCTTACTTGTCATAATATGTATAGCATGTGAATAATGGAAGTGGACTCAGGTCGGGCTGGACGACACCGTGTGTGGCAGTGGATATGATACGCTCCACATCCTCCAGTGTCAGTTCTCCCTTGATTATTCTCTGACGGAAAGCTCCGTCGGTTGTCCGAAGGCTCTTGATAGCCTGTTCCAAGTCGTACTCGGCTATCTGCCACACTTGCCCTCTCGTGTAGGGGAAATGATGGTGGATGGCCTTGACCACAAGCACACGGCTGAGGATGTCGGTCATTCTGCCGTTCCTGACTATCGTGTGGTTGCGGACAGTGGCGATGCTCTCAATCTCCAGCCATGTGCGGTGACGGTCGAGAAGATGGATAATCTTCATGTAAAGCGTTTCCTTCATCAGATGGTCGGGAGCTTGTGGCATGACTTTGGCCTTTGTTGTGGACAACAGAATGGAGCGTTGTTGCGGTAGAACAGGACTGTCATCTGGCAAATGTAACTTTCAAATGAAGTCGAGCAGGACTTCCTCCTTGGGCTTCATGTATTTGAAGAACCCGTTCTTGCAATGCAGACTGAGGTCGAGGCATACATCTGCCGACATGTGCTCCAGCGAGTCATAGATGGTCACTTTTATCTGGCTGACCATGCCACGCTCATCTGTGGAGCCGTTGACCTTGAACATCCGTCCGAAAGAAGGGTTGGAATAGGCACAGCAGCTGTGTCCGAACTCCGTATGACGGCTTGGAATGTGGTGATAGAGGATTATCATTTCCATCTCGTCTTCGAGCATATCCATCACCTCCTCTATCGTGAAAGGGGTGTTCAACTGGAAAGTAAGAAGCACGTAATCGTCATACTTGACAGGCTTCTCCATCTTGCGCTTGTCCAGCAGTTCTGGCAACTGCAAAGGCACGACGGCAAGGAAATCATCGCAAAACTGTTCTAACATAATCGTATTCTCTGTTTGGGGTGTTTATAATCTTGTGACATAAATCTTCATCATGAGCATGGGCATATCCGACAGGCGTTGCTTGTCGAGGTGCAGTTTCTTGGCCAGACCGTCCATCTCCTTGGGGAGCGCATCGGCTATTTTGTAGAGGTCTGCCTTGTCCTTGTCGGAGAGCACGCTCACGGAAAGGTCATCCATCGTCATGAACGGCTGCATCATCATCAGGAGGTAGGCGTGCATGGTGTGCTCGTCCTTTACCCTGCCACTATTCAGATCCTCGATAGCCGCTTGTGCGTTGCGCAGCAGACGGTGGTTGGTGCGCATGGAGAGGTATATCATTGCATCCTTGTGGGACAAATCCTTGCGGTCGGCGGCACGGAGTATCTCCCGACAGCAGTGTTCGGTGTTTCGTCTGATGTCACCGATGTCATCGTCAGCAAAATCCGGCAGGTATTGCAGGAAGGATTTGAAATACAAATGCTCTTCCTTGATGAAAGCGAGCAGGTCTTCCTTGCCGTGAATGCCTTGCTTGGCGGATTTTTGCAGGAACAGCAGGTAACGCTTCAGTACCGCCTGTTTACCACCTTTATTATATATAGGCAGGCTATCCAAGGAAGCGAAGAATGGCTGTGCTTCCTTCACGGCTTGCTGTAGTTCCTCATCACCAACATGGGAAGAGGTCTGTTCTCTGAGATAGAGCAGGTCGTGAAAGGTGCGTTGCTTAGACATCGCCATACGGCACAGCTCGATGTGGATGGAGTCGTTCAACTCATGATATACCGTGAACGGGTATGAGTGGGCTTTCCTGACAGTGTCACGTGAGATGCACGATGTCACGGAATCGTCCAACACGCGCCATTCGTTGACAATCTTAACTAATGTCTGAATTGAGACCTTGCCGTTCTGTCGAAGAGTGGTCAGAAAGCCATGATACTCTCTGATGGCTTCATCGCTCGAATGGAACGACTTCGTGCCGTTTCCGTCTGAACATGCTGTCAGCATGACTACGGCAAACGCAGTGGCAATACAAATGGCAAGTCTGATACAGCCATGCGAGTTTGATTTTGCATTATGCAATATTTGCTTCATGCAATGGAGGTTGGTTTGTCCTCCGAAAAGTTGGGTTTCATATTTCATTGTTGTCATTATTTTGAGTCTGATTTTGAAATTGACGGTGCAAAGTTAATGCGTTTCAGCGATATATTTGCAAGAATGACAGTAAGTTTAATCTTATTTGTGTATCATACTTGCGAGTATGATTTTCAATGAAATCAAGTGAAAAGAAAATGGCAAATTATCGTGTTTAAGTATGATTTTTCGTTCAAGTATGATTGTTTCTCGGAAAAATAGTGTACCTTTGCACTTGATTTCATTTAATAGCGTACAACAGTATGGCAAAAGTAGGTTACATCTTTATCGCCACCAATGGCGAAGAGTATGCAGAAGACAAGGCTTGGATGCAGCAATACGGCTGTGTTCAGGTGATAGAGGAACTGTCCGAACACGAGAGGCTGCGCCCGATGTGGAAGCAGCTCATATCGAGTCTGGAGCGCGGCGACGAGCTGGTGGTGTCGAGGTTCAGTAACGCACTGCGTGGCACCCGTGAACTGGCTACATTCATAGAATACTGCCGTGTGAAGGTGGTTCGCATCATCTCCATCCAAGACCGCATCGATACGTTTGACGAACTTTTCCCCGACACCAAGCCTCACAGGTCATCCGTATGTTCGGGTCACTCTCTGAGGAGTGTGCCGTGCTGCGCAAGGCATCGGCACACATCATCCATCTGCAACAGAATATCCGGCCGCCCAAGAAGTCGGAAAGGCACTGTCGAAACTGGAGCGTGAGAAGAATATCGTGAACATGTACAACGAGGGGCACAGCATAGATGACATCTTTGCCATCAGCGGCTTCACAAGCCGAAGTTCCGTGTTCCGCATACTCAACAAGCATGGTGTGACGCTGAACCGTGGACCTCATAGTGGACCGCTGAAGAAAAGGAATAAAGAATAAACAAAAAACAGATACAATGAATAAGACATTCAACATCTACTGTGATGAAAGCACCCACATGGTGCATGACGGTCATCCCTACATGCTTTTGGGATGTACAAGTATAGCATACACACAAATCCGCATGGCAAAAGATGCCATAAAAGATATTAAGAAGAAGCACGGCTATAGTGATGAGCTGAAATGGACAAATGTCCACGAGGCCACGTATAAAGTCTATGCAGAGCTTATAGACTGGTTCTTTATGAATGACATGGAATTTAGGGCTGTGGTTGTTGACAAGAGTCAGATTGACGAGAAACGAGAAGACTATACGTTTAATGATTTCTACTTTCGCATGTACTACCAATTGCTGCATCACAAGATGGACATGGATTATACATATAACATATATATGGATATCAAGGACACATGCAGTAGCGATAAGCTGGAGAGGCTCAGAAAAATAATGGAATACAACTCTTCATTGGCAGGTTTCAGTTTATACGTTCACACGAAAGTGTCTTCATCCAATTGGCAGATGTTCTAATGGGAGCCATCAACTACAACCTTAGATATGAAAAGGGAGAAGTTGAAGGAAGGGTGAGAGCCAAAATGAAGCTGATTGAAAAGATAAAAAAACACAGTAATATCAGTCTCAACACCACAACTCCCAAATTTAGAAAGAAGTTTAATTTGTTTTTTATCGCACTGAAATAGCCAATGAGCAGTTTGAATATTATCAAGAAATACCCTGAGCTGCTGGAACTGGCATATCTCAGTGAACGAGAAAGAGAGCATGATCTTCATGCAATATTCAAGCGTGATATAGAAGATAACTGTCAATTCTCATTCAGAGGGTGGCGCATCTATCCTATAAAGACAGATGGCGAGATTGACATGGCAAGATTGTTCAAGCATCTTACCTGTGAAGAAATCATGGTTGAGAACGAAGACGGTACGACTTATCCAAAGCGAGTATTCGAGATGGCTCGTTCACAAAGGCTTCATTGGATAAATCACCATGTGAGAGAATTGACACCAGACAATCTGGATGTATTTACCATAGAAGAGAGGGACGGCAAAAAGCGTAAGGTCAAGAAAACATACATCTATGATAAAGTGGAAAAGTATGTTATTGTCTTGGAACAACAACGTAGCAACGGATTCTATCTGTTGACAGCATACCATCTTAACAAAGAGTATGGACTAAAGGCTTTGGAAAAGAAGATGAAAAAGAGATTGCAGACACCACTATAAAACGCAAGACCCGAATTGCATCAAAGGCAACCGGGTCTCGAAACTCCTTCTATCTATAGATGAGCGCTGCAAAGGTACGAATATTCTTTGAAATAACGAAGGTTTTTCATTGAATTCTTCTCAATTTTAACATTTGCAGGGCAGTATTGTAAGATAACAGGAAAGAAAATAGCATAATTTTACAGAAAATCGTAATGGAAACATTCAAAGACGTTATATCAAGTGACCAACTTGTCTTGGTCGATTTCTTCGCCACCTGGTGCCAGCCATGCAAGATGATGCACCCCATCCTTGAGCAGGTGAAGGAAGTGTTGGGTGACAGAATCCGCATCATCAAGGTAGATGTGGACAAGTATGGGGTGACTGCAAGTCAGTATGGCATACAGTCTGTGCCCACATTGATGCTGTTCAGACGCGGCGAAGTGTTGTGGAGGACGAGCGGTGTGATGCAGAAATCAGAGTTGCTGGCAACGATTGACCCGTTTTTAAGATAAAAGAGCAGAAATGTCAAAATCTAAATTAAAGTCTGTCCTCATGTCCATGGACAAGAGTGAAATAATAAAAATGGTATTGGAACTTTATTCTGCACGGAAAGAGGCAAAGGAATATCTTGACTTCTATGCAGAGCCGAATGAGGGCCAGAAGCTGGAAGAGTATAAGCACATCATACGGGAAGAGTTCTATCCGAGCAGAAACAGAGAGCCAAAGACACGCTTCTCAGTGTGCCGCAAGGCATTGTCCGACTTCAAGAAACTGAAGCCTTCGGAAGATTCAGTCGCAGAATTGATGGTGTTCTATATGGAGAATGCCTGTCAGTTCACTTATGACTATGGAGACATGTGGGAGCAATTCTATGATTCTGTTGAGAGTAATTTCGACAAGACATTGCGCCACATCGTGCTTTATGACCTTTGGGACAAGTATGATTCCCGAATCAAGCAATGCCTTCGTTGGGCAAGCCCTTGTGGATGGGGATTTCCTGACGCACTGAATGATATGTATGAGGAAATGAAGGCGCAAAATGAGGAACTCCGAAAGAAATACAGGAATTTCAAGATGCCCATCAACGCTGATTATTAAACGAATATACTCAAATGGGGAAACCAAAGAAAAAACATAAGAAAGCGAAACAACTGCCCTTAAGCAAAGAAGAGCAGATTTTTCAAGCGGCAAGAGACCTTGCAGCTGAAATTGGCATATCCTATTCTGAGGCATTAGGGTTTACTTTGGGCATAAAGGACGTAACGTATGGTTGGGAAGAAGACTATACGGAAGAAGAGTTTCAGGCACTGATTGACCACGCTGTGGGAGACACTGATTATGAGCACACCCTCTATTGAATCATCTACACGAGAGGAACGTTTGGATTACGTTCTGAATGAATGGAGATGTCTGCACAACTGTGAGCTGTGCGGTAAGTGCCATATTCTGAAAGGCAGAAGCGAAGAAATACTCTATGCAGACTATATAGACGGCAAGCGGTCATATATGGATATAACATTAGAAATCAGAAGCAACAGATAATGATGTCACAGAAATACATATATCCATCGTTGTTCCAAGAGGAAGAGCCGCAAGAAAGCGTTCCTGGTGATAAGAAAGAGTATGACCTGACGAATCTCTTTGAGAGATTGGCAAAGTCTGATTTTCGCAGCCGGTTCCATCTGTCCAAGCAAGACAGGGAGTATGTAATGGAAAAGGGATTGCCGACGATACGAAAACACGCAGAGGACTTTGTGGCAAAAAGACTTGCTCCGGCTGTCATACCGAACGACGGCAAGCAGACTCCCATGCGTGGGCATCCTGTTTTCCTGCTCAACATGCCACTGGCTGTTGTTGCCGGGGATGCTTCTTCAAGTGGCATCACATCTCAGCAGGCAGGGCACTGACCAAGGAAGAACAGGAATATGCTGTTGCCGTATTGATGGCATGGATTGAAAAACAGATGAATAAAGGATGAAGATAGAAGAAGCCATAGTATATGTGATGGTAAAGCGAAATGGCGGCATGACAACCGACCAGATTGCCGATGCCATCAATCGTCATAGGCTGCACCTGAGAAAGGACGGTCAGCCTGTGACAAGCAAGCAGGTGTATGCAACAATCTGCCGTTTCCCTGAAATGTTCACAAAAGAAGCTGGCAGAATCATGTTAATGATATGACGTAACGATATGACAATAGATACAACCAACATGTGCTCACACCTTCAGAAGAAGTTGTTTGAACCAGAAGGTGTGTATTATCCTATATGGCAAGCCATGCAGGATGATGAGACCTTGACAGCAGTGGTACGAAGCAGACAGCTGCACATCTACAGAAACGGGAAGAAAATTCTCGTTCTGGCAGGTAAGGCACAACCGAAGATTATAAGGGAAGACAAAATACAAGAGTTAATAACAAGATTATAAACAAAACATCAAATCATCAAAACAATGGACGCAAAAGAAAAAGTATTGGCAACAATGAAAGAGGCTGGTCAGCCTCTCAACGCAGGTAAAATCGCAGAACTCAGCGGTCTCGACCGCAAAGAGGTAGATGCAGCCATGAAGCAGCTGAAAGCAGAGGGTGCAATCGTCTCTCCTGTGCGTTGCAAATGGGCACCTGCAGAGTAAGGTTTATACTGCTGTCTTGAAATATAGGCAGCAGTATCTTTATTTTTATCAAAATGTTAAGGTGAGGAATCTGAATATCCTTGCCTACGGACACAATTATCCGCTGCATCTTTTTGGGGTAAGGTGCAGACGTATGGCTGTCAGCGTATCTTGGTTTAAAGACGCTTAGCGGTCACGGCGGAAGTCGTTTCGTCTCTCTCCGCCGAACAAAGCTCTGAGCACATTGCCCAAAGCTCCGAACACGAAGTAGCAAACGATGATTGCAACAATATCGTCCATAAGCATTTTCTGTTTTATGGGTTATACACTATTATGAAGATTCACTATGTCCAATCCCTGCCTCTTGGCTTCTCTGACGGTGTAGAACGTGCCGCCCTTGGGATTGCCATCGAAGTAGGCTATGAGACGTGAACTGCGGTTGACCATATAGTCGTTGCGCCTCAGAAGGCAGCCATTGTAGTATTGCTCGCTCAATACGACCACGTCATCCACGATGCGCAGGATGGCATCATACTTGGCTTGCTCTTCCTTGCTCCACCGGTCAGACTGACCACGGAACGGCACAACGGCTATCACCTGCAAGTCCTTCAACTCGCATTGCAACGAAAGGGCGGCTTCTGCCGCCAGCAGGTCAAATCCCATTGCCATGCCACAATAGAAATACCGGTAGCCGTCGGCATACGCCTTGGCTATCTCCGATTTGAGACATTGCTTCAACTCCCTCCGCTTGGCGAAAGGTACGCTGCGGTGTCCGCTGAAGCATACGGACACTGCCTTGTCGTACTTTGTCATACTTTACCTTACTTTATAATGTGTGCGTGCGAGGAACATACCGCCAATAACACATGCCCCGAGCCTTTCGAGTTGGTTGGCATACTTGGCATAGCTGAGACCCTTGGTTATCACATCGTCAAAGACCAACACCATTTTGTTGTCGAAGAACGGCTCATCAAACTCAACGACATTCGCCTTGCGGACTTCATCCTCGTTCTTGCGGTTATCGTGGATGGTCTTACGCTCTCCGCATACCCTCACGTGCTCGTAGCCGTTTTCCGCTCCTGTCAATTCACACACCCTGTGGCAGAAAGCCTTGTAGCGGAGTTCGTTGCTCTCGCTTGTGGATGCTGGAACGGGGGCGAAGACGATGTTCACGCAACCCTTGCCGTAGAGTGTCAGCATATTCTCTGCGGTGCGCTGCGCCACTTCCTCGTAGGCTCTTCCGTCCTTGAAGTCAAACACTAATTGTCTGTCGGCAATCTCCTTCTCACCCACATTGCGGATGCGTGCGGGATAGTATTTGCAGAACCAAGTCTGAGGCTTGTCTAACTGCTTTTGGATTTGATAGTCATTCTTGTGTGCCATTGCTCTTATGTTTTTTCTTCCCTTATTTCGGAGGCTTTTCCTGCCTGCCCAAGGGATATTTTTTGCTTTCCAAGAGTGATGGCGATCAAAAAGCCAAATCGGGAGCGAAAAATACGCTCTGCACGCAGAGGAAGATTTTTCGGTCAAATGCAATGGACGATTTGGTGTTTGAACAATCGCCAGCATTACCTTTGCAAAACAATATCCGCAGCGGCAAGGCAGGCGAAAAGAAATCTGTTATGTAAAAGAGGAAACGGGCGGGATGGCGTGGGGCGAAGCTGTATATGGGGAAGGACGATAGTTGATATGAGGGAAAAAGAGAAAATCTTGTAATAGGGAACGACATTGCCTTTTATCAGCATGGAGACAGTCCTACAAGCAGAGAAAACTATTGCCCTAAAAATGAGTTGGATAGTATTTTCTAAAAGTAGTATCGACTACGAATAGTATAATAGTCGAATAGTTTTTACTACCATACTACGGATAGTAAAGTCTGTTTATAGAAGAGATAGCGGTATCATCGTCTGTTCGGCGATGATACGCGCGGCACTCATGTGTCATGCCGCTTTAGGTATTCTGTCATTGCCTCATTGACAATATCACGCAAGGACATCCCTTTCTTGATGGCGAGGTACTTCATCCTCGTGTGGATGCTCTTGTTGATAAGGAAATTGCAATGCACCGGCACTTCGGTAGTCTCAGAAACAGACACAGGTGGTGCTGGTGTAGTTTCTGTGACTATCTGCTCCTTACTCGGCTTCTTTGTGGAAGAAAGGAGTCCGTTGAGACCGCCTTTCATTCCCTCTTTCAACATACTGCTCTTGCTCATGGCTATGCTATTTTAAGTTTAACACTTCTTTTGCCAAAGACATATAATCACTGGCACCATTGGATTTGGGATTATACTCAAAGATAGTCTTGCCGTTGATGGGTGCTTCTGCCAAAGCCACATTATCACGGATGACGGTCTTGAAAACCTTCTCGTGAAAACTGTCATTGACGATTTCCCTCACGCTTCGGTTCAACGTCTTGCGGCGATCGAACTGGGTGATGACGATGCCGCCCACTTTAAGGTTGGAGTTGAGCCGCTCCTGAACGATGCGGATGATGTCCATCAACTTTGCCATACCTCTCATGGCAAGGTATTGCGCTTGAACAGGGATGATGATGTAGTCGGCTGCGGTGAGGGCATTCAAGGTCAGCAAGCCCAATGACGGTGGACAGTCGATGATGATGTAGTCGAAATGCTCTTTGGCGATGGCTTTGGTGATAAGTCCCTTCAAGATAAGCTCCCGTCCCGGCTCGCTGATAAGCTCTAACTCAGCCGCAGACAGGTCAAGGCATGAGGGTGAGACGGTGATGCCGTTGTGCAACTTGACCAACGGCAAGGTGTACTGTCCACACATTGCGCCATAGACTGTCTGTTCTTCCTCGATGGACAATCCCAAGGCTTCCGTGAGGTTGGCTTGTCCATCCATGTCAATAGCCAAGACGTTCTTCTTACTCAGTTGCAGAGCTGCCGCAAGGCTTACTGCGGTCGTACTTTTCCCTACACCACCCTTGTGATTTAATACTGCAATTATCTGTGTCATAACATGATACTACTATTAGTGAATACTACTTTACTATTCTACTACTGATAGTACATACTAACCATAGTAAAAGCGGATTTACTACGATTAGTACGTACTACTCTCAGTTGATACTACCCTCAGAAGGAAGGTCTTCGCTCTTGTCCTGCGGTGCATCGGCTGGCGGTACGGGAGCCTCGCCTCTGCCTTGGCTGCCTTGCGTGCCTTTGTTGCAGGTGTGTCGGTTGCATCCTTCTTCCCTGCATTGACAAAGGCGATGGAGTCAGCTATGATGCTATGCTGTATGTGGTTCTCTCCGTTGCGGTCTGTCCAAATGGAAGAAGTCAGTGTGCCTTCCACAAGCACCATACGACCCTTGGTGAGGTATTCAGCCAAACGGATATGGTTCTCCTTGCTGCTCTTCACCCTTACCCAAGTGGTGATTTGCTTGCCCTTACTGTAGTCGTCCACTGCGATGTCAACAGCCATGAATGTTCCGTGTGTACCTGTGATGACGCGGCAATCCTTTGCTCCGATGCGTCCGATAGTGTGAGTGTAAATCATAATGTGAAAATGTTATAGTGGCAAGTTGGTTAGACTTGCCGTTACCTTGTTATTTAAATGACTTTTCTTGTTGATTGAACATAAGCTATTGCTTCATTCATAATTTCTGCTCGTGACCTACTCTTGTTATCTTGCATCCACTCATCAATTTCAGATTTGAGGAACATGATACGTTTCCCCTTCTTATGGAATGGTATTTGTTTATTGCTTGTCCAACAATAGATTGTGTGTTCAACTGGATGGGTAGGGAGATACTCACTCAATTCGGAAACACTAAGCCATTCCAATCCTTATCGGGCTGAATTTGAGTCATTAGTGTGGAAAACTTTTCTTCTAAAATCTCCAGCTTGTTTATTACTAATGACAATGCTGATGGCAAGTCATTAAAACTCAATATTTGCTTTTCCATATCAATATATGTGTGGCAAGTTGGTTAGGCTTGCCGTTACCTTGTTATTAATATCCTTTCTTCGTCTGCCTTGTATTGGCGACAAAAGACTTGTTGCTGCCTGTGAGACTGATAGAGCCGCAATTAACAAACTCTCCGTCGGAATAGACTCTGTACTTCTGTCCGCTTACCTCATGCTTCTGTTTGATGCGCTCTCGCATCCACTTCTTGGCTGCGGTCAATGAGCAAAAGGTCTCGCTCTCCTTGGTCGTCTCGTCATATACGATGCACTGGGTCATACATGCTCCTACTTCATCCATGCACCTATACTCGACGTGACATAGTCCAACTGACCGCCAAATATGTCGCTTGGCTCTATGTCGTATTGTCCATCCTCACTTCCTTGTCCTCTCCAAGAAGCGACAAGTTTCCGTCGGCATCCAAACGTGCTGCGTCTATGACGATGTCACGAGGCTCGTCAAAGAGATAACCTGCCACGATGGGCTGCTCTCCCTCGAAATGCACCTCAAAGCCTCCGTCCACCTCCGTGCCGTACTTGCGAAGAGCCGCTTTCAGCTCGTCCTGCTCCCGGTGCTGCAATGCCTGGAGTTGTCCGTGGATAGTGAGGTCTTGCAGTTCTGCCTCTCGTTTGGTGTGGGTTGCCTCGCCGGTCTTGCAGTCGATGTCATACTTGTGGTAAACCACTGGGATATGGTCTGCCGATGTGACAAGCCATGTGATGTTGTTCACTGAGAAGCCCTGTCTGGTGAGGAACTCCTCGATGTCTGAGCCGAGAAGGTGGTCGGCTACGTCAAGATACTCGATGCGTGCGTCAGCATCATGCAGGATGATAATCTTCATTGCCTTTCTATTTTTAGTGATACAAATAAGTTTGTCGCCCATGTCGCTGGACTTGTTTAACTACGTTGAAGAAACTTACGCTCAGCATAGTGAATAAATTCCCTCTGCGTTCGCTTAACCGTTTCTTTCTCTTCCCTCCTTTCGAGACCTTTCAGCCTGTGGAGGGATATTTTCTGCTCCCACAAGCCGCAAGAAAAGACATAAAGACAAATTATGTGTGAAGAATACTCTTTTCCGAGGAAAAGGAAGATTGTTCACAGTCACAAGACCTCAAGCAGAATTTGACGATTGTCTCAGACGCGGCTAACTTTGCAGGAAATATGCCTACCACTGCGCTGATTGGAAGAAGATTATTGATATTGGCTGCAAGAGGAATGATGTGTTATATATAAAGAGGTAAGAAGAAAGATTGAAACAGTAAGGGTGGGCAGTGAAGTGTTTGCAGGTCTGCTGTACCGACATAAAGCGAGTGTGTTGGCTGACCGGGATGCAAGTCATCAAAGCTTCAGCCTTGATAGCTTGTAGCACGGACAGACAATTCTCTCGCGTCGGTACTTCGGCATACTGTCAGCTTTGGCTAATAGCAACGTGTTGCCATCAGCCAAGGATGTCTGTATGACGACAGACCATGTAACGCTTCGCAAAGGCGTGGGGCAAAGCAGTATAATTTAGAAGTAGATAGTAACGTATATCAGGCAAGAAGAGACAGTTGCGCAACGGACAAATCGGGCACTCCTGTCAGCATGACAAATGTGCCTTGTCCTTGCCGCAGGACACTGAGGCAGATTGGACGTAGCAGACATGTCTGCCACATTCAATATGCCTGAGTGGACAAGAACTGCCTCTTGTATAGCAGAAGAGAAATTGTAAAACAGTTGATTAGTGGTAAAGGTGGTATGGGTGGGCAGAATGGCATTACACGGACATTGCCGAAGCCCGATAATGGGACAGCCAGACAGCAATAAAGGCAGTTATCAGAAGTGTCAGTTTCTGATAGTGACATTGTTGGCTGCCTGTCACATGGGATTCGTGCGGTGTCCGTACAGTAATGCCGTTCTGAAGGTGTGGGGCGAAGCGATACAACGCACTTGGACGAAACCACCGCTTATAACAGAAAATATTTTGCAGTCAAAGAGAAGAAGAATAGTAAAGCAGGTGTGGGTGGGTAGTGAAGCTGTCGCAAGATTGACGGTCTGAATATCAAGGCGAGTGGATAGCCAGTAAAGGACACAATTATCAGAAGCCTCGGCTTCGGCATCTTGTGGCATAGATGGCAGTCCTCTCGCGTTCAGACTTGGCATACTGTCTTTCTTGGCTAATAGCGACTTTGTCGCCATCAGCGGGAATATCTGTATGCAACCATCTTGGTGACGTTTCGCAAATGGTGAGGGACGAAGTGGTTAGAATAAAGGAAGACGGCGTTGCGTTATGGTTAATAAATGCACATGGTTGTTATTAGAGAAGATTATCACACGCTATAACAGCAGATTGATGTCCCTGAGCAAAACAAAAGCGACCCGAAGGTCGCCTTGTTATGGAGAGGAAAGGCTATTTCTTGCCTTTCTTGGTTGCTGGCTTGGCCGGCTCTTCCGCAGGAGTCTCCTCCTTGTCGGGACACTCGTAGAACTTGGTTGCAACATGATGATTCTGGAGTGCTTCACGCCATCCTTGTCTGTCCACTCCTCTGGCTTGAAGAAACCCTCGACGGTGAGCAACGTGCCTTGGTGAGCTTGTCGAATGATTCGGTGTGCTCGTTCTTGCGCCATGCCTCCATATTCATGAAAGCCGATACGCGGTTGGTTTCCTCGCCGTTCTTCTCCTGACGGCCTACTGCCAATGAGAAGCGTGCTACGCTGGCGTTTGCGAACTGACGGATTTCTGCATCCTTACCTACGAAACCTGAAACTGTGAAGTTGTTCTCGATCTTTTTCATTTTGAATTGAATTTAAAAGTGAAACTTAATTTTTACATGCATTCAAAAGCAGGGATGTGGCACCATGTGGGAAGCACCATGAAAATCGTTCGCAATACTCTTTTTGTCGTTGGCGGTAAGGGAGAAAAAGGAAGATTACGCACTATTTTATTGGTCACAGCGATAGCGGCCACACAAGAAGGAGGAAGTCCTTCGCAGCATCACGCTACCTTTGCATGGTAATTGCGACATGAAGTCGTACAGATAATTGTTCTTTGAAACTAATGAACCTCTTATTCCGTTAAGAGTAGCCTACCGAAGCGTGCGTAGTTGGCAACGACTGGGTGCGAAGCCTTCGGGACAATATGGCGAGGTCTTGAACATCACAAGACGCAGCTGTTAGGCTGACTGACAAGGACAACGTAAAGTAACCGCCGTTACCAACCATCGTGACAAAGAATTGGCTCACGGATGTTTATGAGCCATGCCAAAACGGCAAGTGGATAGGTTGGCTATGTTTATCTAATAGCCACACGGATGTCGCTCCACCGGTGGATAGGCGGGTCCTAAATCAGTCGAAGTTATCCGTACGGAACATGGTAAGCCTATAGGTCTCCTCATCTCATTATGGGAACAGGTAAGTCAATCGCAAGAGCAACCGAACGGCTTGTAGGTAAATGACGATGGAGAAAGCGAATGCCCCTCTGTAATGGCGGGGATAGGGGTTGGGACATCACCCCACGCGAAAGCGGGCAGACTTCCATCAGGTAATTCGCTACGAAATGAAATGTAGAACTTGTGTAAATGAAGAAACGACAATTGGACGAGGCGCAAGCCAAGTGTGCATCCTCAGCGCACTGACCGCATGGCAGACCATCAACTGGGTGTCGTGTGAGAAGGAGGTACGCAAGCTGCAAGTCAGAATAGTAGAGGCTCTAAAGGCAAACCGCATTGGAAAGGTGAAATCTCTCCAACGCATCTTGATTAGCTCGTTCTCCGCCAAGGCATTGGCAGTGAGACGCGTGACATCAAACTCGGGCGTAGCACTGCTGGGGTTGACAAGGAAACCTGGCTCACTCCCATAAGACGCTACAAAGCCATCAGCTCTTTGACAACGAGGGGTTACAAGCCAAAGCCTCTTCGCCGTGTCTTCATCCCGAAGAAAAACGGCAAGATGCGCCCGCTCGGAATCCCTACCATCAAGGACAGGGCTATGCAAGCCCTCTTCCTAATGGCACTTGAACCCATAGCAGAGACACTTGCCGACGGCAACTCCTATGGTTTTCGCAAATACCGCTCATGTGCGGATGCGACAGACCAGATATACAAGTGCCTTCACAAGAAGACCTCGGCTCAATGGGTGCTTGAGGGTGACATAAAGGGATGCTTCGACCATATCAGCCACGAATGGTTGCTTGACAATGTCATAATCGACAAGGAAATGCTCCGCAAGTGGCTTAAGGCGGGAGTGATAGAAAAGAATGTGTTCCACATGACCGACGAGGGGACACCCCAAGGCGGAATAATCTCCCCGACATTGGCGAACATCACACTTGATGGGATGGAAGCATTGGTAGCCAAACACTCAACCGAAGGGACAACGGCAAGACCTACTCCAACAAGGTAAACCTCGTACGCTACGCAGACGACTTCATCGTCACTGGCGATACGAAGGAGGTACTTGAAGAGATAAAGTCAGAGCTAATCGTATTCCTAAAGGACAGAGGTTTGGAACTCTCAGAGGAAAAGACGCTGATAACACATATCAAGGATGGTTTTGACTTCCTCGGTTTCAACATACGGAAATATGGCAACGGCATGTTGCTGATTAAACCGAGCAAGAAGAATCAGAAGAAGTTTGCGGAGTCGACACATGAAGTAATATACAAAATGCGCTCAGCCAAGCAGACGGATGTAATTGGCAAACTCAACCCCAAGATAAGCGGTTGGGCGAACTATTACAGATATGTGTCCTCGAAGGAGGTGTTCTCCAAGCTCGACCACATAATCTTCCTCCAACTGAGGAGATGGTCGATAAGAAGACACCATGACAAGTCGTTGAAGTGGATAGAGAAGAAGTATTGGCAACACGACGGGAAACGTGGATGGATATTTGGAACAAAGGGCAAGGATAAGAAAGGCAAGGAGAAAATCTATCGCCTTATCCAACTGACCCACACACCGATACTCCGCTACACGAAGATAAGGTCGAAAGCCAATCCGTTTGACCCACGATACGACGAATACTTCAAGCAACGGCAAGAAACAAAAAGCCGTACACGCCCGCTCAAATGCAGTGCATGACAGCACACAGAGCCGATTATTTAGAACGAGAGATAATTAAAAGAATTACACGAGCCGTGTGCGGTGAAAGTCGCATGCACGGTTCTTGAAGGGGAAAGCGGGGGAAACCCCGCAGACCTACTTAGAAAATAAGTGGCTTTCAAATAGCTCAATTCAGAAAAAGACGGGGCCAAACAATGGAACAAAGGTTGTAAGCAAGGAGGCAATCCGTATGCAACAGACAGGGGCACTGCTATGGCTGTATGCCTGGAGAAACGAAGCGGGAAATCCGACCTTACAGCTGTATCATCAGAAGAGTGAGGAGCATGAACACTGATGCACGATGAACGACAAGCCTAAGGGTCAGCTTAGCAATAGAGGCATCAAGCCAAAAGAGGACAGACATCAGAGGATTGGCGATAGCACTGTCATCATGCTAAGACCAAGTTCTGTGTCCGACAAGGAAGAGTCGCAAAAGACAGACGAGTAAAACCAAAAGGCGAAATGACCATTCCTATAACAAGGTACAGAGACGCTTAAAACGGCGAAGGGACTTTGGCGACGTATCGCTATACAGGTGTCGAAGCATCGCTTCTATAACAGGACTGGAGCAAGTGAGCAAACCGCACAACTTGCTCCCAAGGTATTTCAGTTACAACAGCCATAACCTCATTGGAGGATTGTCCTAAAAGAGTTTTTGCAGTCAAAGGAAGAAAGAGTCTGCAAGCCACATAGCCAACAGACTCTCTCCTGATTATTCACAGATGACAACATCATCCTTGTACTCCGTCACTTCCTTGCCGTTGATGAGCTGGACAATGACCTCACAACCCAAGTCCTCGACAATCGTTCCCTCTGTCTGACCTCTTCGGGGATAAAGCAAGGTGCAGAAACACCCTACAACGCCGTCCAACTGCTCCATGTCTATCGTTGCCATATCCGTTCCTCCTTGTTAGCCGAATGTGATTGGATTGATGCAGAAATTCGTGTCCTCTGCCTCATACTCGTATTCATTGATGAAGTCAATCATCTTCTGTTCGCTTCTTCCGTCCTGTGAGACACCAGTCTTCTCACACCACAACTTGATAGCATCACCAAAGGTGGAGTAAGCACCCTCACAATCCTCAAAGAGTTCTCCGTATGCAGTGACGTAGCACTCTTCGGGGAAGAAGTCGTTCTCATCGTGCGTATAGAAGATGTCGCAACCTGGCTCAACCTCTCGCCAACTGATTGAAAGTTCATCGCCAAGTGCCTTGTTCACCTCCTCAAAGAACAAGTCGCATGAAGACCAAGCACTTTCGGTGTCAAAGGACAAGAGGCATAATCGTCTTCCACGTTCTCCTCATACTCTGCCCAATAGATGTGTCCTCTCACCGAGATGCCTTTCTTCTCGTAGTCAATGCCATAGTGTTCTGCCAAGAGATACAGATACACATTATTACTGTTCACCTCCAACTCTTGGAGTGTGTTCCAAAGGTCTGCCACGGCTTTGCGTGAGCCTGTCACCTTGTACTGAGTGTCGCAAATGTTAGCCATAAGATAAAATTTTTATTTTCTTCCCTTATGTAGAACCAACTACCATCGGGATTGATTAAAGAATTATGTTGCCCCAAAAGGTGTTATGGCTCATCAATGCAAGGTTTTGCCGTCAAATACTACCTCTGCCACAATCAGAGCGTGGAGATTTCACGGACAAACCACAGGCACCGACCTTGCAGGATGAACGCCATGACAGGTACCTTTGCAACACAATTCTTATCAAAGCCCGATGGGGTGGTACATGGCAGACTGCATGGTACAGCAGTGTGAAGTGACGTTATAGGTGGAGATAAGGCTATAAGAGGTTTTTGCAGTCAAAGGAGAAAAGAGTCCACAAAGTGCAGTATCTACAGGACAAAAACACTTTAGTTTACCTTGGTTAGCTCTTATATATATGCTAACCTAAAGTAAACTGTATATATGTCCGTCTAAAACCCGAAAACCGTACGGGTCAGCTTACGTCAGAAACAGAAGTATAGAACCATAGAAGTGGTTCAAGAAGTCTTTCTTCCTTTGACTGCAAAATATTATCTTTGCACGAATCATAATTGCCCTGTAGGATTTAATATAATTTAACACTCTTTGTTGAATGCAAGGAAGAACAGCTTCAATATGCTGAATATCAGTAGTATAACATTGTGTTAACCCTTAATCTGTAGAAAAGGATGTTATCATACAAAGTAATGTCCATTTGTACTTTTTCTATATGGTTTTATACTTACATTTGCATATCATTTGTATCTTGATAACAGTAACTAACTGATTATCAATATACTTTATATTTGAACAAGTAAATCTGCTGTTTGGGGAGAATCCGAATAAAGCCGTGCGCGAGTGGACGAAGCCGTTCCATGAAGCCGGTATCCAGACTCACATGTTGGACCGTGCCCTGAATGGCCTCCGCATGAGTCCCGTGCCCGCCGATGTGCGCAAGCTGTTCTATAAGGTAAAGAAAGCGCAGGGTACGGACATCACGCGTACTTCTGCGGTTTGAACGATACCCGCAATATCATCCCTTCTATTGGCTATGCACACGATGCCGGAATGATTTCCCAATGCTCGCTCTGCATCACCCATTCACCCATCCATACCGTAGAATACTACACGGAGATGGCACTGAAGCTTATCAAGCAGGTGCCGACGAAATCTGCATCAAGGATATGGCAGGTATCGGACGTCCGGTTTCTTTGGGCAAGATTGTGGCCAATATCAAGGCGGCGCATCCCGATATTCCTATCCAGTATCATAGTCATGCGGGTCCCGGTTTCAATATGGCAAGTATTCTTGAAGTGTGCGAAGCGGGTTGCGACTATATCGACGTAGGCATGGAGCCGCTTTCCTGGGGTACGGGACATGCGACTTGCTCAGTGTGCAGGCCATGCTGAAGGATGCAGGCTTCCAGGTGCCCGAAGTCAATATGGAGGCATATATGAAGGTACGCGCACTCATCCAGGAGTTTATGGACGACTTCCTTGGCTTGTACATCAGCCCGCGCAACCGCCTGATGAACTCCCTGCTGATTGGTCCCGGACTGCCGGGTGGCATGATGGGCAGTCTGATGGCAGACTTGGAATCCAATCTGGAGTCCATCAACAAATACAAGGCAAAACGCAACCTGCCCTTCATGAAGCAGGATGAACTGCTCATCAAGTTGTTCAACGAAGTGGCATATGTTTGGCCGCGCGTGGGTTATCCCCCGTTGGTGACTCCGTTCAGCCAGTACGTCAAGAACCTTTCCATGATGAACGTCATTGCTATGGAGAAAGGCAAGGAACGCTGGGGTATGATTGCTGACGACATCTGGGATATGCTGTTGGGCAAGGCAGGTAAGCTGCCGGGTCAGCTGGCTCCCGAAATCATAGAGAAGGCCGAACGCGAAGGACGCAAGTTCTTCACCGGCAATCCGCAGGACAACTATCCCGATGCTCTGGACAAGTACCGCAAGCTGATGAAGGAGAACAAGTGGGAACTGGGCGAGGACGACGAAGAGCTCTTCGAATACGCCATGCACCCGGCTCAATACGAGGCTTACAAGAGTGGCAAGGCCAAGCAGGACTTCCTGGAGGATGTGGAGAAACGCCGTGCCGAACGTGACAAGTCTCCGCTGGACGATGCCAAACCCAAGACGCTCACTGTGCAGGTGGACGGTCAGGCTTACCGCGTGACGGTGGCATACGGTGACATCGACCTGCCCGCTTCGGCCACCGAAAAGGTGACAGCTCCCCCCGTAGGCGAAGGTCAGGACGTTCCGGCTCCGCTCGAAGGCAAGTTCTTCCTGACAAAGAATGCGCAGGAAACCCCGTTGAAAGTGGGTGACAAGGTGAAGAGTGGCGACCTCCTCTGCTATATCGAAGCTATGAAGACATACAATGCCATCCGCGCAGACTTTGATGGAACGGTTGTTGCCATCTGTGTCAATCCGGGTGACTCTGTTTCTGAAGATGATGTATTAATGAAGATAGGATAATGGAAGATATATTTGCAAAACTCTATGATATGACGGCCTTCAGTAACATCATTGCTGATCCGTCGTTCCTCGTGATGTATGCCATCGCTTTCATCCTGCTTTATTTAGGTATCAAGAAACACTATGAACCATTGTTGTTGGTACCCATCGCTTTCGGTGTGCTCATTGCCAACTTTCCCGGCGGCGAGATGGGGGTGATTCAGGCAGATGAAAACGGAATGGTCATGGTAGGCGGGGTGATGAAGAATATTTGGGAGATGCCGTTGCACGAGATTGCGCACGACCTCGGACTGATGAACTTCATTTATTATATGCTGATTAAGACCGGCTTTCTGCCGCCTGTTATCTTTATGGGTGTGGGTGCGCTGACAGACTTCGGTCCGATGCTCCGTAACTTGCGTCTCTCCATATTCGGTGCGGCTGCGCAGTTAGGTATTTTCACCGTACTGCTTTGTGCTGTGATGATAGGGTTCACTCCGCAGGAAGCAGGTGCGTTGGGCATTATCGGTGGTGCCGATGGTCCTACGGCTATCTTTACTACCATCAAGCTGGCTCCCCATCTGTTGGGACCGATTGCCATTGCTGCTTATTCTTATATGGCGCTGGTACCGGTCATCATTCCGATGGTGGTGAAGCTGTTCTGTACCAAGAAGGAATTGATGATTAACATGAAGGAGCAGGAGAAGCTGTATCCTTCGAAAACCGAGATTAAGAATCTGCGTGTATTGAAGATTATCTTCCCGATTGCAGTGACTACGATTGTTGCTTTATTTGTGCCCACAGCAGTACCTTTGATTGGTATGTTGATGTTCGGTAACTTGATTAAGGAAATCGGTTCGGATACAAGCCGCTTGTTTGATGCTGCTGCTAATAGTATCATGAATGCAGCTACCATCTTCTTAGGATTGAGCGTTGGCGCCACGATGACCAGTGAGGCATTCCTGAATTGGACGACTATCGGTATTGTGATTGGTGGTTTCCTGGCATTTGCATTGTCCATTACGGGAGGTATTTTCTTTGTGAAGCTGTTCAACCTATTCAGCAAGAAGAAGATCAATCCGCTGATTGGTGCTACCGGCCTGAGTGCCGTACCCATGGCAAGCCGTGTCTGCAATGAAATAGCAACGAAGTATGACCCGAAAAACCATGTGCTGAATTACTGTATGTCCAGTAATATCTCCGGTGTAATCGGTTCGGCTGTTGCGGCGGGTGTGCTGATTTCATTCCTGGGATAAACGGTCAGTAGGAAAAATATAAAGAAACTCCGGTATGGCTTTGTAAAGCTATGCCGGAGTTTTTTGTATGTTTTTCTTTGAGGGGCATTTCATTCACTAACCACCTTCCAATATTCAGCCACCGCCATCTTCTCTGCCAGATACGCATCAATTAGGTTGGTGTGTGCCTGCGTCCACGAGAGTTGTGCGGACAACACATCTGCCATGCTGGCTTTTCCTTCATTATAAGAGAAGGTGACAAGGCCCAGATTCTCTTCGGCGAGTATCATATTCTCCCGGGCCGTCTTGACTTGCTGTTCAGTTTCCGTCAGTTTTGTGGTGGCTGCGGAGAGTTCCTCCAGAATATTGTCCGTTACATAGCTTTGTTGCAGCTTCTGTATGCCGATATAGGCTTTCTGTTGGCGGTTTGTCTTGAAGCGGGCTCCCCAACGGAAGATGGGGATGCTGACATTGACTCCTACGACGGGAGTATGAGGTACATCCTGCCCCATATAGGTGATTCCCGTATCCCAACCGGTAGCGAGAAACATGCTGACTTGTGGGTTGTAGCGGCTGAGGCGGCATGCCGTTGCGCTTCACTGCGGGCGATGTTCACGGAGGTACTGGCATATTCTGCCCGGCGAAGCAGCACATCATCCAGGCCCAGAGGTATGATGGAGCAGTCGGTATATCTATTTCGGCTATGCTGTCTATGGGAGCGTCCGGTTCCGAGCCCATAAGGATATTCAGTTTTTGCAGGGCAAGGGTATGGTTTTGGCGTGCCTTGATGTACTGCAATTCGGCTTCCTTACGTCGGGTGGAAATCATCAGCAAGTCTGTGCGGCTGATGGCACCGTCATCAAAGCGGTCTTGGATGATGTCGTACTGCTGTTGTACAATATCCTGAAAGGTAGCCGCGGCTTTCAGACCGGCACGGGCGGCAGAGGCATTCCAATAGACGGCGTCACTTTGATAGTGTATCTGGTCGAGGGTCAGCTCTGTGGTAAGTTGGTCCAGTGCCTCTTCGGCTTGCGCCACTTTCTTTTGGGCTATTAGGGACCTCCGGTATAAAGCGGCTGCGTCAAGGTGGCAAGTGCCTGATAGGTATAAGGGTGGTAGTCTCCTTTCGGACTGTTCCATTGGTCCAGATGATTGAGATTGGCGGTACCCTCGGCAGTGATGTCAATCTGGGGCAGGAAACCGGTGGAGGCAATCTTGCGTGCCTCGGTACTGGCGAATGTTTTCAGATGCTGTTGTTTCAGAATCTGGCTGTATGCTTCTACCTTGTCGCGGTATTCTTCGCGGCTCAGATATGCTTGTTGTGCCCCGGCATTCAGTCCTGAGCACAGTAATGATAGAATAAGTATATTTGTTTTCATCATTCAATTGGTAAACTGTAAATTGTTGAATGTTCTCTCACTTGATTTTATGAATGGCGCAATAAGCCACCGGCAGCACGAATAGTGTCAATGCCGAGGCTACCAGCAAACCACCCATGATGGTTGCCGCCATGCCGCCGAACATGGCGTCGAACAATAACGGCAACATTCCCAGGATAGTGGTACCCGATGCCATGGCCACCGGGACAATACGGGTGGTCGTTGCACTGATAACGGCTTCACGCGGTGCTTTTCCGGCAGCGGTTTCCGTATCAATCTGGTCCACCAGCACGATGGCATTCTTGATATTCATTCCAATCAGCCCCAGCAAGCCGAGGATGGAGAAGAAGTCGAATGATTTCCCCAATACCACCAGTCCCAGTACAATACCTATAAAGATAAGCGGCAGCATCAGCAGGATAACAATCGGCTTCCGGTAGCTGCGGAACAGAAACAGCAAGGTGACGAACATAAGGAAGAATGTCAGCGGCAGGTTAGCTGCCAGTGCGGCATTGCTTTCTGCCTGGCTTTCCTGCTCTCCGAAGTATTTCATGGTGTAACCTTCGGGCACATCAATCTCTTCTTGCACTTGCTTCCATATACGGTTGAAGGCGGCAATGGCATTCACACCGCGGCGTGGGTCGGCCTGCGCATCATCACCATCTGCCGGTTGTAGTCTTTCACATTGGAGAACTTGTACTGGAAGTCGAACCGGCTGACGACTTGTTCCAGAGTGGTTGTTTCGCGTGCAGTGCCGAATACGGGGAGTGTACGCAAGTCGTTGATGCGGAAAGAGTCGATAGTTTTATCCTTCAACAGAACGGGAAGTACCTGGTCTCCTTCCCTATATTCCCCAAGTGTCATGCCGTTCGTACCGATCTGGATACTCTGTGCCATGCTTTGACGGGAGATACCCAACGGTTGTGCACGCTCCTGACTGTAAACGGGATGCCATACCGGTATCTTATTGCCCCAGGAGTTGCGCACGTTGATAAGTTCGCCGTCACGGTGCATGATGTCCAGAGCCTTGTTGGTCAACATGACCAGCGTATCCGTGTTATTGCCGATGAACCCGATTTCAATGGCGGCATCTACAGCAGGAGAGAGCTTGAACAACATGGTACGGGTGATGGCATTGGGATAGTTGGCCTTCATGTAGGCATCAAGATTCTCTTCCTGCTTCTTGGTATATTTGCTGTCCGTTACTTCCACCAGGATATTGGCGAAGTTAGGTTTGGGGCCGACGGAAGTGGAGGCCAGATAGTAACGCAACGGTGTGCTGCCGAATGTGACGGATACCCGTTTCACTTCCGGCTGCTGCATCAGATGCGCTTCCACCTTTTTCATTTCGGTTTCTACTTCGCGGATGCTGTACCCGTCCGGATAGAATACATCTGCCGAAAGTAGGGCTTGTCCAGAGAAGGGAAGAAGTTCTGGGGCATCAGTCCCATGACGATGAGGGAGAGGATGAACAGTGCTGTAATGCTTCCAAGGGTCAACGCCTTCTTGCGTATCAGTGTGCCGAGGATGGAGGCGAATTTATGGTAGAAAGGCTTGTCGTATGGGTCTTTATCACCATCTTTAGCCTTTGCTTTCAGTATGAAGTTGCCGAATGTAGTGGTTTGTGTCAACGCCAGCACCCAACTTAATCCCAGGGAAATGGCCAACACTACGAATAGCGGTTTCACGATTTCGGCTACGGAAGAGGGAGCCAGATACAGTGGCAGAAACGAACAGATGGCAATGAACGTTGCTCCCAGCAATCCCCATTGGGGACCGGTGGCACCGTCTATCAGCGCTTTTCGGCGGTCGATGCCGCGGGCAATGGCAATTTGGCATTATCTGTCACCACGATGGCATTGTCCACCAGCATTCCCATGGCTATGATGAATCCGGCGAGGGAGGTCCGGTTCAGACCTACGCAAGAAACGACATAATGAGCAGTGTGCCTCCGATAGAGAATATAAGGGAAGAGCCAATCAGTACTCCTGCACGCATGCCCATCACCAGCATGATGATTACAATCACAATCAGGATGGATTCTATCAGATTGATGATGAACCCGTTGTTGGCTTCTTTGGCAATCACGTTTTCGGGATACAGACTTTCCAGTTCCAGCCCCACGGGGATGAGGGGCATGAGTTCGGCAAGCCTCCGGTCTACCAGTTCACCGGTTTTTACCACATCCTTTGTCGGGTCGGTGGAGATGCCGATACCGATGGCGCGCTTTCCGTTGACGTGCATGATATTGCCGGGAGGTTCCATGTATCCCTTTTCAATGATGGCGATGTCACCCAGCTTGACTTGTCCGCCGGAGGTAGTGATAACCTGGTTGCGGATATCATCGACAGTCGTGTAGGTACCGTTGGCCACGATGCGTAACTGTTGTTCTCCGGCACTGATTTCACCTGTATTGATAATCTGGTTCTGCGATTGCAGTAGGCCGGCCAGTTGTTTGGGGTCGATACCCATTCCTGCCAGCTTGTTTACGGAGATGAATATATGGATGACCTCTGTCTGTGTACCGAAAAGGGCTACCTTCATCACACCGTCTGCTGTGATGACATGTGTCTTGATTCGTTCCGCCCAGTTTCTCATTTCTTCATAAGAGAAACCGTCGTCACCCACCAGGCCGTAATAGATGCCGAAAACGTCTCCAAAATCATCCGAGACGGTCGGTACAGAAGAGCCTGCGGGCAGTTGGGGCTGTATGTTGAGCACTTTACGCCGCAGTTCGTCCCACTTCTGCGGAATGGATGCGGCAGAGAGTGACGGTTGCAGTTCGAAGGTTATCTTGGAGAGTCCGTACATAGACTCTGACTTTATCTTGTAGACGCCGCTCATCGACTGTATTTCTCGGGAGATGGGTTCGGTGACGAGCCGTTCCACTTCTGCCGGCTCCGCTCCCGGGTAGCGTGTCATGATGACTGCGACTTGATGACGAAAGGTGCGTCTTCCTTCTTTCCCAACCTGCCGAATGACAGTATGCCGCCGATAAGCAGCACAGCCAGAAAGAAGTAGACTATCTTCGTGTTGTCTAATGAATATTTGGCTAGATTCATAATGAATATTTTTTAGATAAATGGGGAATGTAATGTGCCAATGTGATTAATCACATTAGTACCTTTATTGCTTCTCCTTCTGTCAGCTGGTATACTCCGGCCGTCACAACGGTTTCTCCTGGTTCCAACCCTTTAGAGATAAGCAGGTTTGCCTCTCCCGTTGGAGAATAAACGGTCACTTCGCGGCGACTGACTTTATTACCTTCCACCACCCATACATACGTTTTCCGGTTTTCACTGTCGCCGAATACGGCGCTTAACGGTACATTCATCAGCTTTTCTTCCAGAAAGGGAGCGACATCCGATGCCAGCTTTATTTTGCATGTGAATCCCGGTTTTACGTCATAACGTGTACGGTCAAAGTGCGGGTCGTCAATTGTTATTGTCACCGGAATACCCGTCCCTGCTGTGGAGATGTCAAGATACTCTTCCAGTCTGGCATCGAAAGCCTCTGCAGGGTAACTGTCGAACACCACCTTGAACTTTACGTCCTTGGCACGGAGCAGATAGAGATAATCATCCGGTACGGTGAACTTGATTCGTAGCTTCTGTGTATTTACCAGCTGTACAACCCCTTCTCCTGCATTGACACGCTGATAGTTCTCTACCAGCCGTTTTTCGATGGAACCCTCGAAAGGGGCTGTCAGCCGCGTATCCCGCATATTGTTGCCGGACAACTCGTAAGTGGATTTTGCTTTCTGATAGTTGGCTACGCTGATTTCGTATTCCTGCACGGAGATAGCCTGGCGGCCAAGCAGCCGTTTGTTACGTTCCACTTGTGCGGCAGCTGTTTCGTAGGCAGCCTTGTCGGCTGCATATTGCAGGGAGATGTCGCGTGGGTCGATGGCGGCAATCAGTTGCCCCTTTTTTACCCGCTGTCCCTCTACAACCGGGAGGCTGATGATTTGTCCGCTGACGCGGAAGGCAAGTCTCACATATTCCACGGCTTCCACTATTCCGGAGAAGTCTTTGCGGATAACCGACTGTGAACTGACTTGCGCAGTCTTCACCGGTCGGATAAGGGTATTGCTACCCTTTTGTTTTTGCCCGCACGACGTGATGAACAACGTCGTAACCAGGGCGAAAAGAAACATTTTTTTCATTGGTAAACAAGTATATAGTTATTCGTTCAGGTATATATAAAAACATAAAACCGGGAAAACAACCAAATGTTCTCCCGGTTATAGGATAAATGATGATTTAATGTGCCAATGTGCTAATTGGCTGCGCAATGTTTATGTTGCGCTATCACGCCGCAGGTCATTGGCACATTGGCATATTAATTTTCAATTCCGTCCCCCGTTCCAGCGTATATGGGTGTCCGTAGACTTGTATGTCCACTTTGCTGCCTGCTGTAAGCGAGATTTCGATTTCTTTTCCTACCCGTATGTGAAGTGTGTTTTTCAGATAATTCACCTTGAATGAATAGCTGTCCCATTTTTGCGGTATGACAGGGGAGAAACACAACGTCTCCTTCAGCACCTGCATACCTGCAAATCCGCGTACAATGGCCAGCCAGCTGCCGGGCATACTGGTTATGTGCAGACCTTGGTCCGCTTCGTTGTTGTAGTCGTCCAGTCAAGCCGCGTGGCATGCAGGAAAAGCTGGTAAGCTTTTTCCACTTTGCCGATGCGTGCAGCCAGGATGGAATGGATGTGGGGAGAAAGGGAGGATTCGTGTACGGTCATCGGCTCATAGAACTCGAAATTGCGGCGGACGGTTTCCGTGTCGAAATAGAAATAATAGAGGTAAAGTCCGAGCAACACGTCACTCTGCTTGATGTAGCAAGAGCGCAGAATGCGGTCCCATGACCAATGTTGGTTGATGGGGCGTTCTTCGGCAGGAATGTTATCTGTACTTTCCAGTACTTTATCCATATAGCCGTCATTTTGGATAAAAATACCCCGTTCCTTGTCTTCCGGCAGATACATGTGTTCGATGATGTCTCTCCACCGGGCACTTTCCTTCACTTGGTCGAGATTGGTGATGCGGCGTATGTGGGCATATTCATCCGGATATTGCTGTGCCACCATTTCCAGAAAACGGAGGGTCATCTTGAGGCACTGTATACAGGAATAGTTAGTGTACCAGTTGTTGTCCACATTGTTTTCGTATTCATCCGGGCCGGTAACCCCCAGTATGACATATTTCTGTTTGGGTTGGGAGAAGGATACCCGTTGGCTCCAGAAACGGCTGACGGCAATCATTACTTCCAGGCCATATTTAGCGATATAGTCCATATTGCCCGTCAGCGCTGCATGCTGAACGATGGCATAGACAATGATATTGTTACGGTGGATTTCCTCGAAGGTTATTTCCCATTCACTGTGGCATTCCTCTCCATTGTTGGTTACCTGCGGAAACAACGCTGCACCGTCCTTGAAACCCAGTTTACGGGCGTTTTCGATGGCTTTGGGAAGCTGGTTGTACCGATATGCCAGCAAGTTCTTTGCAATCTCTTTGGGAGTGGAGAGCAGAAAAAACGGTACACAACACAGTTCCGTGTTCCAATAAGTATTTCCGCCATATTTTTCTCCGGTGAATCCTTTGGGGCCGATGTTTAGGCGCGGATCATCTCCCCGGTAAGTCTGATACAGCTGGAATATGTTGTACCGGATACCTTGTTGCGCTTCCGGATCCCCTTCGATGACGACATCCGTTTCGTCCCAGATTTCCTGCCAGGCCCTTCGATGCTCTTCTACCAGCGTATTCCAGCCTATGCTCTTGGCTTCGCGTGCCTCGGCCACGGAGTGTTCCACCAATTCACTCCGTTCGTGGTAGAGAGAAGAAGCAATGGCGGTGTATTTGATGAGTGTCACGTTGTCTCCGGGTTTCACGTCGGCACCTACGCTGAAACCGGTCTGCTTTTCCTTTTCTATCCGTATGAGGTTGGCAGTGGTTTCCTTGTTGTTTTTGAAGATTGGTAAGTCATGGCGTAGCACACTTGTGCATCTTCCCGGCGGGTCTGTGTCCAGAGATAGGCACAGCTGCTGGTAGAACCGGAACGCAGTATGTTCCATATTTTCAGGTTTGGCAGATCGGCATCGTCTACTATATTCCCGTCAAGGATGGGCACGAGTGAGATTCTGCCGGTATAGTTGATGGAAGACACGCTGTACTTGATGAGACAGAGGTTGGGTCTTGCCATATTTGTGATATGCTCTACATGGATGCGGAGCTGGTTTCCGCGAGGAGACGTCACCTCCATGTCCCGGTAGAAGATACCTTCCTTCATATCCAGGCGGCGGTTGAAGCTGTCGACATCCCAGCCTGCCAAATCGAGTTCCTCATCGATGAGGCGCAGGTTGATGCGGCTCCAGTCAGCAGCTTGGGTATACGGGTGTAATATGGGGGAAATCCGTTTTTCCACCATCCTACGCGGGTTTTGTCCAGGAAAGTGATGCCGGCCACAAATGAACCACGGTAACTGTCACTGCTGTAAGGCTCCTCAAAATACCCCCGTTGCCCGAAACGTCCGTTTCCGAGACTGAATATACTTTCCGACATCCGTTGACGGTCGGGGTGGAATTGGTCTTCGATGATGTTCCATTCATCGGTCTTGAGGTATTTCTTCATGGCGACGTGTTTTCTGTAGTTATCGCCGTAAAGTTAAGCAATATGCGGAAATAAAGAAGAAATGGAAAGGAAAAAAACAAACGTGCGGTAGGCTTTTTTTTACCTGCTTTCTTGCCGGAGGGCTGGTAGGCTCGTCAATAACAGATGCTATGTACGGTCAGAAGAAGAGGTAACAATCATACGGTATGAAAGCATGAATCATACGATATGATTATGGTAATCATACGGTATGATTCATGTCTTTATTACAAAGATAACGGCTGTCCTTTGTACGGTGTGCCGGTCTCGGTTCTTTGTGTGTTATGTTTCGGAGGCGTGTGCTTACTTGCTTTTTTCTCCTTGGTTCTCTTTGATGAGGTATACGCAGGCGGCGCCGATTATCAGCATGATTCCTGCCAGCACAAGCATATTGATTTCAGGAGCAGTCCTCCTTGGGGAGTAAACAAGGCAAGGATGGTGCCGCCCAAAGCAGCTGCTATAATCTGCGGGATACAGATAGTACCGTTGAAAAGTCCCAGATAAGTACCCATGTGTCCTCCGCTCAGTGCGTTGGTCAGGATGGTGAACGGCAGTGCCAGCATGGCAGCCCATGCACAACCTATCAGCAAGAAGGAAATGAAGAGCATATAAGGGTCGTGTATGAAGTAGGTGGAAATGAAACCTATACCTCCCAGAACAAGGCTGAGTGAGTAGACCCGGCGACGGTCCTTGAACATCGGTATGCAGATGGCCCAAAGCACAGAGCCGATGGCTTGTACGGCAAACAGTACGCCTACCCAGTCGGCGGCATTCTGATATTGCAGGCTCTTGGTGTCGAGTACCACTTTGGTGACACCATCTACCAGGTGCTCTACTGTAGGAGCGTCAAAAGCATTGGCAGCGATGCTGCCGTTGGTATAGGTCCACATGAACATAAAAGCAAACCAGCAGAAGAACTGTACCAGTCCGATAGTCCAGAATGCTTTCGGAGCCTTGATGAGCAGCTTCAGCATGTTGGTCTTTTCATGTTCCTCTTCTTCGGTGATGCCGTGATACTCTGCATATTCGGCAGGCGGCATCTCTTTTACTTTGACCGAAGTGTAGATGACGCAGAAGATAAGGATGGCCGCTCCGATGTAGAATGAGTAAATCACCGAGTCGGGGATTACTCCTTGGGGAGCTGTATTGCTGATGCCAATCCATGCAAAGATGAACGGGAAGAGATATCCCACCAGGCTGCCTGCATTGCAGAGAAAACTCTGGATGGAGTAGGCGAGTCCTTTTTGTTTCTCATTCACCATGTCGCCCACCATCATTTTGAAGGGTTGCATGGCCATATTGATGGAGGTGTCGAGGAACATCAGCGATACCAGTCCGAAAATCATGGCTGTACTTACTGCCATGCCGAAGCTTCCGGCATTGGGTAGCAGGCACATGACGAGTACGGCCACCAACGAACCTATAAACAGATAAGGGATGCGCCGCCCGAAGCGTGTCCAGGTCTTGTCACTGGCGGCTCCCACGATGGGTTGTACAATGATACCTGCCAACGGCGGTAATATCCAGAAATAACTCAAATTATGCGGGTCTGCACCCAAAGTGGAAAAGATACGGCTGATGTTTGCACTCTGCAAAGCATATGCAATCTGTACGCCGAAAAAACCAAAGCTGATGTTCCACAGCTTCCAGAAACTTAAATCGGGTTTTACTTTCATGATGGTTTAATATGTTTTATTATTTCGTAGTTCCTCTTATCACCAGATTGGTACGTACTATCTTGTTGTTGCTTTTCTCTTCTCCCTCCAGCTTTCCGGTCAGAATGCTGAAAGCGCTTTTACCTACTTCCTCGCCATGCTGCTCCACGGTAGTCAGCTTCGGTCGGTGCTTTGGGCAATGGCTCCGTCGGTGAATCCGCAGATGGATACTTCATCGGGAACTTTTACGCCGACCAGTTTGCAGGCATACAGTATGCCCGAAGCTGTCTCGTCGTTGATGGCAAAGAAACCGTCAGGGCGGTTTTCGCTTTCCAGCAGGTCGGGAGTGATGGAGATGGCGCGTTCACGGGTGTCGCACAACAGAATCATGCTGTCGTCCACCGGAATTTTATACTTCTTCATGGCATCCAGGTAGCCGTTCCGGCGATTCTTGGTAATCTCTAGGTGGGGAGCCGCACCATAGAAAAGGATACGCTTGCATCCGGTCTGTATCATGTATTCCACGGCTGCAAAGGAGCCGGCATAGTCGTCCACCACCACTCGCTCGGTTTTCAGCCCCGTACATATACGGTCGTAAAAGACAATGGGAATATCGTTGTTCAGCAGCTCCTGGTAATGGTCGTATTGGGAAGTGTCCTTGGCAAGTGAAGCGATGATCCGCAGACACGGGCGGCAAGGAAAGAATGTACAATTTTCACTTCCTGCTCGTACGATTCGCTGCTCTGCGCCACTATGATATTATATCCGGCATCCGCCGCTGCTTTCTCAATTCCGCTCAATACGCAGGAAAAGAAGTGGTGTACCAGTTGGGGGACAATGACGCCGATGGTATTGCTGCGGCTTGCGCGGAGATTTACGGCAAGTACGTTGGGCTTGTAGTTATGCTCGCGCGCATAGGCATGGACAAGGTCACGTGTTTCCTTGCTGATGTCCGGATTGTCTTTCAGCGCCCTCGACACAGTGGAGGGGGAGACATTCAGCGCCCGGGCAATATCCTTGATGGTAATCTGCGGTTTATTCATGGTATAGTTTTGAGGACAAAGATAAGGTAAACTTCCCTAATCCGATTGCAAAAATAACGTAATAAGGTAAATTGTGCTTATCCGTTGAGGTTTATCGGGTTGTAAGTTTGTGCAAACGATTGCAGATACCCGTATTTTGACAAATTAAGGTGATATATAGTTCTATATTCCCTAAATGCTTATATTTGCAGTACGCAATTAATGATGATAACGCCATGAAACACATGAAGTTTTTGACTTTCTTTTTTTGTATTGCCTTTGCAGTATTTGCATGCAGCAGCAATAATGAGACAGACCCCAATGCTGGTGGACTTCCCGATAAGGAGGAACCTCTGGCTACAGACTTTGCTAAAGGTGCCGACATCAGTTGGGTGACGGAGATGGAACATAAGGGTATGAAATTTTACAATACCTCCGGTGTGGAGACCGATTGTTTCCAGCTGATGAAGGATTTGGGCCTGAATGCGGTTCGACTCAGAGTATGGGTCGACCCCAAAGAACACGATAACTGGTGCAATACGGCCGATTTGGTGACGAAAGCCAAGCGTGCCGCAGAGCTGGGCATGGACGTAATGGTAGACTTCCATTACAGTGACTGGTGGGCCGACCCTGGACAGCAGCATAAGCCTGCTGCATGGAAAGGACTGAACTTGGCCGACTTGAAGAAAGCCGTCGCCGGTCATACTGCCGATGTACTTAATGCGCTGAAAGCGGCAGGAGTTACTCCCAAGTGGGTTCAGGTAGGTAATGAAATCCGTTCGGGGATGCTCTGGGATGAAGATGCTGCATTGAGTGGTGCGTCCTATGATGTGAGGGAATGTGATGTAAAGGGTTCCAACAGCACTTCCGAGGAAGTGAAATACCGTGAGAACTTTGCCAACCTGGCTGCTTTTATCAATGTAGGATACGATGCGGTAAAGTCCGTCTTCGACGATGCCATTGTCATCGTCCATCTGGACAATGGATATGACAACGAATTGTATACCTGGTTCTTTGATGAACTGAGAGCCAATGGCGGTAAGTGGGATATGATAGGCATGTCGCTCTATCCTTACTGGACGATGCTCGAGCACAAGGAATATACAGCTGATAGAACTATCACCGAGTGTATTGCCAATATTAATAGTGTAGCCCGGAAATACAACTGTGACGTGATGGTGGTGGAAACCGGCATGGAGTGTGCCGACGACAAAGGGAATCTGGCAAGTGCTTCCGTGCTGGCAGAAGGGAAACGCCAACTGGCACGTATCCTGAAAGAGTGCAAGGAGAATACCGGCGGACGCTGCAAGGGCGTGTTCTACTGGGAACCGGAATGCAGGCCGAACCAATATCGGCTGGGGGCATTCACTGAAGACGGCCGCCCCACTGTGATAATGGATGCTTTTAAATAATTATATTAACAAAATCTTTTAAAGAAGAATGAGAAAGACAATACTTATCTTTTCCTGCTGCGCTTTTTTTGCCTTGGCGGCAATGGCGCAGCGTACAGAAGCATTGTTGGAAAAGAACTGGAAGTTCACCAAGGGAGATGTTCCCGAAGCAACACAAACAAATTTAGACGACAGTAAGTGGGAAACAGTGACCATTCCTCATGATTGGGCCATCTTTGGTCCGTTCGACCGCAACAACGATTTGCAGGAGGTAGCGGTTACGCAAGACCTTGAAAAACAAGCTTCCGTAAAGACCGGGCGTACCGGAGGGTTGCCTTATGTGGGTGTCGGTTGGTATCGTACGGCTTTTGATGCTTCTGCAGACAAGCAGGTCACTCTGGTTTTCGATGGTGCTATGAGTGAGGCTCGGGTCTATGTCAATGGGAAAGAAGCTTGTTTCTGGCCTTTCGGTATAACTCTTTTCATTGCGATGTTACCGGTTTGCTGAATGCCGACGGTAAAAACAATGTGCTGGCTGTCCGTCTGGAAAACAGACCCCAGTCCTCCCGTTGGTATCCGGGGGCGGGATTGTATCGCAATGTCCGCCTAGTTACTACGGAACGTGTTCATGTTCCGGTTTGGGGTACACAGCTCACCACACCGCATGTTTCTGCTGAATACGCTTCCGTGCGTCTGCGTACTACAATACGGAATGCCGGTGATGCGGATGTTCGTATTTCTACTGATATTATTGCGCCGGACGGTAAGATAGTAGCCCGTAAGGATAATAGCCGGAAAATTAATCACGGACAGCCATTTGAGCAGAATTTTCTGATAAATGCTCCGTCTCTGTGGTCCCCTGAGACACCTTATTTATATAAGGCAGTATCTAAGATTTATGTAGATGGCAAACAGACTGACGAATATACCACGCGTTTTGGTATCCGCAGCATTGAGATTATAGCTGATAAGGATTCTTCCTGAATGGTAAGCACCGTAAATTCCAGGGGGTATGCAATCACCACGATTTGGGCCCGTTGGGTGCGGCTGTCAATGTGGCTGCTCTTCGCCGTCAGTTGACATTATTGAAGGATATGGGATGTGATGCAGTCCGTACCTCCCACAATATGCCTACACCCGAATTGGTGGAACTCTGTGACGAGATGGGCTTTATGATGATGTTGGAACCTTTCGATGAATGGGATATTGCCAAATGTGAGAATGGTTATCACCGCTATTTCAACGAATGGGCAGAAAAGGATATGGTAAACATGCTGCATCATTATCGGAACAATCCTTGTGTGGTAATGTGGAGTATAGGAAATGAGGTTCCTACCCAATGTAGTCCCGAGGGCTACAAAGTGGCTTCTTTCCTGCAGGATATTTGCCATCGCGAAGACCCTACACGCCCCGTTACTTGCGGTATGGACCAGGTAACTTGCGTGCTTGCCAACGGGTTTGCGGCAATGATTGATGTACCCGGTCTTAATTATCGGGCTCACCGTTATGTGGAGTCTTATGAGACTCTTCCACAGAATATTGTGCTCGGTTCGGAGACGGCTTCCACTGTAAGTTCTCGTGGTGTCTATAAATTTCCCGTACAGAAGGTGCCAGTGTGATGTATGATGACCATCAGTGCTCCGGTTATGATGTGGAGTGTTGTTCCTGGTCGAATCTTCCCGATGAGGATTTTGCTTTGTCTGATGATTATGACTGGACAATCGGACAGTTCGTCTGGACGGGCTTTGATTATTTGGGTGAGCCTTCTCCTTATAGTACGGATTCCTGGCCCAGCCACAGCTCCGTTTTCGGTATCATAGACTTGGCAAGCCTCCCCAAAGACCGTTTCTATCTGTACCGCAGCCTATGGAACAAGCAGGCAAATACCTTGCATGTCCTTCCGCACTGGACGTGGCCGGGCAGGGAAGGGGAGAATACTCCGGTTTTTGTTTACACCAGCTATCCCAGTGCCGAACTGTTCGTCAACGGAAAGAGTTATGGCAAACAACGGAAACTTACTGCTGATGAAAGCCGTGCTTTGGAAGGTCAGGACTCCCTTGCTTTGCAGCGTCGCTATCGCTTGATGTGGATGGATGTTCCTTATGAACCGGGCGAAGTGAAAGTGGTGGCTTATGATGTTTCCGGCAATCCTGCAGAAGAAAAGGTGATTCGTACCGCTGGCAAGCCCCATCATCTGGAGCTGGTTGCCGACCGCACGCACTTGTCTGCCGATGGTAAGGACCTGGCATATATCACAGTCCGTGTCGTGGATAAGGACGGTAACCTTTGTCCGGCAGACAGCCGCATGGTAAACTTCTCGGTGAAGGGTGCCGGAAAATATCGCGCTGCTGCCAATGGAGATGCTACCAGCCTCGATTTGTTCCATCTGCCCAAGATGCCGGCTTTCAGCGGTCAGCTGACGGCTATTGTGCAGAGTGGCGAGCAAGCCGGTGAGATTGTGTTTGAGGCAAGGGCTAAAGGATTGAAGTCCGGAAAGCTGGTACTTTATACTTCAGAGAAATAAATAGCACTATTTGCTTCCACTCTACCACACCTGCTCTGTAACCCTTTGTTCATCGGTGTTTGAGGTGCGGTGGAAGCAACAGAAAAAGGTGGAAGCAAATTTTGCTTCCACCTCTGTTTTAGGGCCGATATGATGTTAACTTGTTGTAATGTAACAAGTTAATATCATGTCGGCCATTTTGTTAATATCGTGTTAATGGCATATTAATATTGTGCAGACACGTTATTCATATCCTGAAAGTATGTTGCTTGGTTCATACATGCATGGCATTTCTTCAGTAAAAGCTTTGTGTTTCTTTTGTTTTGTCTTGATGTTGTGTAGTACTTAACGGTCGTAAAGCGATTTGTTGACGGCCGTAAAGCGATCTGTCAACGGCCATCGACAAATCGCCTAACGGCCGTTAGGCGGTGAAAATCTCTGTACTTTAGCAGAATAAACATATATGTTATGTGCAAGAATGCCACATGTAGAGTGGAGAGAAGCGCTGTATTATGATATATCAAGTGATTTTTCTATCTTGTGCAACCGCATGCAATCGTTTGCACTGTTCGTTTTCCACATTTTACACTCTCTTTATACTTTACTAAAGTAATAAAGCATATTTTTGTTGCGTCATGCTTTAGGTACTTGAAAGACGTTAGAAAGCGAAAGTACGAAAATTATTTTTCGAATAATATATATAGGTAATTAATATTGTTAACTTTAATTTATTAAATGCATGAAGCAAGTTAATCTTAGAATCTGTCAAACGATTCTTACCCTAATGTTAGGGTTATTCTTGTCTGTAGGCGCTTATGCACAGAACATCACCGTGAAAGGGCATGTAAAAGATGCTTTGGGAGGAGTGATAGGCGCAAATGTAGTGGAAAAAGGAAATTCCACGAATGGTACAATCACTGACCTTGATGGTAATTTTACATTGACAGTTCCTCAGGGAGCTACGTTGGTCGTGTCTTTTATCGGATACAAGACGCAAGAAGTAGCTGCTGCTCCTTCAGTAATTATTACATTACAAGATGATGCGGAATTGTTGGGCGAGGTGGTCGTAATTGGTTACGGTACAGCCAAAAAGAATGATTTGACTGGGTCTGTTACGGCTATTAGTGCAGATAAAATGGTAAAAGGTGCTGTTACATCTGCTACTGATATGTTGGTTGGTAAAGCTGCCGGTGTAAGTGTGATTACTGACGGTGGTGCTCCGGGAGCTGGTGCTACAATTCGTGTGCGTGGCGGTTCTTCTATGTCTGCATCCAATAATCCGTTGATTGTTATTGACGGTGTGCCTGTAGATGACGGTGGTATTAATGGTATGTCAAATCCTTTGGCTACTGTCCATCCCAATGATATTGAGACTTTTACTATTTTGAAAGATGCTTCTGCAACAGCCATTTATGGTTCTCGTGCATCTAACGGTGTTATTATTATTAATACTAAAAAAGGAAAGTCTGGACGTGTACAAGTTGGTTATAGCGGTACATTCTCTATTAATACAAGACCCAATAAAGTAGATGTAATGTCTGCAAATGAATTTAGAGAATTTGTGACTTCTAAATTCGGTGAATCAAGTGCTCAGTTTAAAGCATTAGGTCAGGCAAATACTGATTGGCAGGATGAAATATTCAAAACCTCTTTCAGTACAGACCACAATGTTAATGTTTCTGGTGCTATACCACACATGCCCTATCGTGTATCAGTTTCTTATACCAATGAAAATGGTATATTGAAGACTTCTAATATGGAGCGTTTGACTGGTGCTATTAGCTTGAATCCTAATTTCTTTGATAAGAAATTGAATATTCAGTTGAATGTGAAAGGTATTTATAATACAAACCGTTTTGCAGATACTGGTGCAATAGGTATGGCGACGCAATATGATCCGACACAGCTATTTACATGGATGGAAATCCCTATGGTAACGGCTACTTTATGTATATGAAAAGTGGCAATAATCCTACACCGGTTGATATTGGTTTGGCTAATCCCGTTTCTATTTTAGATTCAAAGCATGACGAATCAACTGTTTATAGAAGTATTGGTAATGCACAAATTGACTATAAGTTTCATTTCCTGCCCGAATTGAGAGCAAACTTGAATTTAGGTTACGACGTGTCTAAGAGTGAAGGTGATGTTATTATAGAAGATAATGCTCCTATGACTTGGTGCCAAGGTAACTATAAAACTGGTTTTGGGGAAAATAGCAGCTATTATCAATTGAAGCGGAATACATTGCTGGATTTCTATTTGAATTATGCTAAAGAGTTTGGTGCACATCATGTCGATGTTATGGGCGGTTATTCTTGGCAGCATTTCTATAATTCTACATGGACCAAATATCCTTATTCTACAGTAAAAGCTGAAGAAACTGGTAAGGAATTCTATAAGGATATGGAAGATTATTCAACTGAAAACTATCTTGTTTCTTTCTTTGGGCGTTTGAATTATACATTATTGAATCGTTATTTGGTGACATTTACCTTGCGTAATGATGGTTCTTCACGTTTCAATAAAGACAATCGTTGGGGATTATTTCCTTCAGTTGCTTTGGCATGGAAGATGAAAGAAGAGAATTTCTTGAAGGGAGTGGATTGGCTTTCTGATTTGAAGTTGCGTTTGGGCTATGGTATTACTGGTCAGCAAAACCTGAATAATGGTGACTATCCTTATATGGCTCGCTATATGTATTCCAAAGCTGGAGCAAATTATTATTTTGGTAATAACAAGTATTCATTGATTGCTCCTCAAGCTTATGATGAAAACTTGAAATGGGAAGAAACTACAACTTACAATATTGGATTGGATTTCGGTGTATTGAACAACAAATTGACAGGTACTCTTGATTTGTATTATCGTAAAACTGATGATTTGCTGAATACGGTTACAGCTCCTGCCGGTACAAACTTTAGTAACCAGTTGTTGACGAATGTAGGTACATTGGAGAATAAAGGTATTGAACTTACTTTGACGGCTCATCCTATCACGACAAAAGATTGGGACTGGACATTGAGTTATAACATCTCTTATAATAAAAATGAAATTACCAAATTGACATTTAATGATGACCCGGCTTATAAAGGTGTGATTCATACTGGTATTGATGGAGCAACCGGTTATAATATCATGATAAATGCTGTTGATCATCCTTATAATTCATTCTATGTATGGGAACAACTTTATGATAAGGCTGGAAATCCGATAGAAGGTGCTTATGTTGATCAAAATGGGGATAATAAAATAGACGAAGAAGATTTGGTCGCTTACAAAAAGTCTGCTCCTGACGTATTTATGGGATTAACTTCTCAATTGTCTTATAAGAATTGGGATTTGTCATTTGCTTTGCGTGCAAGTATTGGAAACTATGCTTATAACAATGTACAATCCAATCGTGAGGCTTGGGATGGTTCACAAATGTATGACCAAACTGGTTTCTTGAAAAATCGTTTGACTTCTGCATGGAAAACAAATTTCAAGACAGGGCAATATCGTTCTAGTTACTATGTTCAGAATGCTTCTTTTGTACGGATGGACAATATTTCATTAGGATACACTTTTAACAAGCTGTTCAATGATAAACAAAGTGCACGTGTTTATGTCACGGTACAGAATCCGTTTGTTATTACCAAATATGATGGTTTGGATCCTGAAATTAGCGGTAGTGGAGTTGATAATAATATCTATCCTCGCCCTCGTGTATTTATGTTAGGCTTGAATCTTAATTTTTAATCAATGAAGTTATGAAAATATTAAAATATAAATATATATTGTCGGCAGCCCTTTTGAGTACGATGTTAGGGGTTACCTCTTGTGTGAACGATCTGGATACGGTTCCATTGGATAAGGATGAATTGGTTTCGGATGTCGTTTTTGGAAAGGAGATAGGAGCTTATGAACAAAGTTTGGCTAAAATATATGCAGGTTTGGTAATAGGTGGTAATGCAGGTGGAGACTCAGACCAGGATGTTGTCGGCATTGACGGTGGTTCTCAGGCTTCATTTATTCGCGTATTGTGGAATATGCAGGAATTGGCTTCTGATATCGCTCATTGTTGCTGGAATGATCCTGGTATTCCAGACTTCAATCATATTTCTTGGGCTGCTTCAAGTCCATGGATCAAAGGATCATATTATCGTTTGTATTATCAGATTAACTTGTCAAATGCGTTTTTACGTGAAACAACTGATGATAAACTTGCCTCACGAGGTTGTTCAGAGCAAGTAAAGGCTTCTATTAAAACTTTCCGTGCAGAAGCTCGTTTTATGCGTGCTTTGATGTATCTGTATGCTTTGGATTTGTATCGTAATGTTCCGTTTGTAGATGAAAACAGCCCTATTGGTAGCGTTCGTCCACAACAAATTATGAAAGATCAATTATTTGAATACATTGAAAGTGAAATGTTGGCATGTGAAAGTGATATGCTTGATCCTGTAGTTGGATTTAATGATAATTATGGACATGCTAATAAAGCTGCTCTGTGGGCTGCATTGTCTCGCTTGTATTTGAATGCAGACACGTATGTAGGTGTAAATAAATATACTGAATGTGTGACTTATTCTAAAAAGATTATTTCAGCAGGTTACCAATTGGAACCGGTTTATGGCGATATGTTCAAAGCTGATAATGACCAATCCAAAGAGATGATTTTCCCATTGAGATATGAAGGTGAAGATACAATGACCTGGGGAGGTATGACAGCTTTGTTATGCTGGGGTTCTGCTGATTTTCAAGAAGAAACGAATGCAAAGGGAGGTTGGCAAGGTGTTAGAGCTAAGTCGTCTTTATATAATATCTTTGAAAAAGAGGATAGCAGTGATAAGGATACTCGTAAAGCAATGTTGCGTACAGAAGCTACCACAAATATTGAGATCACAAATGAAGCTGATTTTGTCAATAATGGCATTCCCGTTACCAAGTTTTATAATGTGAATAAAGATGGAAGTAAACCTGCATCTGCGGAAACTTGGACAGATTATCCATTATTCCGTTTAGGTGAAATCTATTTGAATTTAGCAGAAGCTGTTCTTCGTGGCGGACAAGGAGCAACAAAAACAGAGGCTTTGGGATATGTAAATGATTTGCGTAAACGTGCATATTCAGACAAGGCGTCCGCACCTATTTCCGATAGTGATTTTACTTTGGACTTTATGATGGATGAACGCGCACGTGAGCTATTCTACGAAGCTCAAAGACGTACAGATTTGATTCGCTTCGGTAAATATACTTCTGCTGATTATGTTTGGCCATGGAAGGGTGGAGTTGCGGCAGGAAAATCTGTTGAAAGCTTTTATCAAGTGTTCCCCTTGCCTTCAGACGATGTTGGTTCTAATCAGAACCTGGTACAGAATGAAGGATACTAATATTAATGATTAAACATGAATGATATGAAGACAAAATATATTTATTTACTTTTGGCTGGAATCTTCGCATTGATGTCTTGTGAGGAGGATGCTACCCCCATATTGGAATTGAAGACTGCTGCTGCATTGCATGCGCTTTCCCAAACAGACATTACTATTACTAAAGACAATAAGGATGCGCAATTTCCGGAAATAGCTTGGGATAAGGCAGATTATGGAGTTTCTGCAGTAGTTAATTATGTTGTAACTCTAACAAATACTTCTACCAATAAGAGTATTGTAATAGGAGAAACAGGGGATGCAAAACTGGCATTTACAAATAGTGAAATGAATTCTTTATTGGCTAAGGTAGGAGCATATCCGGGGCAAACGTATGATTTTACTGTTTCTTTGGTTTCTGAGGCATATGATGCTTATACTGATGCAGCTAGTAACTCAATAACTTTTAAGGCTACACCTTATGACCCTAATGTAGATAATATTACATGGAAGTATGCTTATGTAGCTGTTGGCTATCCTGATTGGGACTACACTACTGCCTATTTGATAGGTGACCCTGACGGTGATGGCATTTATAGTGGTTATGCCAATTTTGATGGTGCTGCTTCTTATGCAATCATTGATGGTGCAGACCTTACGAAAGTATTGGCTAAAGACCAGCAAGTTACTGCTGATGGTAAAGGTTTCATTGAAATTACTTTAGATGCAGAAGGTAAGGTAACCCAATCAGAGAAAGGGCTGGTTTGGGGAGTAATTGGAGATGCTACGTCTAGTGGTTGGGACAAAGATACCCAGATGGAATACGATACCACTACTCGTCTTTGGACAGTGGTTACTCCGTTGCTCGATAAGGAATTCAAATTTAGAGCCAATAATGACTGGGGATTCAATTATGGAGCAGAAGAAGGTAAACTTTCTGAGTTGGCCGGTAACTTGGTTGCTGGAGGTCAAAATTTCAAAGTGGTAAAGGCAAGTCCCTATATTATTACTTTAAATTTGACTAATGCAGGAAAATATACTTATAGTATGGAAGAAACAACGATTGAGCTTTCTAGCTCTGCAATGACATTGCCTGGTAGCTATCAGAGTGGTGATGGTTGGAAGCCGGAAGCTGATGATTGCTATAAGGTAGAATCTGCAGCTCGTGATTTCAAATATACTGGCACTCACTATTTCCCTGCCGATACAGAATTCAAGTTCTATGATTCTGGTACGTGGATTGGTGTTGTTGGAGATATTACTTGGAATGAGGCTAAGACATCAACTACGTTTGTTATCGGTGATGGCGGTAATGTTAAGATTGAGGCTGCCGGTTATTATCGAGTAGGTGCCGATACTAAGAAGATGGTTGCTACTTTGGATAAGACAGGTTGGGAGATTATTGGTGATGCTACTCCTGGTGGATGGGATAAAGGCACTTTAATGGATTATGATGCTGAAACGCAAAAGTGGTCGGTGACTGTTACATTAGGTGATGGTGAAATGAAATTCAGATGGGATGCAGCTTGGACTATAAACTTTGGTGGTAGTTTAGGTGCGCTGACGCAGGATGGTGGAAATATTAAAGTTTCAGCTGGAACATACACGATTGTATTGGATCCAGAAGCTAAGAATGCTACAATGACAGCCAATTAAGGCTCTCTTATTTATAGAAAAAGGATTAAGGGGGGGACCTTTAATCCTTTTTATTTGTCAGACCAATGAATTGTAAATAGATGAGGAATTTATTTTATACTATACTTGTATTATTGACAGTGTATGCTTGTGCCGGAAAACGCGAGATAGTTACTGAACAAAAGCAAGTATTACCTGCTGTAGAAGACGTTGTGATGTACGAAATCAATCCACGTGTTTTTGCTCTGAAGAATGCATTTAATGTCATATCAAAACATCTTGATTCTATTCAGTTTTTGGGTGTTAATGTTGTTTGGTTTATGCCAATCTATGAGATTGGTGAGGTAAATACGGTGAATTCTCCTTATTGTATCAAAGATTATAAAAGAATAAATCCTGAATTTGGAACAGTAGAAGAATTTAAGCGTTTAGTGGAATTATGCCATGAAAAAGGAATAAGTGTAATTTTAGATTGGGTTGCTAATCATACATCTTGGGACCATGCTTGGATTAAAGAACATAAAGAGTGGTATACTCAGGATAGTATCGGAAATATAATTTCTCCTGCAGGAACGGGATGGAATGATGTGGCAGATTTGAACTACGATAATGCAGATATGTGCCTTGCAATGATTGATGCTATGAAATATTGGATACAAGAAGTTGGTGTAGATGGTTTTCGCTGTGATGCTGCTGATTATGTTCCATATACTTTCTGGAAGCAAGCTGTTGATTCTCTGAGGGCTATTCCAAATCGGAAATTGTTAATGTTGGCAGAAGGTAAGCGCAAAGATCATTTTGATGCAGGATTTGATATGAACTATGCTTGGGATTTGATGGAGGCGATGCGGGATGTTTTCGTTAATGATAGTAGTGCGGCACGCTTGTTGGAGGTGGATTGGAGCGAGTATGACTCAATTCCGGCAGGAAAAATGAAATTACGTTTTATTACCAATCATGATGAGGCTTCTAAAATGTCGCCAATTGTGGAGTTAGGAAGTGAAAGGGCAGCTATGGCTGCTTTTGTTGGAACAGTTTTTTTGCATGGTGGAGCATTGATTTATAGTTCACAAGAAATTGGACATGAGGCTCCTATTAATTTTTTTGCATATACATCCGTGGATTGGTCCGAATGTTCGGATATTTATCAAGAATATGGGTGTTTAATGGGATTGTATAATAAATATCCTGCACTTCGGAAAGGAATATTAACTGGGTATCCTGCTTCAGACGTCTTGATGTATCAGAAAAGTGATGGTAAAGATGCTTTTATGATATTGGTTAATGTGCGTAATAGAGATGTTTCTGTTATCTTACCGGAGGGTTGGAAGCATCATGTAGCTACTGATATTTACGAAAATAAACCTCTGGAATTGATGAATGAAATTAAACTGAATGCATTAGAGTATAGAATAATTAGATTCTGACGGCTGGATTTTAATAAAAGAGGAGACCCTATACTATTATATTGTGTAAGGTCTCCTCTTTCTGTTTGATATGCAAACGTTTTCGTGATATTGTTCTCGTTTTCCTTTACGTTAATTGATTTGCCCTTTCTTTTCCGGTTATATTTGTGAAGTGATAACTTTAAATACTTCATATTATGAAAATTATCGTTCAACGTGAGAATCTTGTTTTATGGCATTTGATATGCTTCAGCGTGCTGCTGGCATTCACGGCATGTAGTGACAACAAAGAGGAGTTTCAGGAATATTTGACTCCTGCCTCCGGTAGTGAAGCTATTTTTGAACAAGGTTTTAGCTTTGCTGAAGCTGCTTCTTCACAAAGTGTCAGTTTTGAGGCCGGATATCAATGGACTGCTGAGCTGAGTGGTGAGGATATTGGCTGGTGCAGTATCAATCCGGCAAAAGGCTTGTCAGGAAAAGCTACGATTATGGTTTCTGTTGCTAAAAATGAAACTGGAATAGCGCGTACAGCACAATTGAATATTATATCCGGTTCAAAAAGGGAAGAAATATCCGTCACTCAAGCTGCCAATGCAATTGCAATTCCTGCTGGTCTGAGTTATACACCGGTGGTACCAGATGCTGATCAGTCTCTTGTCATTACGTTTAAAGCGGATACAAAGTCTGCCCTCTATGAGTATAAAGGAGATGTGTATGTACATATTGGTGTTGTCAGTGAAGGTCGTTGGCAATTCGTGCCTGCAGAGTGGGCAGAAAACAAAGATAAATGTAAGATGACTTTATCTGAGGCTAATATTTGGAGTATTACATTGAGTCCGAATATCCGGGAGTGGTTTGGGAGTGGAAAGACACCGGTGAACCAACTTGGAATAGTGATTCGTAGTGCGGATGGTAGTAAAAAAGGAATAGATACTGATTCCTTTATAGCGGTAACTGATACAAAATATGAAGGATTTGTACCCGGTGAGATTAAAACTGCCGCTGTACCGGCTGATATGGTCGAAGGTATCAACATAATGGATAATTCTACAGTGACACTGGTACTTTATGATAAAGATGTGAATGGAAATCATAAGGATTTTGCACATGTTGTGGGTGACTTTAACAATTGGACCTTAAGTAATGACGAAAAGTCGCAGATGTATCGTGATGATGCTTCCGGATGTTGGTGGATTACGTTGGCGGGGTTAGATGCTGGTAAAGAGTATGCTTTCCAATACTATGTGGGTACAAAGGAAGGTGAAGTAATTCATTTGGCAGATGCTTATACTGAAAAAATACTGGATCCTGATAATGATAAAGATATTTCAGCTTCTACCTATAATGAAAACCTGGTTTATCCTAAGGGAGGGGTAGGAATCGTTTCGACCTTCAAGATACAGAAAGATAGTTATAACTGGAAGTATAATGATTTTAAAATAGCAAATCCTGAGCAATTAGTGATATATGAATTGCACTTGCGCGACTTTACGGCTACGAGTGACATTAACGGTGCGATGGGAAAGCTTTCTTACTTGAAAGAAATGGGTGTCAACGCTATTGAGTTGATGCCGGTGCAGGAGTTTGACGGCAATGACAGTTGGGGGTATAATCCTTGTTTTTTCTTTGCGATGGATAAAGCTTATGGGACAAAAACAATGTATAAGCAGTTCATTGATGCTTGTCATGAGGCTGGTATGGCAGTTATTCTGGATGTGGTTTATAATCATGCTACAGGAAATAATCCGCTGGCTAAACTCTATTGGGATGGTGATAAGACTGCAAAGAATAATCCATACTTCAATGTGGAAGCACCTCATCCTTATAGCGTGTTCCATGATTTCAATCATGAAAGCCCATTGGTGCGTAAGTTTGTGAAGCGTAATCTGCAATTCTTGTTGAAGGAATATAAGGTGGATGGCTTTCGTTTTGATTTGACGAAAGGGTTCACACAAACCTCTTGCACTGAAAGTACAGCATCCAATTACGATGCGGGTCGCATTGCCGTCCTAAAGGATTATAATGCGGCCATCAAGGAAGTGAAAAAGGACTCTTATGTTATCTTGGAGCATTTCTGTGATTCAAAGGAAGAAAATGAACTGGCAGCTGATGGTATGCACTTATGGCGTAACTTGAATAATGCCTATTGTCAGTCGGCTATGGGGGATGCTGAAAATAGTTCTTTTAGTAGCCTTTATGAGAAAAACACTGCATGGGTAGGTTTTATGGAAAGCCATGATGAAGAACGCACAGCTTACAAACAGTCGCAATGGGGTGATGGTGTGCTGAAAACCGACCTTGATGCCCGTATGAATCAGTTGGCACTAAATACAACTTTCTTCCTTACCGTTCCTGGTCCTAAGATGGTTTGGCAGTTCGGAGAGATGGGATATGACATCTCTATTGAAGAAAATGGCCGTACCGGTAGGAAGCCTTTGCATTGGGAATATTTAGATAACGCCGATCGTAAAGGGCTGCACGATGTTTATGCAGGTTTGATGAAGCTGCGCAATGCTCATCCGGAGTTGTTTGATGCAAATGCAACTTTGACATGGAAGGTGGAAACTTCTGATTGGGACAACGGTCGTACATTATTGGTAAAAAGTATAACGGGTAAGCAACTGGTGGTGGTGGGTAACTTTACACATACCGCTACTGATATTGTTTTCCCTGCCACTCCTGGTAACTGGACCAATTACTTTACAGGAAAAAGTGAAACCGTAAATAAACAGGTTAATGTACCGGCTCATGGATATGTGGTCTACACTAATTTCTGATTTCGGTAAGAATCATTCATACATCTTTATCAGCACCCGATTCAGCCAGTTCCAACGGAAACGGAACCAGCGTCGGGTGCTGCTTTGTTTTCCTCCAAAGCGGAGAACGAACTCACGGTAGCCATGTTTACGGAAGGGAAGTCCCACGTCCATGAACTCTAAGTGGCGGTATCCGCGTTGTTTGGCATCATCCAGTGCTTTCCATACGGCAAGAATCCCCGGATATTGCAGGGCATAAGTCTTGCGCATGCCACCTGAGAACCATAGATAGGCGCTATCATCTGAATAAATGCATGCGCTGCCACCGATAATCTTCTCCTTATAAATGACGATGAAGATTTTGCTTTGCTGCCCTTTTGTCAACTGGTTTTCGAGATGCTGAAAGAACTTGATACTGGGGAAGTGGCGCCGTATCTTGGAAGAATATACGTGGCGCAACATCTGGGCGAAACAGAGAATCTCCTCTTTGGTACGTGCTTCCCGCACTTGGGCACCGTTTTTGAGGCCTTTCTTGATTTGCCGGATACGTGACGGGCTGAAACGCTCTTCCACCTTTTCGACGCTGTGCAACGAGTTGCGCACCCGCAGCCAATTGATGGCGATGTATTGGTTGTCTCGGAAAGATTTGTATCCGAACATGGCATTTTCCAGGTTGCGGAACTCGATGAGAAAAGAATCGCGCAATGCTTCATTGGTAAGCCTTTGCAGCATGTCACTGAAGATAGTCTCTTTGTCTGCCTCGTTATTGAAATATTCTCCCGTACCGTACACCTCACATCTTTTGATGATGCCGGGTGGAAACATGCGGACACTTTTACGTATGGCGGCAAGCAGTTTCGCAACGGGCTTGTCATCTTCGGATGCCACAATGAGTATGGGGGTATACCCCGGAGTTTCCTCGTAGATTCGGAACAACTCTGTGGAATGGAAGGTGTTGGTGCCTGGCAGGTCAGGACCTTGCTCCCACGGTAATATGTAGTGAGTTTGAGGGGCATTGCTTGCAAACTTAACAAAAAACTAGAAAATTTCGGTTGGCATGGGTAGGCTTTTTTATTAAATTTGTCACTATAGACTGAAGTCTTACATAAAAAAGAATGGTATGATTTTAAGAAAAAGGAAACGGTTCTCGAAGAACAGCCGCTGTGCTACTGGGAAGAGTCCTCTTGATAAGTGATGGCAGTGCCTAAAGGGGG
>ENA-OQCX01000036-OQCX01000036.1-human-gut-metagenome-genome-assembly--contig:-NODE-36-length-59841-cov-6.683491_pt1 | contig 59841 bp, 69 predicted proteins | sample MGYA00242762_ERZ504587 | MGnify/ENA primary metagenome ERZ504587 (study PRJEB26092, sample SAMD00036337) | human gut metagenome | host: Homo sapiens | study: EMG produced TPA metagenomics assembly of...
CCAATACTCTCTTACTTACAAGGTAAGAGAATATGTTTTGTGGCTGCAAAGATATGAAAAAGATTACTACAATCGCAAAAAAAATAGATTTATTTTTTAATTCATATTTATCTCATATATAGATATAAGACACATTGCAGCCACTTGTATTTCTGTCTTATATATTTACATAAACGCCCCCATTTGAATTCAAAAATTAAATTTAATTATGAGATAAAATATCGTTTTACATTTTAATTACATATATAGTCTTTTAATGTAAAATACCTTTTAATGGCTGGTTTATAAGATTATTCTCCAAATAAAATACCACCTCTTACCTTGTAAGTAAGAGAGTATTGGTATCCATTACCTTGTAAGTAAGAGAATTATTAAACAAACAAGAATGAACAGTTTTTTCTCTTTCAATACCATTGAGAAAGAAAAAAGCTATTGAATTAGTGTGAATTATGAAACAAGTTCTCCATTTCAATAAAGTGATTAAGTTCGTCATTATCTTTGGTGACTTATGCTTACTGAACATCATTTTCATCTCGCTATATCACATTTTTGACTACCAAACACTGGGCAATGAATTTACACATTCATTGTCCCAGCTATTGGTATTATTGAATCTAGTCTATCTACTTTGCAATTACTCCAATGGCGTCGTACTGCATGAACGTATTGTACGTCCGGAACGCATTGTACGTCGGGCTCTCCGTAATACAACTTTTCACGCCACGCTGTTCATCAGCTTGGCTACTTTAGCAGATATCGGTACCAGTTCACTCCGTTTTTTTACATGCTTTTATAGTATTTTCTTTATCTGCCTCGCTATATATCGTCTTCTTTTCCGGTATTTACTGAAAAAATATCGAGAACATGGAGGTAACTCACGTACCGTCATTTTAATCGGCAGTAACAAAAACATGACAGAACTCTATCAAGAAATGACCGGAGATCCCACCACGGGCTTCCGCATTACCGGCTATTTCTGTGATGTACCTTCTGATGATTTTCCCGAAGATGTCCCCTATTTAGGGCAGCCTAAAGAAGTTGTCACTTATTTACAGCAACACCATATAGAACAAGTCTATTGCTGCTTGCCTTCTGCACGTAGCCATGAAATACTTCCAATCATCAATTATTGCGAAAATCACTTGATTCGTTTCTATAGTGTACCTAATATTCGCAATTACCTGCATCGTCGCATGCACTTCGAGATGTTTGGCAATATCCCCGTACTCACTATCCGCGAGGAACCTTTGGCACAAATGGAAAATCGCCTGCTGAAAAGAGCCTTCGACCTCTTTTTCTCCCTCGTTTTTCTGTGTACAGTATTCCCCTTCGTCTACATCATCATAGGTACCGCTATCAAGCTATCCTCCCCCGGTCCTATCTTCTTCAAACAAAAACGAAGCGGAGAGAATGGAAATGAATTCTGGTGTTACAAATTCCGTTCGATGCGTGTCAACATAGACAGTGACGAACTACAAGCCACCGCCAATGACCCGCGCAAAACAAAAATCGGAGATTTCATCCGTAAAGCCAGCATTGACGAACTTCCCCAATTTATCAATGTGTTACTAGGGCAAATGTCCGTTGTAGGGCCACGCCCCCATATGCTGAAACACACTGAAGAATATTCACGCCTTATCGACAAATATATGGTCAGACATCTGGTAAAGCCCGGCATCACCGGTTGGGCCCAAGTCACCGGCTACCGTGGTGAGACCAAAGAACTCTGGCAAATGGAAGGACGTGTACAGCGCGATGTATGGTATCTGGAACACTGGACTTTTCTATTGGATTTATACATTATATACAAGACAATCAGAAACGCCATTCAAGGCGAGAAAGAAGCGTATTGAGAATTAAAATTGAAAATCAAAAATTAAAAGGAGCAGTAATGAAAAACAAGAAAAGTATAGCCATCTTGATGGCGGCAATTACATTGGCAAGCTGCCAATCTTACAAAAAAGTACCTTATCTACAAAGTTACGAATCACTTACAGATAAGAGTTATAAGGAAATCGTCATCAATGAAGTCAACCAGCAGGATACCCTCTACGATGCGCGTATCCAACCTAAAGACTTGCTGAATATCACCATAAACACCACTGATCCGCAAGCTGCCGCACCGTTCAACCTGACCATGCAGACCTATAATAACATAGCACAATCCAATGCCAGCACTACATCGCAACCAGCTCTGCAACAATATCTCGTAGACAATGCAGGTGAGATAGACTTCCCCGTGATAGGCAGACTGCAAGTAGGCGGCTTAACTAAAAATGCAGCGAGAACCTTATCCGTGAACAGCTTCGTCCTTATCTCAAAGAAATACCTATTGTCACTGTACGTATGTCCAACTACAAAATTTCTGTCCTCGGTGAAGTGAACAGTCCCGGAACTTTCACTATCAATAATGAGAAAGTGAATATTTTCGAGGCGCTTGCCATGGCAGGCGACATGACCATTTACGGTATACGAAACAACGTCAAGCTCATCCGCGAAGACTGTAACGGCCAGCGAAATGTCATCAGCCTAAACTTGAACGAGCAGAATATTCTTCATTCTCCCTACTACTACATGCAGCAGAATGATATCCTTTATATAGCTCCAAATAAAACCAAGGCAAAGAGTGCAAGCGTCAGTAACAGTACCACTATCTGGGTTTCTGTGATTACTTCCCTTGTTTCACTCGCAAGTCTGATTGTCAACATTGTAAGATAATTTTAATCCTCAAAAAATGAAAGAAGATTTATACGATGACCTTTTAAACGAAAAAGAGGAAAAAACAGATTTCCAAGCCCTCTTTTTCAAATACATCATTCATTGGCCCTGGTTTGTGGCAAGCGTATTGATATGCACTGGCCTGGCCTTTGCTTATCTCCGTTACCAAATACCCGTCTACGAAGTGTCATCTTCTATCCTAATTAAAGAAGACGACAAGAAAAGTACCAACAATGCACTGTCTGCCATGCAGGATTTTGGTATGCTTTCCATGACCAGCAACTTTGACAATGAGCTGGAAATTCTGAAATCAAGGACACTCATCAAGAAAGTCGTGTCACGTCTGAACCTTTATACTAACATCGCCATCGAACAATCTTTCGGCTACGATGTTCCACTTTACAAAAACTCCCCTCTTGATGTGTTCATGACCGCCGAGGAAGCTGACAAACTGGAAGGAACATTCGGCTGGAACTGATATACTCCCCTACCGGCCAACTGATTGTCACAGCCTTTTATATACAAAACGGAGACAAGCAAGAAACGACCAAATCTTTCGACGAACTACCTGCCATTCTACCACTCCCGGTAGGTGTCATCACCATTTCGCACAATGATTCATCGCCTGCTCCGCAAGAGCCCGTCAATCTGAAGGCTATCATCAGTACCCCCACTGCCGCAGCAGCAGGCTATAGGCAGGTCTGACCGTAGCCCCTATATCCAATACCAGTACCATTGCCACCATCAGTGTACAAAACACCCATATACAACGAGCCTCCGATTTCACCCAAGAACTGATAATACTCTATAATCAGGACACCAACACCGAAAAGAATGAAGTGGCCCAGAAAAGCGCCGACTTCATCGAGGAACGTATCAGCATCATCAACCACGAACTGGGCACCACAGAAACCGAACTGGCGGAATTCAAGCAACGCGCCGGACTGACCGACATCAGCAGCGACGCGCAGCTTGCCCTTCAGGAAAGTTCCAAGTATGAACAGCAATATGCAGAGAACGCCACCCAAATCAACCTCGTGAACTATCTGCGCGACTACATCAACAATCCTGCAAACAACGACGAGATCATCCCTGCCAACGTAGGACTGAGCGACATGAACCTGACCTCCGCCATAGACAAGTACAACAATCTCATCGTGGAGCGTAAGCGCTGCTACGTACCTCCTCCGAAAGCAATCCCGCCATCATCAATCTGAACACGGGGATCGAGCCATGCGCCACAATGTGAAAACCACCGTAAACAGTGTTTTGAAAGGCCTGCAAATCACCCGGAGCAACATCGACCGACAGTCGCGCAAGTACGAAAGCCGCATCAGCAACGCCCCCAAGCAGGAGCAGGAGTTCATGAGTATCGCACGCCAGCAGGAAATCAAGGCCACCCTCTACATCATGCTGCTGCAGAAACGCGAGGAAAACGCCATCACACTGGCTGCAACCGCTAACAATGGACGCATTATCGAAGAACCCATGCCTGCCGGCATCGTTTCTCCCCAAGGCAAAAAAATCTATATGATTACCTTTGTCATCGGCATCGGCATTCCCTTGGGCATCATTTTCCTATTGAACCTGCTCCGTTTCCGCATTGAAGGGCATACCGATGTGGAAAAGCTCACAAAGGTTCCCATTATCGGTGACATCCCCCTTACCGGTTCAAACAAGCATGAAGAGTCTGCCATTGCCGTACGCGAAAACGACAACGACATCATGACGGAAACCTTCCGCAGCCTGCGCACCAACCTGCTCTTCATGATGGGCGATCCGGATAAGAAAGTCGTCCTGGTTACCTCCACCATAAGCGGTGAAGGCAAGACTTTCATAGCTTCCAACCTCGCCCTCAGTCTGGCGCTGCTCGGCAAAAAGGTCATTCTGGTAGGATTGGATATACGCAAACCGGGATTGAACAAGTTGTTCCATCTTTCACACAAAGAAAAAGGAATCACCCAATACCTTGTCGCCCCCAAATCCACAGACCTTCATGCGCTGATACAGCTTCCGGCATAACTTCCAACCTCGACCTGCTATTGGGCGGTCCCATCCCACCCAATCCTACGGAACTACTGGCACGCCAGTCACTGGAAGACACCATCAGTACATTACGCAAAGAATATGACTATATCGTACTGGATACAGCCCCTATCGGCATGGTGACCGACACGCTCATCCTTTCGCGCGTAGCGGACGCCAGCATCTACGTCTGTCGTGCAGATTATACGCATAAGACCGATTACCAGCTCATCAACGAGCTTCAGGAGCATCATCGTCTCCCCAACTTATGCACAGTAGTCAACGGAATCGATATGAAGAAGAAAAAATACGGTTATTACTACGGCTATGGTAAATACGGAAAGTATTACGGCTACGGTAAGAAATACGGATACAGTTGAGTTAGCGACTAGCTATTAAGAGTTGAGAGTAAATAATCGAGTGTCTAATTTTTAATTTCTAATTTCTAATTTCTAATTTTTAATTAACCCGCCCCTCCAATGTGACAGGCGACCGCGTAGCGCGCCCGAACCTCAACTATTTATGAACCATAGAAATACACCTTTAAAGGATTTTACATGAACCATACTGATATCACCCCTCATATTATTCCTCGTCGCCAATGGCTGGTGGCATACGTGCAGTCTTGTCTGGAAAAGAAGACTGCCGAACGGCTGAAAGCTATGGGAGTGGAATATTACTTACCCATACAAAGCGAAATACGCCAATGGAGCGACCGGCGCAAGAAAGTGGACCGCCTGGTCATCCCGATGATGATTTTCGTGCATGTCACTCCGCAGGAACGCCCCCTGCCGCTTACCTTACAAGCTATCAGTCGGTACATGGTATTGCGCGGTGAAAGCCGTCCCGCCGTCATTCCCGAGGAACAGATGGAACGTTTCCGCTTTATGCTGGATTATAGCCCGGAGGCTGTAGAGATTTGCAGTACACCTCTGGCAGCAGGTGATGCCGTGAAAGTAATAAAAGGCCCCCTTGCCGGATTGGAGGGAGAACTGGTCATGATAGGAGGAAAAAGCAAAGTGGCAGTCCGGCTGGATATGCTGGGCTGCGCACATGTGGACATGCCGATAGGATACGTGGAGAGAATTAATTTTTAATTGTCTCGTATTCGCTTTTGGCGTCAAAACAAGGACAAGCCTTATGGATAGAGGAACTGAGTTGCCGATGCCCTGAAATACGGGCATTGGGATAGTCGGTCTTCAGCTGCCGGAGCAAGTCAAGCAAAGAGCATTTCTGCGCATAGGTACGTGTATCGGCAGGGACACCATTCTCGTCGAGCCCACCCTCATAGCAGATGCCGATACTCTTGTCGTTCCAGCCGGTGGCATGGGCTCCAATCTGATGAACCGGGCGACAAATATGCACCTCGCCGTCACGGGTGATGTAGAATGATAACCGATATCGGCAAAGCCCCGTGCCAGATGACTGCGGCGAAGCGCCTCCACCGAGAAGTGACGGTCACAGCGCGTAGCGCTGCAATGAACTACCAGGAGGGTTACCTCCCGATAGTTCTGATAGAAACTGCCTGCTTTCATCCGGCTAACGGTTGATGCAGGAAGTCAAGCCAAACACTCCGGCCAATGTAGTGGCCACGGTAATAATCACTTTAAGGACAATGCCCCATACAGATTTTGATTTTGTTTTCTCACTCATAACAATTTGCAATTAAGGAATTAAACACTATGGTTAGCTGCATTTTTTAGACAGAAGAACATATTTATTTTCTCTCTTTTGTCTTTTCGTTTCATCCTAACGGATTTTCCCCCTGGTCTCCGTCCGAACCGCCTCCCGGGTTGCTGCCTCCACCGGCATCTTCACCCCCGCCAGTGCTCCGGTCAGGTCCACGGTAGTCTTTCCGGCCTTCAGGGCTTTCACCACGGCACGGGCTGCACTTCGGGTTGCCACCAGATTGAATTCCGCCTCCTCCAGCAGCTCTCCAAAACGCTGGCCGCAGGTCCAGTTCACATTCAGCCTACGGATATGGATGGCAGGATTGAACTCCTTGGCAGAAGCCGCGCCGATACTGTTGATGCTGATGTAGAAACTCCCCAGGTCGCCCAACTGGATTTTTTGTCCGGCCAGCAACTGCTCCCGCATGCAATCCACGGACATGGTGAGGATGGCAACGATATCCGACGCTTGTACACGCAGCCATGACTGGCTATATGCTCGGCAAAGCGGTTGATGTCCATCACTTCCGAATACTGCGCACTTGCGTACGCTTTTTTGGCAACCGTCTTATCGGTAGGATTGCCACGCATCACGATACTGTAGTTAATCATAAATTAAAAATTATAAGTTAAAAATTAAAAGATAGGGAGACGATACTAATCCCAGGGGCTTACGATTACTAATCTTCGCGCGTCACGATTACTAATCTTCACCCCTCATCGTCTGACAGAACAAAGATACGACGTACCTCCGGGCAGAATAAGAGATGCGGTGAAGTGATATGAAGGGATGTGGAAAAATGTGAGATTAGGTAAGATTATACCGGGTTCCGGCAATGGGTATACAGAAAAAATTCCGTACATTTACAGTGTAATAACCAGTTAAAGCATTGTTTATGAAGTACGTTGAAGACTACGAAAATATCCCCGGCAAAGAGTGGCCCGTCCGCCCCTATTACAAACGTGAACTGGCAGAGGCATACGCCCCCACCATTTCACCGGCATCCGCACTCAACCGCTTGTCCAAATGGATGAAGCTGAATTTGGAACTGGACGAAGCCCTGCGGCATACCGGCTACAAAGGCTCCCAGAAAATATTCACCTCCCTACAGGTGGAACTTATATTCAGGTATTTAGGAAAACCATGAAAGAATCAATCCCCACATAGCGCGCCATGGCGCATTGGTTGCGGTAGATTTCATCCCCTTTCAGCTCGACCACCCGATAACCACGGCGGCCACCGGAACGGACAGCTCATAGCCTCCTGCTTCATCACCAGACCGAGGCGCGTGGGACTCAAGGGTTGCCGGATACCTATGTTGATATGTCCCAGTATCTGGGCATTGGTCAAGAACATACACTCCTCGCCCGGTATGGGGCGGCGATAGTACACCTGAACGAGCTCACGCTCCAGGCAGGGCACCTCAAAATAACGGTTATGAAGATTCACGGCATCAATCTCCTCCTGCTCAAACCAGTAGTGGAAGCCGCTCTTCCAGAGGGCATAGCCTTGCGCATACACTCCGGCATAATCTATGGGATAATCGAAAGGACTGTCTATGGAATCCACCTCGAAGGGAAGCCAACGGCGGTTGCCACTGAGGTCGTTGAGGAAGGTGACGTTGTTGCTCGTGCCACAGAAACTGGCAATATGCGGACGGCTCTCCTTGAAGTGTCCGTAGGCGGCACGCTCGTTCACGTCTGTCATGCCGGTGATGGCCTTCAACTGGCTGACCTGGGCAGAGGTCATCTCCTCCAGCTCTTCAAGGCATACCAGTGCAAACTCGGTCAGCGTAAAAAGGTCGTCCTTGCTGACGCGCCGGCTGTTGCTTTTCACGTAAAAATAACGCTGAAGTTCGACAGGAAGCAGACGCTGCATCCAGGTAGTCTTGTAGATGCCCTGCTTACCGATGAAGACCAGAATCTCATGATTCACCACCTTGGTATCGAGCAGCGAAGCAATGGTGGCCACCAGCCACTTCTTGAAGTAGATGCCGAAAAGCTTCTGGTCGTCCTTCACATGTACGCCGGCAGCCAGACGGGCAATAGGGTCAGTAGTACCGTCCAAGTAGGCAGCCCCTCCAGATAGGCTACAAAGGGATTGAAAAGCGGCGTGTACTCCGAATCGAGCACGGAACGTATGTCAGCAATGCGGGCAAGCATCCCTGCCTTGTTCATGCGGCTCCACAACGTGTTGACGTAGCGGTCGGTCAGCTCCGCATACTCCTCTCCGCAGTCGGCCATCAGGACTTCGAACTTGCCGCTCACCGTATTTTTGCGGAACTTCGCCTGTTCGGAAAGGAACTGCTCGATATCTGCCACCGTGGCAAACTTTTCATCGTCCTCTCCCCTGCGGACAAGGGAACGGGTGCCATGTTCCCCGGTATTCGCGTAGCAGGAGCCGATGACAGCTGCCACATCCCCGTCATAGTCGGGAAAGTGCTCCGCTGCCCAAGCGGCGGCTGTCTTCCGGGCCACTCCGTACTGGTTGAGCAAATAACCCATGCGCATCACGTACTCATTATGATGATGTTCACAATAACTCACTCCCTCCTCTTCCAGCAGGCGTTCGGCAGCTTTCACTGCCTTCTCCAAACGTTTGTTACGCTTTGCCGGCACAACTTCGGAAGCGCTATCCTGCGGTTGGGGAGCAATCGGACTATTTTGGAGAACAAAGGCTGCGGCACTGGGATTGTAATATACATGAGGATCGGAAGCCAGTCCGCTGATACGGGTAGCATTCTTGCACTGCCCGTCACTTTCGAAGCCCACCAGACAGGAATAGTAGTCGTTGACTTGATTGAAATACTTGGCGTATTGCCGGAAGGCTTTTCCCTTTTCCGCTCCGTTCAGGTCATCGATGCGACAGATGATGCGGATGCCATGCCCACTGATGGTGGTATAGGCCATCAATGTATGCTTGTCGGCACAAATCAATGTCAACGTGGCAGCCATCCGCTCGGGAGCGATGTGGTCCAGGTCGACCAAGGTATAGCCGGTCCAGGCACAGATATGTTCGCGGGTCTTCCCACCTTCAAAGCAGACGGCAACGGCGAAGCAGGAACAGCCGGACTTCTCGCGGTCGGCATCCCTACGCAGGTCTTGCTGCAAGTAGTAGCGATGTTTCTCGGTGCGGTCTCGCAGGGCAGCGTCGCATTTAATGATGTTGACTATTTCTTCAAGAGAAGTTTCTACTGATTCTGTGTCCGAATAGCCTCTGAAAAGGCTGATATTGCGGTGTTCCATAATTTACTGATTTTTGTTTATGTTTAAAATTACGACGCGAAGGAACGCATAAGTGCCCAGATACACAAGTCCGGTCGTTTCCACTACATGGAAATGATTTCGCTTGTTTTTATTATTGTTTAACAATTAAAAGAGTCAACATGACAAAGAAAGAGCCGGTGACACCGGCATTCGGAGCCTTTCTGAGCAAATGCCAGAAAGAACAGCTCGTTAACGGCAGACATCTGACCAACGAGACCATCGCCCAAGCAACGATGATGAGTACCAGAACCTACAACCTTTTAAAAAAGGGCTGAGTAACAACATCAACCAGATACATGCCATAACGCATTTCTGGAGGTCTTTTCAGAAAACAAATTCGGAAAGGGAAAGGTTCGAGCAAGAAGTAGCCGATTGCCTGGAAAGTGATTTGAGGCATTACAGAATCCATACGGGAGTCTTGAAACCTTAACTTCACCCGAAGCGATGACACTTGTGGCACCCTTTTTCCAATACTTTCTATAGGCTGATATTTATCACACACAAACAATACAAGTTTGTGCATATTGATAATTTGCCTCGCGCGCGTAACATGTATTTATGTTTAAGGGGTGACACAGGTGTCAACTTGACTTTGAAACAACGGTACGGAAATTAGGAAAATACGCAACGACGGCTATGTCTACATAGACAAGACGGCCCTTATTCACAAGTTAGTGAACAGTGGCAGTTACTACTTCCTGAGCCGCCCGCGCCGCTTCGGCAAGAGCCTGCTCATATCTACCCTGGAAGCCTACTTCCAAGGCAAGCGGGAGCTTTTCGAAGGACTGGCAATGGAAAAGCTGGAGAAAAACTGGGTGAAACGCCCCGTGCTGCACCTGGACCTGAACATTGGAAAATATGACACGCCGGACAGTCTGGACAAGATTCTGGACAATGCCCTCTCGCAATGGGAAGCAATCTACGGCACGGGGATAGCGGAAACCACCTTGGCGCTACGCTTCAAAGGCATCCTTGAACGCGCTTACAAGCAAACGAGCGAGCTGGAACGGCACTACCAGAACGTGCTCTTCATTGTCTTCAACTGGTAGGTTTCTATACCCAGGCAGAATATCATACGTCCGAAGGACGGATTGACCTCGTGGTAAAAACTACGGACTACATCTACGTGATGGAGTTCAAACTGGAAGGCACTGCCGAAGAGGCCATCGCCAGATAGAAGAAAAGCATTACGCCCACCCCTTCGAGACGGATTCACGGAAGTTGTTCAAGATTGGAATCAATTTCAGCAATAAGATGAGGAACATAGAGAGGTGGATCGTCAAAAACAACTAAATATTTACACAAAAACAATAATGTTTGCATATTCCAAAATATAATCACCATTTTTGTGAATATCATTATATAAATGTTGCAAACAAAAAAGTCATAATGTAACATTATGCTTTGCGCTATTTGCAAAAGTTCAAAGTATATGCAAAACATGTCGATTCAATCACAAAATAACAAACGATTAGCCAAAAACACATTGATTCTGTATGCCCGCATGCTGTTCACTGTAGGCATCAGTTTCTATTCTACCCGTTTGATACTCGCCAATTTGGGAGTATCAGATTATGGTGTCTATAATGTTATAGGAGGCTTTGTGTCCATGTTTTATATGGTGACAGCACCATGACACAGGCAGTGAGCCGTTTCCTTACATTTGAATTAGGCAGGAATGATCCGAAAAAGTTGCAGCAAACATTCTCCACATCCCTAAATATTCTTCTTCTTCTTGCTCTGTTGGTAGTGCTGTTGAGCGAGACCATAGGCTTATGGTTTGTCAACGCAAAGCTGAATATCGAGCCAGACCGTATGACTGCTGCAAATTGGATTTATCAGTTCTCCCTTCTCTCTTTTGTTCTTGAGATGATCAGCGTGCCTTATAGTGCTTCGGTTATCTCACACGAGAAAATGGGAACATTTGCTTTCGTCACCATAACCAAGGTCTTCTTGACGTTTGGCATAGCCCTATCACTTGCTGCCAGCCCCATTGACAAACTGGTGTTCTATGGAATTCTTGTACTTGCTGTATCTGTTTCCATTCAATTGATGTACTGGATATATTGTAAGAAGAATTTCCCCGAATGCCAATACTCTACACATATTGACAAAGTCTTGTTTAAAGACATGTTCGGTTTTGCAGGATGGAACTTCCTGACCACTTGCACTTCCATGCTAAGCAGTCAAGGAGTGGGCATCATGCTTAACATGCACTTTGGTACGGCAATCAATGCAGCCCGCGGTGTAGCTTCTCAAATCAATGGAACAGTAGGTGCTTTCTCTCGAAATTTCACTACAGCATTGAATCCGCAGATAACAAAATCGTATGCAGCCGGAGATATAGCATATACAACAAAACTGGTTTGCAGAGGCGCAAAGTTCTCATACCTGCTATTTCTTTTCATCGCACTTCCATGCATGTTCGAAGTTGATTTTTTTCTTTCCAAATGGCTGACCGAAATGCCTCCTTACGCTGGTATTTTCGTCCAGTTGACATTTCTCAACACCTTAGTTGAAATACTACTGAACTCAAATGAGACGTTAAACAGAGCTTCCGGAAAAATCCGCAAATTCCAGATTATCATCAGTGTGGCCCAACTACTAATTCTCATTGTTTCCTACATAGTGCTTGAAATAACAGGCAATTCCATTTTGACTGTAGCAGTTACAAATGTCATTTATCTGTTGATTTTCATTCCACGCATTACAGTAAACAAACCTTATATCGGAATAACATTCGGATATTTTTTCAAACATACGTTAAGAGGAGTTATGATTGTAACCTGTATCTCAACTCTTGTATGCTTTGCATTCCTATCCGGTATGGAACAAGGTTGGATTCGTTTGTTCGGGACAAGTATCGTATCCACCTAACAATAGCGATTACTTCATGGTTTTTCGCCTTAACGAAAGGTGAAAGAGAGAAGACAAGCTCTTTTATCAGAAAGAAAATTTACGCCATAAAACAAAACTAATGTTCAGAAACAGAACTACATTAATGTACCTCTCTATCCTGGGCGTCATTTGCTATCATCTGTGCCTACATGGCATACACATCGGTCGGTTGAATGTAGGATATGCTGGAGTAGATGTCTTCATGTTGCTGAGTGGATATGGCATTGCCAAGTCGCTTGCCCACAATTCCATAAAACAATTCTATATACATAGGCTCCGGCGAATCCTTCCATTGTGGATTGTCATGATAAGCTCTGTATGTATAATAAATTTAATATTAGGAGTGGGAAATCTTGGTTTAGATATATTCCTGCTCAATATCACATCACTTTCATTCTATTACAACCCTGACTTGCTGCCCGAATGGTATCTTTCCACCTTGCTCCTATTCTATGCTGTCAGCCCGTTACTAAAAATGCTTTTGGAAAAAGGTAGTTGGGGGTTAGTGATACTCATCAGTTTGGTTGTTGTCTTGGAAGAGGAATTTTTAGGAACCGGAAGATGGCAGTATGATAATGCGGTCGCCCGTTTCCCTCTTTATCTGCTGGGTATGCAGTGTGCCCTCAGTAACAAAGAGGATTTGCCTTATAAGGTCACCATTCCTTTGTTTCTATTAAGTGTTGCTTTCTTTTTTCAGGGACATCACTACCTATTTTCCGCATGTGCTGTGCTCCTCGCCATCCAAATAGCAAATATACTCATTGATAAATGGGGAGTCTTAAAGAACAAACTATTCAATTGGATTGGTACACACACTTTGGATATATATGTTGGCAATACTATAGCAGCGGTAATAGCCGAGCTGATTTTCTCTCCCGAAATGAATGTGTTTGACAAAATTTCCATCGACATAATGATGACTATAGGCCTGTCCCTATTGCTTTGGAAACTTAATTCACAACTACAAGATTTATGGTAAGAAAATATTTTCATTATCTCACAGACACTATTACATGTAGATTCAACCGGCAGTTTTCTCTAAAAAAAGCCAATATGAAATGGATAGCCTACAATATAGGAGATCCGCAAGACAACAACTGCATCAAAGTTGAAAACAGTACCGTCACTCACACATCTATTAATATTACGGGTAAAAACAACCGCATCATCGTGCGCAACGGGGCAAAGATGTTCTTCGGAGGGATAAAGATTATAGGAAATGACAATGAGGTAGTGTATGATGGTTGTAAAGCTATGATTAATGTATTTATGAAGGGAAATGGATGCAAAATTACAGTCGGAAGAGGCTCTCTGATAGACGAGAGCACAAGTATAGTACTAATGGGACAGGGCAACCGTGTGGAAATCGGTGAAGAGTGTATGTTTGCAGAGAAGGTTGAGATTTGGGCATCAGATACCCACCTTATCACAGACCTGCAAGGCAATCCATTAAACCCCTCGAAACCGGTCGTCATAGGCAAGCATGTATGGCTCGGCAAAGGGGTAAACGTGATGAAAGGCGTAACAATAGGAGAACATACAACCGTAGGCTTAGGAAGCATCGTAACAAAAGACCTCCCACCTCATTGCATCGCGGCAGGTAGTCCGGCAAAGGTGGTAAGGACCGGAACAGACTGGCATTTAGGACATACTAATATATAAAAAATGATACTACATCTGATACTTTCTTTGATACTAAGCATAGAAACCATCATCATCATTGATTTTGCCATGGTGTTAAAGGCATACATTTCAAATTAAGCTATATGGTATATCATTGCTATCACAATTCATACTATTAGCATTTTGTTCGGATACTCCCAACATATTACTTTTTACATTAGCTGCCACACTGTTCCTTATTCCTTGGGTAATGTATCTTCTGTGGCTTCCATTTGCAAAAACCTCACACGATTTTGAAGATGTTGATAATGGGAAAACAGCATGTTATGGCAACAAAAAAGTATTGCTGATAGTACCCCATCAAGACGATGAAATCAATGTGCTGGGCGGTATTTTTGAAGAGTTTATCAAATATGGTAGCACTGTACACATCGTATATGCCATAACAAACGGAACAATACAAGGTTTTAGATATACTGAAGCATTAAATTTGTGCAAACACATTGGCATTCCGGACTCTAATGTCACATTCCTTGGATATGGATTTATACATAGTAAAAAGGCGAACATACCTACCGTAACTAAAGGTACACAGAATGTTCCTGCATATAAAGAAGGTCAAGCCTTAACAAGAGAAAATATGGTGAACGACCTAAAAGAGATTATATTGCTGCAAAAACCAGATATTATTTTTGGTAGTGATTACGATTACCATGAAGAACATCATCTTGTAACTATTGCCATTGATGAGGCTTTGGGAAAAGTGCTAAAATCAAAGTCAAAGTATCGTCCTATGGTGATGAAGAGCTATGCTTACCGAACTACATGGGAATCTTATCCAGATTATTACAAAAATAATATCCGTTCTACACTTTACAAGAAAGCTACGGTGGAAACCTATCCGTGGGAAGAACGGTTGCGTCTGCCCATAGCAGCACACCTATTGAACAGAAGTCTACTCCGTTCAGATATTTTCCGGCAATATAAAACCTTCAAGTCACAGAGAGCTGCAATGCGAGCTATCAATTTCAATGCCGATAAAGTGGCATGGCAACGCCGTTCAGACTCTTTACTACTACAGGCTACCATTCAGTTTCATCCGGCAAGGGAAGCAAATTGAACGACTTCTTACTCTATGATAAAAGTGAGACCTTTATGTTGAATCGTGACAGCTTCCCCACCGAGGGAGCATGGATACCGGAAGAAACGGATAAAGAAAAGAAAGTTACTTTTACCTTGGCAAATCCATCACGTATTGAATATCTTCTGCTTTATCAGAATACTTGGAACAGCAATGTGGTGGAGAAAGTATCTATCTCATTTAACAATGAGAAACCTACCCAATATTCTTTAAGGACAGACGGTTATCCAACACGCATACATGTAAGAAAAGAAGATGTGGATTTTTTCACCATACGCATTATAAACAGCAGGGGCGCAAATGCCGGCCTCACAGAAGTGGAAGCATTTGAATGTAAAGAAGAGCAACCATTCAGCCTGATTAAATTGATGAATACATCGGAAGATTTCGTTTACGATTATTGGATAAATACATCGGGAGAGGAATCTTTCTTACTTTATGCCAAGGGTGATGCCTTGCCTCTTTCCGCAGCAGATTATTCCATTAGTGTGGACAATCCCAAATGCAAAGCTTTTATTATAGGGGCTGAAATAAAAGTTTACTGTCCTAAAGGTGAACAGACTCGCTTGATAGTAACATCCGTAAACTCACTGTATTCAGACACCGTCATACTTTCCAATCCCAACAAGATGAAACGCCTCCGCTGTGCTATTGGACAAAAAACGGAAGCTATATATTACGGTATTTTCATCGGAGATACACACAGAAAAGCAACTTCTCTCTCCATCTTGTCGATGATAAAGAGTCACCTATGTTTTATTCAAAAATAGGTCAAGATTACACTCTATTAATCTACATTATGCACGTGTCAGTAATATTTTTCATCACACGATTGATAAAAGACAATACATTCATAAACCCAATTTATGACTATTGTGGAGCAATCATTGTGTTTATTATCACACTACTATCATATAGTATCAAAGAAGGAACTTTTCTGTTTACAAAAAGTAAAAAAATCAACGAATGAATAGCTACAAATTATACGCAGTAAACTACGCTGATCCAGCATACGAATTCCGTCGCAAAGTAAATACCGATTCACTCAAAAAATTTGGAAAAGTGGATGAAGTGTTTGAATATGGTTCAGCAAGCATCCCCGAATTCATTGAAGCTCATCCTGATTTGTTTAAATACAAATTCGGAGCAGGCATGCATTCTTGGAAGCCTTATATCATTTTAAAGGCACTTGACAATATCAAAGACGGTGATTGGCTGTTTTATTGTGACTGCGGTGCAGAGATTATAGACGATGTACATAAGTTGACAGACCATGCAATAACAGATGGTGAAGACTTTATGGTGTTCCAACTGCTTTGGGCTACCACACGAGAGTACACAAAAGCGGAAGTCATTAGGTGGCTTTATGTGGAGAATCCCGATTTGCCGCAGGTGTTAAGTGGATTCATCTTTATGAAAAAGAATACCAAAACCGTCGCCTTGATTCAAGAATGGCTTAACTTATGTATAGTGGAAAAGTACATTGCATGTGAACGTTTTGATGAGACAATACCTAATGACCCGATTTTTAAAGTGCATCGTGACGATCAGTCGTTACTTGACATCGTTGTTCGCAAACACGGCATACGCCCCTATCGCGACCCGTCGGACTACGGTCTGCGCAGCTATTTCTGGCAACCCTTGGGGAAAGACGAGCGGCGGAGCGATTATCCCGTAGTGGTGCTGTCGTTCCGGCGAGCCGATGCAGCAGAATACAAGAAGACATATTTCCAACGCTATCGCCTATGGCAATTATGCTTAGGACATTATGGTATCTACCGCAGGATCAAGAAACTCTTGATAAAAGCCGGAATATTGAGACGCGAACCTTCTGGTTTAGGTATATGACACCAGTACACTGCAACCTACGCTCACTTAACTTGCCGAAGAAGATCGGGTGTATACTACAGATTGTAGAATGGTAGGTTCACATCATACCTTTGTAGCATTTCGGATTAAATTATAAAAGGACATTTAAAATTCAAGGAATTCATGAAACTTAGACTTTTTGGACCAGGTGGTCGTGTATGGCGATTGGCTTTCCGAATAAAACATACCGCTAAATCATTAAAGTACAGACAATTATACAATATAAAGGGGGGGGGGTAAAAACAAGAACCTGTATTTCTATGTATCGGTATTACGATGAAAAACGAAGGCTTCTTCAGTATGGTAAACAAAACAAGAGCACATATAATATATGCACTTGACAATGGCCTGACACCAGTTGTCAATTGGAGGGATTTCCCGAATCCATACTTGCGCAACGATGGCACAAACCCATGGGAATACTTTTTTGAGCAACCCTGCGGGTATACGCTAAATGACGTGTACGGCTCAAAACATGCAAAATTCAGCATAGACAGTCCTTTCCCTAATCGCAAATATACGATATGGACGTTTCATCTGCCGACAAAGCCACAAAAGAAAAACTAAAATCCGTTACAACGGAATATATCCGGCCCCAAAAAACATTAAAGGAGTATTTTTTGAAAGGGATGCCTGATGCTTTTAACGGAAACAACCACATTGTTGCATGTATATGCCGTGGAACGGACTATTTTGACACACCTTTGATTGGAATTGAGAAACAACCCACTCCACAAATGGCAATCGAGCAAGTAAGATGCATGATGAAGAAACATAACTGCAACATGGTTTATTGCGCTACGGAAGACGAACGCATATACCGGATGTTCGAAAAAGAGTTTGGCGAGAAACTGATACCCAATACCCAGGAAAAATACGGGGACAACCATGGCAAGCTGTTGATGCAAATAAATAGAGAAGAGAAACGTGACATCCTTGAAATCACAAAGCAATATTATCGCTCCATGTATATTGTTTCACAATGTGACTGTCTTGTCGCCGGAGTTGTGAGCGGCACAAACGCCGTGTTGTGTATGCCCAACAAGTTTAAAGACACTTATATCTTTAAACTCGGCTGTGTCACGGAAGAAGATGTAAAAGAATACAGAACATTATGGGATTAACATATATCAAAAGCAGATTTCTTCATCCGGTAAAAATGAAGTGGTATGACCTCCAGATAGAAATTATCGGAGCATGGAAGTTTTTCTTGAAACGGCAACGTAGCGGTGAGCGCAAACTGACGAAAATTCATTACCAATCAACGGACAAAATCTGCGGAAACAAGCGGTCTACTGTCATTTATATGGCCAACGGATACACTTGGCATGGCGGACTGGCTGACAGGTTAAAAGGCATTGTGTCGCTTTACGCCTGGTGTAGCGACCACTCCAAACCATTCAAGATAAATTTCTGCCATCCGTTCCGGTTACATAACTACCTGATACCCAACGAATACGATTGGCAGATTGCCGATGAGGATATTTCGTATAATCCTTGTGAGGTAGCTGTCAAACAATGCCTCATAGCTCCTGTCTTGCAGTACCTACGGTACAGCCAAGATTACCGGAACTGCTTGGCGAGTGGCTGGATGAGCATTTAGTACAAACAAATGCCCAGTTGCACGTATATACCAATATGCGATATGGCAACAGCCGATTTGCAGAACTATTCGGCAAGTTGTTCAAACCAGCTCCTCGTTTACAGAATTTGATAGATTACCACAAGGAACAGATAGGAGGGAAATATATTTCCATCTCATTTCGTTTTACCACTTTATTGGGAGATTTTACTGATTGTACGGGAGCGGCACTTCCGGTAGCCGAGCGTCAGCCACTGATTGAAAAATGCCTGCATGCCATTTCACAAATAGCGAAAACCGCACCTTCGCATGACAGAATCTTGGTAACGGCGGACAGTTCCACTTTTTTAGCGCAAGCTGCCGCTTTGTCTCATGTATATGTGATTCCCGGTAAGGTGGGGCATATTGATTACGATAATGATGATGACGTCAATATGAAGACATTCCTCGACTTTCTGCTTATCGCGGATGCGGAAGCCGTGTATCTGTGTAAAAGCGGCAAGATGTATAAAAGCGCTTTCGCGCAAACTGCCGCCATGGTACACAATAAACCTTTTGAAGTGAAAGAATGCTGAAAAGATGAAGAAACATTTGTGTGCTGCCCCAGAATGTACAGGCTGTTTGGCATGTTTGAATGTTTGTCCCAAACATGCCATTGGTGTGACCGAAGGATTCTTGGGTGAGATTTTACCTACAATTGACGAAGACAAGTGTGTCGATTGCGGACTTTGTGACAAGATATGTCCATCGTTGAATCCGTCGCCGATGCATCTGCCTATGGATTGCTATGCCGCATGGACGAAAAATGAGGTGGATTATGTGTCTGCTACCAGTGGAGGGATGGCCACCGCCATAAGTAAATCCGTCATCAGTAAAGGTGGTGTTGTATATGGATGCGCAGCCCATGGACTTCAGGTGAAACATATGCGCTGTGCCACTATGAAGGACGTGGAGAAACTGAAAGGCTCCAAATATGTGCAAAGCGAGATGGGAGACCTTTATCAAGCGTTAAAGAAAGATGTTCTTGAAGGTCTGACAGTGCTCTTTATCGGGACTCCCTGCCAAGTAGCCGGCGTAAAAAATTATTTAAGGCAAGAATATGACAACTTGTTGACTGTTGATTTGATATGCCATGGCGTTCCCTCACAGCAAAGTTTGCACGCATCTCTGCGTCATGCCATACGTGATATAGAGCCTACCAAGGTAACTTATTTGTCTTTTCGTAATCATGCAAAAGGAGATTTTTGTTTAGAATGTCGAGGCTTTAAAAAAGATGGCAAGCCTTTCATCTTTGAACGAGGAATAGATTATTCCAATTCCTATTATCCAGCTTTCTTTTTTGGAAATTCTTATCGTAACAGTTGCTATCAATGCCGCTATGCCTATCGGCAGCGCATATCGGATATATCTATCGGCGACTTTTGGGGATTGAAAGATGAAAAAGTACATCGTGAGGCCGATAACGGCATTTCGGTCGTTTTGGTGAATACGGACAAAGGAACGGCATTTTATGCGTTGATGCAAGCAGACGTGCATAGCCATCGGCAACCAGTAGAAGATGCCATCGCGGGCAATGCGCAACTCAACGCGCCCACTCGCCGTACGGGACGAACCCGTTGCTTCAGGTTCTTAGCCCGGTATTGCTCTTTTGAAGCAGCCTTTCGCATCACATGGATGGACAGAATTCTGAAAAGTAAAATGAAGTATTGCATCAAAAAAATAATCAGAAAATAATGAAAGGTACAGTAGGAATAGTGGATTTTCATGCCGCGACCAATTACGGTTCCGCCCTATTGGCTTATGCCTTGCAACGGGTGGTAAGCGATATGGGATATGATTGCAGCATCATCAATTACCAGCCGCAAAAGCAGGTAGATGGCTATCGCTTGCCGATTTTGGTAAGCCGTCATCCGGTGAAACGTTGGATAGAATCACTTTGTTGGCTTCCATACAATAAACAGATGAAGCGAAAGGTGGACAAATTTAAGTCGTTTGCGCACGACTATATGCGCCTGACACCCTATTGTTGCGACCCATCTAAAATCAATGAAGAATGTGGCACTTTCGACTATTATATAGCCGGAGCGACCAGATTTGGAATACCGGATGCTTTGAGTTTGAATGGTATTATTACCTCGATTTTGTACGGAACGGAAAGAAGATCGCTTATGCTCCCAGCATGGACCGAACGGACGGAAAACCATACCGGCACATCTTGCCGAGCGTGTGCGAAGAGAAGTGAAAACCTATCAGGCTGTGGCAGTGAGAGACAGTGGAACGGCGGCTTTCTTTGATTCAAATCTGCCCGTGGTTCTCGACCCGACTATGCTGCTTGATGTAGAAGAATGGAATAAACTTGCGGGTGACTCGCCTTTGATCAAGCGAGTATGTATTCTATTACGATCCGTTTGACCATGAAGTTGGTAAGAATGCGGCTCGGGAATATGCCGTGGAGCATGGTTACCGTATCGTGTCGAGTAACATCTATATGATTTTCCAAAAAGATACCCGAACATTCGATTACCGTTTGGATGCAGGGCCTTTGGAATTTCTGAATTTTGTGAAATATGCTAAATATTGCATAGGCAGATCGTTCCATCTTTGCGTGTTTTCTTTATTATTCCGAAAGGAATTCCAAATGGCGGACGGTTTAATTGACGCACGTAACCGTGAATTGGCGGAATCCTTATGGGGAGATGTGGAACGTTTGAGCAAAGCAGGTGATAACGATATGATTGTGTCGGCTACCGATTATACGGCAGAGGTTGAGACACGTTTTCGTGATTTGCGTGAATCGTCGTTGTTGTTTTTAAATAAGGCTTTAAATTCATAGTAAATGATGAATACTCCTAAGATTTCCATATTGGTTCCCGTTTATAACGTGGAAAAATATCTCCAACGTTGCGTGGACTCCGTACTTGCGCAGGACTTCACGAATTGGGAAATGATACTTGTTGACGACGGCAGCCCTGACCGTTGTCCGCAGATGTGCGATGCGTTTACGGCAAAGGACACACGGATAAAAGTGATACATCAAGAAAATAGAGGGGCACATGCGGCACGAAAGGCCGGATTTGAACATGCCAAAGGGGAATATTTGGTGTTTTTGGATCCAGATGATTATCTCTTACCTAAAGCCTTAAGTTCATTATATGCCAAAGCTATAGAAAGTAAATACGATATAGTAAAAGGGGCTAACCTGAGAGTGCGGAATAATGGTACATCAAGTATTGAAACACCAATCTTGTCAGGAAAAGAAATCGTTGGGGAGGAGAACTATCTGTTTGCTCTGTTGTCTTATCACATATTGCCTTATTTATGGGGGGGCATTTACAGAAAGACATTATTTTCTGAAGAAATATTCAAGTCTGCGACAAACATATCCATCGGAGAAGACTGGATAACCAACCAGTCCATTTGGCGTGGCGTTAAAAGATACGCAGCTATAGACAATGTTGTATGCGCATACTATATTAATAGCAGTTCAATGATGCAGACACGAGTCCTTTCACATGAGTATCATGAATCTTTCGGAAAAATGATGCTGCAAATTGCAACGGGAGCATCTTCAAAAATCATGCAGACCATTGAACGTAACAGAATAATGGTGCATATAAAATGTTTCTTTACACCGGAAATAGGTTGGGATAACACTTGGTATAACGTCATTTATGAATATGTGAAGAATGACAATAATTTAAAAGCACTACTGCAAAACAATGATAAAAAATTCCTTGAATTCATAAGAAGCAGAACCATCTTCAGACTATACACTTTCGTTTATAGAATATTGTTTCAAGGTATAAAATTACACGGCCGCAAAAGAAGTGTGCTTTATAATTTTTCCACCACATAATAAGCAAAATACAAGAAGTAATCATTCATCATATTGGTAAATGAACAGTTTAAAGCAACTCTACAAAGACATTAAAACAAGCTGGGGGAAAAAGTTCCGTTGGATAACGGCTTTCTTCCTATTGTGGATATATAGGACCATATTTATGCCAGCAGGAGATGGAGGCTTTGCACAAGCCTTGCAAATAATATCCCTTTTCAGTATGTTATTTATTGTATATTCTCATTGGCAAAGGAAAGTTGTGGGAATATTCAGAATATCGAATCCACCGATACGCACATTGCTACTATTATATTTCTATGCGTTGTTGAGTGCCACATGGGCGTTCATGCCTGCATTCTCCGCATTCTTGAGCATACAGAATTTTATACTAATGGCTTTGACTTTTTGGCTGCTAAGCATGCCAAAAACATTTGACGGTGTGGAAAAGAGTTTGGTATATCTCATTATGGCAATGGCCTTTTTCAGTGCTATCGGTGGAAGATACAATGTAGGATGGCCTATCTTCATTCATTTGCTGCAAACGGGTACTTGTTCTGCCATGTGTTTTGCCTATTGCTTTGCAGAATGGATAAAGGAAAAAAAAGACAAGAAACGCCTGAGGTTTTTCAGAACGGTCATGCTGATAAGTTTCGTATTGCTTGTTACGAGTACATCAAGCGGTGCCAATGCATCTTGTGTCGCCGGCATAGGCACAGCCATGCTGTTCAGCGGTCATGCCATGTGGGGAGCTTTAATGGCATGTATTGGCATTTTTGCATTTATCTACCAAGACCAACTTATGGACTTATTGTTGCTCATCATGCCAGGTAAAACAAAAGCAACTATTGAAAGTGCCACTGGGCGCGACCGATTGTGGGAACAGATATTGTATTTTGCAGCCCAAAAACCCATGTTCGGATGGGGCTTTGCTTGTGCCGAACGCGTGGTATCGGTCAAAGGCACCGTGCTTTCACCCGATGCTCATAACAACTACATAGGTTTCTACGGCAGCTTAGGGTATGCGGGTTGCGTACTGGCAGCTCTGCATTTCGTGACCTCGCTTTTTTCATTTTTCAAAAACAGCTTGAAGCGCGGCTACTTGGGACTTATGTGTGCCATGGTGGTGGCTTTGGTCAACGGATATTCCTACGGTTTCCTTTCGGGCAAGGCATGCGTCATCACAATTGCTTACTTTGCCATAATAGTTGCCGGTTATCATTTTAAAAGAGCGCAACGTCTTGAACAATTGATACGAAGATGAATAAAGATTTAAGTGTAAAAATCAGCATTGCGGGTTTTATCTGTACTCTAATGGTAGTATATAGGCATTCACTCAACTACCTTGCATTCTTCCATTCGTGGAGTCCACAAGGATTGAACGGAATAGTGGAAGACTCTTGCATGCGTCTTACTCAAATAGCAGTTCCTTATTTTTTTATGGTATCCGGTTTTTTCTTTTTAGGAAAGAACTATTATGAACCGCAAAGCTATAGACAAATGATCATCAAAAAAATACATACGTTGTTCATTCCATTCGTAATTTGGAATGTAACAGGAGCCTTGTGCTTATTGCCTTTTGACAAAAAAGCCGTTGGCACGGATATATTCTCGGTGATTCAGAATCTGTTCAACAGCCATTGGTACGGTCCGTTGTGGTATGTCAGGGATTTGATGGTTGTGATGATGTTATATCCTATATATGGATGGCTGTTCCGCATAAAATCATCGTTGCCGATATGGATAACTGTGACCGTATTGTTCTATCTATGGAAACCTATAGATTGCTCAGTCTTGTCCTCTGAATGTTTAGTATTTTTTGTATTGGGAGGATTGATAGGCAAACACCCGGAAATGCTATCTGTCAGGATGCGCCTTGCACCAACTCTTGCCATCTCAGCCATCTGGTTTGCAGCCTGCTTTACCGGCTTTATGACTTTCAACGAATGGATACACAAGCTGACAGATATGACAGGCATAGTAGCGTTCTGGCAACTGCTGAACCATATACCGGAAACGTGGCGGCAGAAAATGCTGCATCTTTCGACTTTCTCATTTCTCATCTATGTGATGCATTTCTATCCTATGAAATTATTCAAACAAGGCATCGCACACATCTTCTATGGCAACGATATCATCGCAACGATCACATACATATTACTGCCAATTATGATTTCGTACTTAATAATACTTATAGGACAAGGCTGGATTAAATTGTCCCCAAAAACTTATTCTTTAGCAATAGGAAACAGGATATGAAAGAAACGATATATCTTACTCGCGATGAGAGCAATATAATAAAGGGGATTCTTATCCTGCTAATAGTATTGGGACATAATCACTTTCTTATGGATGGAGAATATGTGAGACTACAAATCCAATTATACAAATTCCACGTAATCGAATTCTTCATATTGCCATTCTTCTATAAAATGAAAGCTGACACGAGTTGGGAGCACCTGAGAGATATCATTGTCAGGAACTGGGTGCCTTATTTATGGATTTTGTCAGCTTGTTACCTTACAAGTTGCATTTATTTCCATAAAATCGGGCTGGAATGGGGACACATATCAGCCATTCTTTTGGGTACACAGACACATTTGAGCAAATACTACAATTTTGTATTCCCTTGGTTTCTGCCCACCTATTGTTCGTTCTTTATCTTGTACCTTCTGTCGTTGAAACACAAGTGGCTCTATGGGATAATGATAATATTGTCTGTTGTCACATGGGGATGTACTTGGGAAGAATTTTATTGGTTCAAGAATACAATGCCCTTAGGCATCGGACTGGCAATAGGATATTTTGCATACGGCTGGATGGCATCTGCTTTAAACAGCCTATCTGCCTATATGAAATATGCAGGAGCTGTTGTGTTTGTTGTAATAAACATATTACAGATTATGGATATACGTGTACCTATGGGAAGCACCTTGCTTGTGCCGACATTCTTTCTGCTTCTATTGGCATTGTTGCCACACCTTAATTTCAAGTGGTTAAAAACAATAGGAGAAAATTCCCTGGGAATATATTTGTTCAATATGTTCATCATAAACATCTTATGTGCGCTCTTACCCAACAACTTGATTACCGGTGTATTTATATTTATTGTATCTGTCTGTTTATCGCTATTTATTTCTATATGTATCAATAAAAGAATGTTCTTAAAACGAATTCTGTTTCCAAGTAGCATTAAGGATATAAAAAAACTGCTTTAACACAAAATAGTATGAAAGTATTATATTGCAACCCGATATTTCTGGATTATAGACTACCCTTTTATAAAAGACTGAACGAATTGTTTGACGGCAATTTCTATGTCATGTATTCCACAACACGTTATAAAATGCGCCATAATGAACATTTGCTCAAACAAATTCCTGAAGTTTTGGGTAGAAATGCCTTGCCTTTTGAAAATGAAAAACTCTTCAATACTTATGAAATGTCTTTCAAAAGATATAATGGTGAAAAGGGAAAACGAATTCCTATCACAAAAGGATTGTACCGAAGCATTAAAAATATAAAACCGGATGTGTTGATAACAGAGGGATTTTTCCAATGGACACCATTACTAGTCCTATATTCTTTTATCCATCGAACTCCTATATTCATGGGCTATGAGCGCACTTGCCATACAGAGCGTAATACAAAGTGGATAATGAATCTATACCGAAAAATCATAAATCTGTTTGTAACCGGATATCTTGTAAATGGAAACGAAACAAAACGCTATTTACTGCAACTCGGCATCAAAGAAGAAAATATATTCATTACCGGCATGAGTGCCGACAGCACATTACTGAAAGCAGGTATCGCATCAATGACTGATGATGAAAAAGAATCATTGAACTGCAAATTCGGAAAATGTATAAAATATTTGTTTGTAGGCCAACTTGTAGAGAGAAAAGGAGCCAAATATCTGTTACAAGCATGGCGCCAACATATAAAGAAACACCCAGATGACTCCTTAATTTTATTAGGAGACGGTCCACTAGCTCCTGCCTTAAAAGATTCTTTCGGAGATATGAGGTCTGTTCATTTCTTAGGAAAGATTCCTTATCAAGAAGTATATAAATATTATGGTATCGCAGATGTTTTCGTATTACCGACTTTAGAAGACAACTGGAGCCTGGTTGTACCCGAAGCGATGTCTTGCGGATTACCCGTTGCAACCTCTATCTACAACGGATGCCATCCTGAACTCGTGAAGAGGGATGCTAACGGAATAACTTTCGACACGTATGACATCCAATCTATTGCAGATGCTTTGGAATATTTCCACCATCATGATTTAAAAACCATGGGACAAGCTTCTATTGAACTTGAAAAACCATTCAATACGGAAAATTGTGCACAACGCGAATACGATGCTATTATTCGTAGTTTAGATAAAAAACTGGTAAATGAACAATATCAACAATGTACACAATTGTGTTGGATGTCTATCGTGCGTTGACAGATGCCCGAAACATTGCATTCATATATCCAATGATTCTTTGGGACATATACATACGCATGCAGAAGAGACACAGTGCATCAACTGTGGCTTGTGTGTAAAAAGTTGCCCCGCTATACAGAAACCCGATTATAGAAAACCAAATAAGGCGTATGCTTTGTGGAGAAAGGACGATACGCTAAGGCGGCAGAGTTCTTCAGGTGGATTGGCTGCGGTATTGTCCGAACGGATGATAGCAGAAGGAGGTATCGTTTACGGATGCGCTTTCGAGAAACCTTTTTCTATAAAGCATATCCGTTGCTCATCTGCGGATGAATTGGAAAAGCTGAAAAGCTCAAAATATGTACAGAGTAACTTGGCAGGTATCCACTCGCAAATAGCAAATGATTTGAAGAATGGGAAAAAAGTATTATTCATCGGTACACCATGTCAAGTAGCCACAGTGGCTCTGTATACTAAAAAGTTTGGAACCAATCTGTTTACTGTGGACGTAATTTGCCACGGAGTTCCATCCATACAACTGTTCAAATCAAGTTTGCCTACTGATATCGTAGAATGCAACATTGACAAATTAACTTTCCGTGACGACACTGCTTACAGATTAAAAATATATAAGTCTGGAAAAATAATTTATAAAAGAGAATTACATATCGACTTATACATGAAGGGATTTTTTAAAGCTATTTTTTGCAGAGACAGTTGCCACGAATGCAAATATACCCGAAGTGAGAGAGTCAGTGACCTGACCATCGGGGATTTCTGGGGAGTGGACAAATCCCAAATACATACGAATACTGACTACGGATTATCACTTGCGTTAGTCAACTCAGAGAAAGGTCATGCCATGCTCCGGAATATAGTTTCAGAGGTGAACATGGTGGAAAGACCGATGGAGGAAGCCATTGCCGGCAACAAGCAACTGAGATTCCCTATGAAGAAGACATGGCGATCTAAAATATTTAAGACATTGTATCCTATTTGTGGGTTCAAATGCTCAGCTGTTTGTTCTATGCCTGACATTGTTCTCAAGAATATGATTATAAGAAAATAACCTATATGAAAATACTTACCCTTACTACATACAATGTTTATAACTACGGTGCAGCACTACAGGCATACGCCTTGCAGACCTATCTACAATGTATGGGACACGATGCGGTGCTAATAAACTACCAACCGGAATATCTGACACGAAAGTATGACTACCGATGGGTGAACCCGGAATCGAAACTGAGCCGGTATGCCGTGACACGCATAGCATATCGCGTGATGAAGTACCTGCAACGGCAAACCACCATGGGCCGCAAACGGCAGTTCGACCGTTTCATCGACTCGTATCTGAAGCAGACACGAGAATACCGCACGCTCGAAAAGCTGTGCCAGAATCCACCGGAAGCCGACCTCTACGTGGTAGGGAGCGACCAAATATGGAACGTGTTTTACGAAGCGGGACGCGATCCGGCTTTCTATCTCGAATTCGTAACAAAGGGCAGAAAAGCATCATACGCTGCCAGCTTCTCTTACGTGGATATTCCCCAGAAGGAGAAAAAAAAAATTGCCGAATGCCTGCGGACATTTGATGCTGTGTCTGTAAGGGAGAGTCATGGATTGCAGTTGCTCAGGGAGATGAACATTCCGGGGGAATGGGTGCTCGACCCCGTATTCTTACTCCCTATAGAACAATGGAAACAATTGATGGTAACAAACATCTCCAAAGAAGATTATCTGTTGATTTACGACTTTGAAGGAAATAAAGAGTTGAAACGTTTTGCCAAGGAGTATGCACGCCGTCATCACTTGAAGATTTATGTCATAGCAGATACTTACCCGTTGCTTTATGCCGACAGAAACTTCATGAAAGCAGGTCCTCGTGAGTTTGTTTCGATGATTTATCACTGCAAAGCATTTATATCCAATTCGTTTCATGGCACGGCATTCTCCATTATGTTCAACAAACCTGTCTTCGTATTTAACAGACATCGACATAAAGTGAATTCACGTATGGAAAGCTTGATGACCCTCTTCGGAATAAACCAATGTATATTGGACAACCCCGAAAAATGGGAAAAAGCTTATTATTACCCTTTCAATTACGAACAGATCAATCACACCAAGCAACGCGAATTGATTAAGTCGAAAGCCTACTTGGATAATTTGTTAAACATATGTACACATCCATAAAATGCTATGATAGATTTATCTGTAATCATACCGGTTTATAATGCCGCCCCATCCATTAACCGCACATTAGATTCTATTTTCAACCAGCAAACATCTTACGCTATAGAGGTTATTCTCATTGATGATGGGAGCAAAGATAACTCCATAGAGATTATCAAAACCCGAAAAGAAGCCAACATCACATTATTACGACAAAAAAACGAAGGACCTTCTGCTGCCCGTAACAATGGGATTAAGACAGCACAAGGTCGCTATTGCGCTTATTTGGATGCAGACGATTATTGGGAACAAGGTTTTATCGAAAAAACTGTTTCATTTTTGGACAACCATCCTGATTGTGTGGCAGTAAATGTTGCGCAACGTCACCTCACTGTCTCCGGTTCATTTGAAATCCCCAGTTGCTACCAAGAGTATAAAGAAGCTTTCATCTTAGAAGATTTTTTCACTTTCTGGGCAAAGCACATGCATGTCTGTACAGGAAGTGTCTTAATCCGCAAAGAAGTGATTAATATAATTGGAGGACAACGTAAAGACCTTCGCATCACTGAAGATTTGGAGTTTTGGGCTATGGTATCTACCTATGGACAATGGGGATTTATCCCGGAAATTCTTTTTGTAAGCGATGGTGGAGACGTGACCCGTAGTCAAGGCTGGTTAAACAAAATGATGATACGCTGGAACAGCGCGCCCAGTATTGCTGATTGGGAAAAGCGCATTGTTACACGCCTGCCCAATGAACTACCTGCAGGTTATTTAAAAGCCCGTGGTCGTATTTCACGCAACCTCACTTATTGCCAACTTCTCTCCGGTCGTTTGACATTGAGCCGTCAAGAGGCTTTGAAATATGGCAGATATTTTGTGAAGGACTCCATTGGTAAACTCATGAATATGACGAAACATACTCCTATTACTTGGTGGATGTTGGCGAAGTTGCTGCAATACAGGGAGTATCACCGGAAGTAGTAAAGTTCACATAAACAATAGGTACATCATCAATATATGCCACGAGAAAGGTATCAAACTGATAATGGTAACCTCGCCATAGCACACTGGTTGAAGTCTATACTTTGAATTTGATTAAACGAAACATGAAACCAAGAGTTCTTTTTATAATGCACATGCCCCCACCCGTACACGGTGCATCCATGATGGGGGAATATATCCATGACAGCAAAGTGATAAACGAAGCTTTTGACTGCCATTATCTTAACTTAACTCTTGCCAAAGATATCAATGACATAGGAAAAGGAGGAATAAGGAAACTTATTGTTTACTTAAAAAAACAGATACAAATAGCAAAAACCGTTAAGAGAATAAAGTCACAATTATGCTATTTGACTCCCAATACCAAAGGTGGGGCTTTCTACAAAGATTTTTGTACCCTATTCCTGCTAAAATGTTTGGGACAGAAAATCATAATACATTTTCATAACAAAGGTGTGAAATCAAGAGAAGGACGATGGCCGGACAAATGGTTATACAAAGCCTTTTTCAAGAATATACAGATAATACTGCTGGCTCCCCCACTCTACAATGATATCCAAAAATTTGTAAAACCAGAACAGGTGGTATACTGTCCCAATGGCATTCCACAAAACGTAACCTATGATTTTTCCAAGAAAAGAAACAACCCTTTCAAATTATTATTCCTCAGCAACATGTTAAGGGAAAAGGGGGTATGGGATTTGATAGATGCACTAAATATCGTAAAGAACGATGGTTATTCATTTCATTGTGATTACATTGGAAAATGGAGTGACATTGCGGAAAGTGAATTCAACCAAAAGGTAAAACACAAAAATCTAGACAAGTATATACAGGCACACGGAGCCAAATATAGAGAAGAAAAAGAATTGTTTCTTAAACAAGCAGACTTATTTATATTTCCCACTTATTATCATAATGAATGTTTCCCATTAGTACTTCTTGAGGCTATGGAACAGGGACTACCCTGCATCAGTACGAATGAGGGAGGAATACCCGGTATCATAGAGGAAGGCAAAACCGGATTTATCGTGGAAAAACATAGTCCGCAACAGCTGGCAGAAAAGATAGAATATTTAATAGACCATCCCATGATATGTGCTAAAATGGGTAAAGCCGGTAAAGAAAAATTTCAAAGGGAATTCACTTTGGAAAAGTTTGAGAACCGGATGAAAGATATTTTAAAAGAATGTATAGCTTCATACAAGAAGTAAATAGAAAAAATTAATTTTATAACTAGGGTATTAGTCATGTTAGAAAAAAATGCAAAGATTTTTATAGCGGGGCATCGTGGTTTAGTAGGTTCCGCCATCTGGAACAACCTGCGACAAAGAGGTTATACAAACTTAGTAGGACGCTCACACAAAGAACTGGATTTGCTGGACGGAACCGCCGTAAAGAAATTTTTCGATGAAGAACGACCGGAAGCGGTGGTACTGGCTGCCGCCCATGTGGGTGGCATTATGGCAAACCTGCAATACCGGGCGGACTTTATCTATCAGAATCTGCAAATCCAGCAGAACGTAATCGGCGAGAGTTTCCGTCACGGAGTAAAGAAGCTGCTCTTCTTGGGAAGCACCTGCATCTACCCGCGTGAAGCTCCGCAGCCCATGAAGGAAGAAGTGCTGCTGACCTCTCCGCTGGAATACACCAACGAGCCGTATGCCATAGCCAAAATAGCTGGGCTGAAGATGTGTGAAAGCTTCAACCTGCAATACGGAACCAATTACATAGCCGTGATGCCTACCAACCTATATGGACCGAACGACAACTTCCACCTGGAAAACAGCCATGTACTGCCTGCCATGATCCGCAAGATTTACCTTGCCAAATGCCTCAACGAAGGGGATTGGGATGCTGTACGCAAAGACATCAACCTGCGTCCAGTGAAAGGGGTAAACGGCAGCTATAGCAACGAGGAGATTCTGGCAGAGCTTGCCAACTTCGGAATAACCCCGGAAGCGGTCACCTTGTGGGGAACCGGCAAACCGTTGCGTGAATTCCTATGGAGCGAAGAAATGGCAGATGCCAGTGTACATGTACTGCTGAATGTAGACTTTAAAGACACATATGCTCCGGACAGTAAAGAAATACGCAACTGCCACATCAATGTGGGCACAGGAAAGGAACTCAGCATAAAGGAAGTGGCTGAAAAGATTATAGCCGAAATAGGATTCAAAGGTGAGCTGCGATGGGATGCCTCGAAACCGGATGGCACACTGCGTAAACTGACGGATGTGACCAAACTGCATAACCTGGGATGGCATCATAAAATAGAAATAGACGAAGGAATACACCGTTTGTACGAATGGTATCTGAAAGGTATCTGCATCAATCATCAGACCAACTAAATTACATTTTTCACATTCCTCTTGTATATTACACACATAATCTTTACATTTGCGCAGTTTTCATACATGATTACATCGTTCTGTTCAAAATACCTTTCCATGTGACAGGCGATAGCGTAGCGTACTCTGCGGAAAATTATCATTCCTTTTATACATGTTGAAGTTAAAGACAATTTCGCTTCTGGGACACAGAAGTGAGCTTGACGCATTGCCCGAAGGCAAACTGCTGATTAACACCATCAATGCGCACTCGTATAACACAGCATTGAAAGATCCTGCCTTTGCAGAAGCTTTGCTGAGGGGAGACGCATTGATTCCGGACGGAGCAAGCATTGTACTGGCATTCAAACTCCTGAGACATGAGAAGATAGAGCGCACAGCGGGATGGGACTTGTTTCTGTACGAAATGGATAAGCTGAACCGGAAAGGAGGAACCTGCTTCTTTCTGGGAAGTAGCGAAGACACCTTGAGGAAAATAAAGGTAAAAGCTGTCCGGTTATATCCCAATATCCGGGTAGAAACCTATTCCCCACCCTACAAGCCGGAATTCACCCAAGAAGACAATCAAGCCATGATAGCCGCCGTAAACCGGGCACAGCCGGATTTGCTCTGGGTGGGCATGACCGCTCCCAAACAAGAGAAATGGACTTATACACACCTGAAAGAACTGGAGGTAAACGGTCCCATCGGTACTATTGGCGCTGTGTTCGACTTCTTTGCCGAAAACGTGCAACGTGCTCCCGTATGGTGGCAGGAACACGGGTTGGAATGGCTGTACCGGCTGATAAAGGAACCCAAAAGAATGTGGAGAAGATATATCATCGGGAACTGCTTATTCTTATGGAATATCACAAAAGAGAAATTTACATCATAACATAAATAAAAACTGATTTTAAAACCCGAATCATGGATAAGAAAATAGCATTGATTTCAGGCATCACCGGTCAGGATGGATCGTTCCTAGCCGAGTTCTTAATTGAAAAAGGATATGAAGTACACGGCATTCTGCGCCGTTCGTCATCGTTCAACACCGGACGCATAGAACATCTCTATCTGGATGAATGGGTACGGGACATGAAGAAGAACCGTCTCGTAAACCTGCACTACGGGGACATGACGGACAGCAGCTCGCTTATCCGCATCATACAGCAGGTACAGCCGGACGAAATCTACAATCTGGCGGCACAAAGCCATGTGAAAGTATCATTCGATGTGCCGGAGTATACTGCGGAAGCAGATGCCGTAGGCACCCTGCGTATGCTGGAAGCAGTACGTATCCTGGGACTGGAGAAAAAAACGAAAATCTATCAGGCTTCGACTTCCGAACTGTTCGGTCTGGTGCAGGAGGTACCACAGAAAGAGACAACCCCGTTCTACCCACGCAGTCCATATGGTGTGGCCAAGCAATATGGCTTCTGGATTACGAAGAATTACCGGGAAAGCTACGGCATGTTCGCCGTAAACGGCATTCTCTTCAACCACGAAAGCGAACGGCGCGGAGAAACCTTCGTGACACGCAAAATTACACTGGCAGCTGCACGTATAGCCCAAGGGTATCAGGACAAGTTATATCTGGGTAACTTGAATTCGCTGCGCGACTGGGGATATGCCAAAGATTACGTGGAGTGCATGTGGCTGATTCTGCAGCACGACACTCCGGAGGATTTTGTCATAGCTACCGGAGAATATCATACCGTACGTGATTTCACTACACTTGCCTTCAATGAAACCGGTGTGGAACTACGTTGGGAAGGAGAAGGCGTGAATGAAAAGGGCATTGATACCAAAACCGGTAAAGTGCTGGTGGAAGTGGATCCCAAATACTTCCGTCCTGCCGAAGTGGAACAACTGCTGGGTGACCCGACCAAAGCCAAGACACTGCTGGGTTGGAATCCACGCAAGACTTCTTTTGAAGAACTGGTGAAAATCATGGTGACACATGACATGGCATTTGTGAAGAAGCTCTATATGAGGGCACAAATGGATGGTGAAAACACTTCCCAGACATGCTGAAAACGAAAATGAGAAAATGGTGCCTGCTCCTACTACTGCTTGGTTGCAGCATGGGAGTGCAGGCCCAATATTCCATGGGCAACACCGGACTGCTGAACATCCCGACAGCAGATATGCAGGAGACCGGTACTTTTATGGGGGGCGGCAATTATCTTCCGAACGGCATGACACCGTTTAACTTCAACACTGGAAATTATTTCGTTAACATCACATTCTTATCCTTCCTGGAATTGAGTTATCGGTGTACGCTACAAAAAGCTAAACGTTACGATGGGAAAGAAGGATATTTCCATCAGGATCGATCTATGACTGCACGTGTACGTCCACTTAAAGAAGGTAAATTTCATCCAAGCTTATTACTTGGTGTAGATGATCCTTTCAAAAATACGGGAATAAACTATTTTGCTACTGTATATGGTGCATTAACTAAAGGGTTCTCTATTGCAAAAGGAGATAGGCTTGCACTGACTGCCGGTTACTATTTCCCACTGAACGACCATAGCATAAAGGATGGTCCCTTCGGAGGCATCAGCTACTCCCCTGCTTTCTGCCGGGAAATGACTGTCATGGCCGAATATGATTCGGAAGGTTTCAATGTGGGAGCCGCCGCCAGATTATGGAGGCATCTCTCCATCCATGTGTTTACCAGAGAATTCAACAGCATATCGGGAGGAATACGGTATGAATGCAGGTTGTTGCACTAAGAGAGAGATAAGGGATGAAGGATTAGGGATTGGAGAGTAGGATGAAAAACAAGAGAAAAAGCGGTTTGAAGTGGATACTGGCAGTATGGTTCTGTAGTATTTCTGCAACGGTGGATGCCCAAGTGACAGAGAGCTTGAAAGCTATCGGAATGGAAAACATCCGATGTGCACAGACACCGGGAATGACCACTGTAAGTTTTGAGAACAACGTATATAGAAGTACCTACACCGGAGTGGGCAAAGCCATAGATGCCTGCTTGGGAAGCAAGACGAAGGGCGATTTGCAATTGGTGGTACTGGAAAACCGGATTCCCAGGCTTTGCATCAATCTGCCGGATACATTGACGGAAGCATACAGAAACGGGGAAATCAACCTGACACAAGTATATCAGCAAATGGGGATTACAGTAGATACGGATCCTGCCATGAAGCATTGAAAAATGCCGGTCAGGAAGAAGTGCCGTCTGCCTGGAAGATGGATTTGGTGATATACCCCGATTTGTTTTTGGAGAACAATACGTTTGACGAACTGTATACATATGCCATCAACCTGAATCCGGCAGTGGAAATGGCTCTATGGAAAGGTGGGAAAATGACCGCACAAGTGATACTGCCCGTAGCCACCAATCTGAGTGGAGAGATGAAACGGATAAGACCGGGAATCATAGCTCTATCGCAGGATGTACGCTTCAGGCACAACATCTTCGGGAAAATGACGGTGGGTAACTTCACCAACAACAGATATGGTGCACAACTGGAAATAAAATACCGCACCAACAACGGACGTTGGGAACTGGGCGGAACGGCAGGCTCCACCGGTTTCTCCGCCATCACCCGGGAAGACGGCTGGTATATAGGCAGAAAACAGCGTATCAATGCCTCACTGAATGCTTCGTACTACGAACCACGCCTCAACTTGCAGTTCGACTTGAAAGCAGGAAGATATATTTACGGTGATTATGGAGTGAGAGGAGACTGTACGCGGCACTTCGGAGAGTATGCCATCGGCTTGTATGCCTTTGTACAGACGGAGAGATAAACGGAGGATTTCATTTTGCCATCCCCCTGCCGGGAAAAAAATGGAGTAGAAAAGGATTCTTCAGAGTAAAACCGGCTGACTACTTTGCATGGGCATACGGCATGGTGGCAGATGGAGAGTACATAGAAAAACAACTGGGAAAAAGTTACAGTACACGCCCTAACGAAAACCGAAGCAGCAACTTCTACCAGCCGGACTATATACGCTATTTCCTTATAAAGGAACTGCAAAAAGAAAAATCGAAATAAGTATAATTTAAACAGATTAGTTTTATCAAATGACGAAAATTATGAAAAAGAAAAGTTTATTTTTAGGAGGTGCATTGATGTTTGCAATGACCTTCAGCACAACAGTCCTTACATCTTGCCACGATGACGACAAGAAGTATGAAGAAGTGGAAGACCCGCTGAGAAGTCAAACAGCCTACTACATTGCAGGTACCATTACCGATGCCAACGGTCCATTGGCAGGAGCCACCGTAAAAAGCGGCGAATACTCTGCCACAACCGATGCAAAAGGCGTATACTCACTGACTGTGAACAAAACCGGCATCTACACGCTCACCGTAACAGCTGAAGGACATGATGACTACGAGGCCACAGCAGAATTTACAGACGGAACAGCCAACCACAGCCTGATGGTGGTAAATGTAAAAATGTCAACAACCATAGAATTCGGCGAAATGCAGGAGGCTGACGGAAGCACCATTGAGGCTCCGAAAATAGAAAATCCGGAAAAGGAGAATGCCGCCACCATCAACATACCCACCGGAGGTACGGAAGAAAACACCAAGATTGCAGCCGTCGTGTTTGAAGAGGCACGTGAGGCCAATCCGGCAACTTCCACACAACCGGAAGCATCAAAGGCTTCTGTAAATAACGTAGCCATCAAGACAGAGCCGGCTGACGCTGTTGCCAAGGAAGATATCATCATTGCCATTCCCAATCCGTCGACTGATGCCAACCTGGGCTATTTTGATCCGGAAAACATGGAAGTGGAATCCAGCGAGGCGCCTGCAACCAGAGCCGCTGCTAAAACCGTAGGATTCAACAATAACAATTACATCATTACCATTCCGCAAGGCGAGAAGATAGCCGGCAAATATTCACCTAGAGTGAAATTTACCAAACAAGCTGCCGCCAGTGTAGCAGACGGCTACAACGAAGTGAATGGAAAAGCCGAGGTAATCAAGATTGAGAACAGAGATTACGATGCACTGGAAAACATCATCCTGACCCTTAAAATCAAGAACGGATGGGACTATACCGTTTCTCCGGCTGAAGCGCTGAAAGCTGCAGGAGCATCCGATGCACTGGCCACATACATCAACAACTACATTGAAACTGAAGAGGGAGGTACGAACGGTTCTTATGAAATTGAACAAAAGCTGACTGCAAGTGTCAGTGGCAACCATGTACTGCTGTATGGCAGCAAGCGTATGGTACGCGTGAAAACATATACCTTTAAAGTAGTGGTAGGCAACCAGAGCAAAGACGTAAAAGTAGAGCTGAAAAGCTACACGGGACATCAGGAAGAATATTCAAACAATCCGGTCAGCCAGCACTCTGGCGGCACCACAGGCGGTCAAGGATAATTTTCTCCGCAGTCTGAAACCAATAAAAACTATTCATTTATGACCATAGCCGTTGATTTTGACGGTACCATTGTAGAACACCGCTATCCCCAGATAGGAGAAGAAATTCCCTTTGCCACCGCTACGCTGAAGATGCTGATAAACGAGCGTCACCGGCTGATTTTATGGTCGGTACGTGAAGGGAAGCTCCTGGAGGAAGCTGTGGAATGGTGCAGGGAACGGGGTGTGGAATTCTATGTCGTCAACCGGGACTATCCGGAAGAAGACATCGCACACACCGGTTTTTCACGCAAAGTAAAAGCCGATCTCTTTATCGATGACCGCAACCTAGGTGGACTGCCTGACTGGGGAAGCATCTACGCATGATACATGACGGAGTGACCTACGAAGAACTGTTCCGCGAAAACAGTGAACCGGTCCGGCAGAAAAAGAAGGGCTTTTGGGCACGTTTGAAAAAATAATATCCGAATGAGATTTTTGACTTATGTCAATTCATAACCCGCAAAAACCTTCTAATTTTGTACTCGAAATAGAGAAAGATTAGTTTTTATAAGAGTAAAGAGATTAGTTTTTAGGGTGCACTAAAAATAGGCAATATCCACAATGGTTATTGCCTATTTTTATATATAGCCGGAAGCCAAGTACATCAATACAGACTTCCTTGACCGACTTCCGTAAAGAGCTTCGACAACTTCTCCACCACCGGTTTCATATAACGTTCTCCTTTCTCGGCAGAAGCTTTTTTGGGGTTCCCTACCCCGCTGTCGACTGTAGCCTTATCCCAATGGCGAGGAGCCCAGCCAACCTTTTCATTCAAGGAAGGAATGGCAAACGGTTTGGATTCCCCGTCACCGGCCTCAGCCAAATTCACCAGCTCGATGGTAATGCATCATAACGGAAGTCTCAGACTCGCCGGCATGGTCGTCGACAACAGCCTCAAAGTAGTCTTTGGGAGGGACGATGCTGAACCAGTCGACAGCGATAATCAGAAAATCGGGATACACAAACGCCAGGTCACGAATCATTCCCTTGAAGTTGTTGCCGCCATGACCGCTGAGAATAATCAGCTTGCGCATACCTTGTGCATAGAGGGAGGCAACTATGTCTTCCAAAATGGCCTGCTGGGTGGAGTAGCGCGTATGAATGCAGAACGGAAGTTCGCGCTGCCCCGGATTGTGTGCACCGAAAGGTACGGGAGGCATCACCATGCAGCGTACACCGGAATTCTGCAAAGCCAGCGCAGCCGCGTCTACAGCAATGTCATGCGGCAAAATACAATCAGTGAGATAAGGCAGATGCAGATTATGGGGCTCCGTAGCTCCCCACGGCAAGATGACAACGTCATACTTCACTCCTTTCACCTTTCCATAGCAGGAAACAGTAAGGTCAATTTCTCTTTTTTCCATGATAGTTTATTTTGGGGGTAAATCTTTACCGCAAAAATAAACATTATTCCGTCACATTGAACCTATTGCCGGCGATATTCTTTAGGTGACATACCGGTGTGATGCTTGAAATACTTACCAAAGAAGGACTGGTTGGCAAAATGCAGCTCGTCTGCAATTTCCTGAATGCTCAGCTCGGAAGACTTCAACAAGGCTTTGGCTTCCAAAACGACGAGACTGTCAATCCATTCGCCTGCCGTCTTTCCGCTGATTTCCTTCACTACGGTGGAAAGGTGCTTGGCGGTGAGGAACATCTTATCGGCATAATAGGACACACTTCGCTCTTCCTTATAGGACTCTGAAACGGCACGGATAAAGCGTTCGAACAAGTCTTCCTTCCTGCTTTTGGGTATGCGCTCCTGAACGGCATGCCCTTGATAGATGTTGTATATCTCATAGAACAGTGCCAGCAGCAATCCCTGGGTGATTTCCTTACGGAAAGGATTGTCCTTCAGCTTCACCTTGCTCCAGAGGAAAGAGTGATACTCCTGGAATGATTGGGATCCTCCGGAGTGATGTGGACGAAAGGCCGTTCCTTAATCATGAAGAACATGGGGAAAAGCTGTTGCATGGTGGGTATCACCATATCCATAAAATCTTTTGAGACGGCAATGAAAAGTCCGGCAAAGTCATCGGAGCGTTCTCCTTGCAGAACAATCTGGTCGGGAAGGATAATACCCAACATACCTTCCCGCATTTCACATTGCTGCAAGTTGAGTTCCAGTTTGCACCACCCTTTCAGGCAGACAGTCAGGCAAGCAGCATTCAAACGGGTGGGATAAGAGCTCAAAGACATGTCCTTGATGTCATCAAAAATAGCAAAATCATTGCCGATGAAATCGATCATCGGCAAATGATGTATCTGGGAAATATCTACATTTCGTATTCTCTTAGTATCCATGGTTTTTGTGCTTTGGCGACAAATGTAGGACTATTTTGCGGAATTTAGCTCTAAAAATCCTTAAATGGAAACTTTTAGTTCATTATCTTGAAGCCGACAAAGAAGGTTCTCGGCTGCGTAGGTCCGTAGAAATAGCCCGCATCGCGGAATTCCCCTTTATCCAGGTCTTTCTGGAAACTGTTGAAGATATTCTGTACACCCGTATTCAACTGAAGCTTGATATGGTCGTGAAGCACAAAGGTGTAGTTCAGCTTCACATTCAGGTCCAGGAATTGGGGGGTATGCTCCATGCGGTCCGAGGTGATATTGCAGAAGGCACCCTCGGGAGCATCTTCCGGTGCGTAGTGCGGCACAATCATCTTTCCCGTATAAGTGCCGGAAAGGGAGAAATCGAAATTCTTCACCGGTGCCGAGGAGAAAGTGAAGTACCCGTAATAGTCCGGTGTACGGGGCATGCGCTTGGTGGTAAGGTCTTTGCCGTCCACCTTTGTCCAGACTTCTTCATGGGTGTAGCGGCTGCGCTGCGCCGTGAAGCCGAGCTGGAACTGCGCCTCCTTGCCGTGGGCAATCTTCGCATCCAGATTGGCACCGTATACGCGTGCGCCGTTTCCGTTGCGGCGCTCCTTGATGACATCCCCTACTTCGTTCTTGCCGATATCTTCGAGCACAAAGACGTGGCGCAGGTCTGTATAGAAACCCTCCACCAGGATGTTTGCCTGCCAGTGTCCCAGATGGGCAGTCCAGTCCACCGAACCGCTGTAACTGTTGGAGCGTTCTTCACTCAGGTTATCGGCGAGTTTGATTTGGACTCCCTTGCCGCCTACTGCCGTCACGTGCAAGTCCTCATCGTATGCCTGCGGAGCGCGGAAACCGGTAGAGTAAGTCAAGCGTGCCTGAAAATCATCTGCCGGCTTGTAGAGCAGGTTGACGCGGGGGCTGAAAATAAGCTTGTCTATCAGGTTGTGCTTGTCCAGGCGGGCGCCGACCAGCATGGTCAGTACGTTCATCTTCCACTCATTCTGCACGAAGGCGCTGGCAATGCGGACATCCTGCTCCATGTCACGATGATAGCCGGTCATGATGTCGTGCAGGGAGTTGTTCTGATATTCCAGTCCGCCGGTGAAGGTGGCGGGGGCAAAGAAGCAGTTGTCCATATTGCCCACATACATGCCGCCGGCAACCCAGGTCAGGTCTTTCGTCTTGCCGTAAGCATTCATGTTCTTTTGGGCACCATAGTAGCTGTTGCGGTCGGTGTGCTGTATGGAGGTGTAAGCCGAAATCTTATGCTTGTACTCCTTCCAGAACAAATCGTAGCTCACGCCTCCGCTATTGATGATATGCTTGGTCTGCTCGGTGATGTCCGTCTCGTGCGGCTGCAAATCGAATTTGTTGCCTCCGCGACGAAGTTCGTTGGTGGTATGGTATTCCAGATTGATGCGGCTGAAATGCGTAGGACGGTAATAGGCGCGGAAGCCGAAAGTATTCATGTTCAGCTTGCCCAGCTCGGAAAAGCCATCGCCATCGCGGTCGTAGGGGTTGCGGTTGCGGTAACTCTCATAAAAGGCAATGCCGTAAGAGTTATCTTTGGCAACCAGCGACACATTGCCACCCATATATTGCTCCCAGGACTTGCCGTCCATATTGGAGAACATGCTCGATACCTGAAAGGAATTGTTGATGGGGTCTTTGGTTATAATATTGATAGTTCCTCCCACAGCATTGGCGCCAAACAAGGCAGAGCCTCCGCCACGCACCACTTCTACCCGTTCAATCATGTTCACGGGGATTTGCTCCAATCCGTACACACCGCTCAATGCACTGATGATGGGACGGCTGTTTATCAATATCTGCGAATACGGACCTTCCAAGCCATTGATGCGCACCTGGGGGAAACCACAGTTCTGGCAGTTGTTCTCCACACGCAAGCCCGATTGGTAGTTCAGTGTCTTGGCAAGGTCGGTGGAGTTGACCATCTCGAACAATTTGGTACTCATCACATTTACAACTACCGGAGCTGCCTTGCGGCTTACCTCGTTGCGGTTGGCGGATACCACCACTTCATCGGTCATGAAACTCTCCTCTTCCATCGGGAAATGTATGACGGCAGTAAAGTCCTTGCTCACCGTCACCTCCTTCTCTTGGGTCTTGTAACCCACTGCCGACACACGGAGCTTGTATTTTCCCGCCGGAAGCTTGCGGAACTCAAATTGTCCTTCTTCATTGGAAACCGTTCCCTGACCACTGCCGATAATCAAAACCGTGGCATACGGTATATTTTCCTCCGTACCTTTCACTATCACATGGCCGGAAATCATATTGCCTTCTTTTATAGGATTTACGGCAAAAGCTACGCTGGCACTTACCACTGCAAGTACCAACGCCAAAATGTATTGTTTCATCAAATTAGCGCTCTAAATAAAAAAAATAATTCAAGTCTGAAAAAAGATAATCATCCGAGATGCCGCACTTCGTTCACTGAAATGCCGGACTTCGAGACTAAAATGCCTGGTATCTACATACAAAAAATCCAGGCGTTTTTAAACCTAATGACTATGAAAAAAGAGCGGGAGGAGCGCGAAGGGAAAGGGTACGTATCACTTCCCCCTTAACAGTAGGTGTTGCCGGTTTGGCTCTGAGCATGGCCAGCAAAGGACGCATCGGGTGCTGAACCTCATACACATCCACTCCGGAAGAGTAGAATGCCGACAAATGCCCGATAACCAAAAGGGAAGTCTGAGAGTGAGAGTGTGTGCCATGAAAAGGGTGCGAGTGCGTTATCATCACCCCATTCACATAATGGACGTGAGTGAACGCAGTGATACTTGCCTGGTACATGATAAACAGTACCAGCAAGCTCAATGCACCTATAATTTTTTTCTTCTGCTTCACGTCCAAAAACTTATACTATAGATTTTGAGCCGCAAAGATAGTGAATTATTCTTTAACTTTGCCAAACAAGAACTCATAATCACGCTTGGAAGCCGGAGCCGCCCACTCTTCGGGAATAAACTTCCACTGATTCAGCGTACGCGGTTCAATCACCTTCTTCTGCTCAATGTACTGCATCAGATAATAGCGTAAGTCCTTATCCGTAGAGTGGATGATGCGTTCCTTCAATTCATCCTGCGAGATGCCGGCCCCCTTTGTCAGCAATTCGCCGCCACCGTTTCCGCGATAAGAATTCACCGCTACCTTATACATTTTATCCATATCGAACGGAGTACCGTCTGCCATACTGAGAATGGCTACCTTCTCGCCATCCGGCTTGGTCACATCCACCGTGTAGATAATACCCGCCGCAGAATCGAAGTTGAAGCTGAAATTCTTGAATGAGGCCCTATCCGTAGCACCTTCGCGGCGCTTCTCACGGAAGAGAAGGATATGGTCGTCCGGAGACTTCATCCGATTGGTCCACAAATCATACGACATCTCCAAGGCATCGCGTATCTCCTTCCCCGTCAGACGCATGGTGTAAAGCATATTTTCGTACTTATACAGATTGAACATATCGTTCACAAAAATGTCTCCTTTACGGATTTCCGTATCATAGGACAAAGGAGCCGCAAAAGAAATATCCGCTCCGCTGATTGCCAACTGCAATTCGTGGATAAGGTCTATAAAAGCGGAAGAACCGAAATAGGCAGGACGTGTGGAGATAGTCTCGGTAAAGGAACCAATTTTCTTGGAAACAAAATTCTGCACAGCTTCATTTTCGGGGGCAAAGCGTTGCATGAACTCTTCGCTGACGCCGTAGTCTTGCGTATCGGACAGTATGCCGTCTATCTTCTTGTCTATAACTTTACCATCACGCAGTTTCAAGGTATATCCACATTACTCACAACAACACCGTTGCTGGCAGGTCCATCACCAGTACCGAGTCACCGGCTATGTTGCACACCCTCTTGCATTCGCGCGCATGGTCGTGCCCCATCAGGACAATATCGAATCCCGGCACGTTGCACGCCACTTCCACCGAAGCGTTTTCGCGATACTTGCCTCCCATCAGCTGGGCATCCTGGCCGGCATGGAACATACCGATAACCAAATCAGGCTTTTCCTGCTCACGGATAATCTTCATCCATTTGCGGGCAGTCTCCTCCATATCGTCGAAACGCAGCCCTTTCCACAGATTCTCTGAAAGCCATACGGGGATGGCAGGAGTTATCATACCGAGAACCACAATTTTCACTCCGTCACGTTCCAGCACCTCATAGGGTTTGAAATGGGTTTCTCCGGTAGCAGTATCCACAATATTGGCACCCAATATCGGAAAACGGCAGTCACCTGCCCAACGGTCGAAAACGGTACGGCCGGTCTCTACGTCATGGTTACCCATATTGCCGGCATTATACCCCATGAAATTCATCATCTCCGCTGCCAGATGAGGGGCAACGGTATCTATGTAATTATAATAATAGGCTGTGGGCTGTCCCTGCAGAATGTCACCATTGTCCAAGAGAATCAGATTTTTGCCATAAGCCTCACGTTCTTTTTGCACCAAAGCATGCACACGTGCCAGACTGCCGGTTGCCTCCCGGCGGCGTATAAAGTCGTAGGGATAGTAGTTGCCGTGTATATCACTGGTCTGTACGACTTTCAGTTTCACCTCTCTTTCCTGCGCAGGCAGTATGCTTGTCAGGACAAAAATCCAGATAAAAAAACAACTAAATCTTTTCATTATATTTCCTTATTTCTTGTCGGTTCTTATAAGTTCATAGGATGGGTAAACATAAACCGCGCTCCATCCGTATAGGCAGGATCTATCCAAATCTCGCCGCCCCACTTCTCAACGGTCAGCTTACAGATGGACAAGCCCAAGCCGGTTCCCTGCACATATTCGTTCAGCTTCTCGAAACGTTCGAACACCCGTTTCTGTTTGTCCAATGGAATGCCGCAACCAGTGTCAGTCACCGAGAATACTGCAACATTCCTCGCCGTATCCGGCTCCAGCTTCAAGGTTATCGTACCTTCTTTTGTAAACTTGTCCGCATTGGAAAGCAGATTTATCACAACCTGCTGTAAACGCTGCACATCCGTCCGCATCTCCACTACCTCACGTTCACACTCAAATAAGAATTGATTGGTCGACCTGCGTGCCTGGGCCACGGAAGCTACTACCTGCTGGCATATCTGCACTACATTGCAGCTCTCCAAAGAAAGGATGACGCGGTCGGCCTCCAAACGGGACACATCCAATATGTCATTAATCAACCGAAGCAGCAAATCAGAGTTGGTCCTAATAATCTCGAAATAGCCACGCTGTTCTTCTTCCGAGGCTCCTCCGGCAGACAGCACGTCCGAGAAGCCCACAATCGCATTCAATGGAGTACGGATTTCGTGGCTCATATTGGCAAGGAAAGCACTCTTCAGACGGCTGGATTCTTCGGCACGGTCTTTTGCTTCGCGCAAGGCACCCTCGGATACCTCCAGTTCATCCTTCAACTTCTTTGTATGATAATAAAAGTAAAGGGAAACGAACAAACCGCCCAACAGCACCAACAGAACAGCACCGACAGACCAGATATGATACTTGTACTGTTCGTAGAAAGAAGGGGTTACGTTCAGCATCTTTACCGGCTGCGGAAGGCCGGTGATATTCAGTTTCTTTTCCTTCACAAGTTTACCGTCCAGTATGGTCTCATTCGGAATGATTTCCATATGGGTCTCACTATCCTGGGAGGTGGTCAGCAGGCGGTAAGACTGTCTTGCCATCTCCTTGCCCAAAGCACGGTAGGCAGGAACGACACCTGCCACAGCCCAATATCCCAAGCCTACGGAACTGAGCGAGAAAGTGGGCAAAGTGGGAGCTGCTTCCATCATGCGTAGGTTGCATTCCGCATGAAGTAACCATCGTTCATGTCCACACGCCATGTCCCCATCAATATAGCTGTATTTTCCGGTAACTCATGCAATCTGTCACAAATGGTATATATGGTATTGACGCGTCCGTCCAGCAGAATCAGGTTTAGTTCCGGGAACTTCTGCATCTCCTTCACTACATAGGCCTGCATGGCAACGCCGCCATAACTGTTGTCTGAGACAAAAGCGATATTCTTGGTGCCGGGATACATCTGCTTTATCATATTGATGTTGGCCTCCACATCATACTCATAAACGAAGCCAGCCTTGATAGGCGAACTGGGGAAATCCGTGAAGAAGTCGACGGATTCGGGCATCCAGGTCTTCAGGTCAACGGTATCACCCGGCAGCAATATGGCGTTCCGGCTGGACAGTGCACTCACTACCGGAGTATTGCCGCATATGGAGTCTTCCAGAGAAAGATAGGCAGCCCAGGCTTCCTGCCCTATAAGTACAATCAGCGCCGGACTTTTATCACCTTGATATTTAGCCAACAGCTCAGCCATTCTCCTCTCCCAAAGAGGGGATTCGGAAAAACTCTTGCAGTTCATGTTCTCCAATGCGATGGTGTTTGTCCCGCCCAGGCGTTGGAACTCCTCCATAAAGTCGGAGATGTTGCCGGAAGTACGGCCGCATCCGGATTATAGGAACTGATAATCAGTACCGGATGCTCTCCCGTAATAGAAAAAGCGGGCAAAAGGCAACAGAAAAGCGCTACCATGCATGGTAATATTGTACGATATATGTGTTTCAATTGATTGATTCGTTTAATTGCTCCATAGCTTTGACAAATATAGATAAAAGTTGGAACCTAAAGAAAAAACAACAATTGTTTTTTTGTACTTTTGGCACCTATTATAAAATGAGATACAAAATGATACAAGATTTTCATCGAATGATATCTGCCGCTCTCGGCATATCAGAAAGACAAATAAGCCAGACCCTCGGCCTGCTGGAAGACGGAGCGACAATCCCTTTCATCAGCGTTACCGCAAGGAAGCAACGGGAGGACTGGACGAAGTGCAGATTGAAGCTATCCAGACGCAATATGAGAAACTGAGCGAAACCGCCAAACGTAAAGAAACCATCCTGAACACCATACAGGAACAAGGTAAACTGACCGCCGAACTTCAGAAGCGCATCGAGGAGACTTGGGACAATACCCTACTGGAGGACATCTACCTCCCCTACAAGCCCAAACGGAAAACACGTGCCGAAGCAGCCCGTCAAAAAGGACTGGAACCCCTCGCCACCCTGCTGATGCTGCAACGTGATCCTCATCCGGAGGAACGCGCCGCCAATTACGTGAAAGGAGACGTGAAGAACGTGGAAGATGCACTGAAAGGTGCCCGTGACATCATAGCCGAGCATGTTAGCGAAGACGAACGTGCCCGAAACAGCGTGCGCAACGCATTTGCCCGCCAAGGCATACTGACCGCCAAAGTAGTGAAAGGCAAAGAAGAGGAAGCGACCAAATACCGTGACTACTTCGACTGCTCCGAATCGTTGAAGCGATGCAACTCCCACCGCCTGCTCGCCATCCGGCGTGCCGAAGCGGAAGGCCTGCTGAAGTCAGCATCAGCCCGGACGATGAGGAGTGCGTGGAACGGCTGGAACGCCAATTCGTGCGGAGCAACAACCCCTGCGGACAGCAAGTGCAGAAGCCGTGCAGGATTCCTACAAACGCCTATTGAAGCCATCCATAGAGACGGAATTTGCCACGCAAAGTAAGGAACGTGCTGATGAGGAAGCCATCAAGGTATTTGCCGAAAACCTCCGTCAGTTGTTGCTGGCTTCACCACTGGGGCAAAAGCGTGTGATGGGTATAGACCCCGGATTTCGTACGGGTTGTAAAGTTGTGTGCCTCGATGCACAAGGAAATCTGCTCCACAATGAGAACATCTACCCCCACCCTCCGGTCAGCAAGCAGAAAGAGGCATTTGCCAAGCTGCAAATGATGATAGAGTCTTATAAGATAGATGCCGTTGCCATAGGTAACGGAACTGCCAGCCGCGAGACGGAGGAGTTCTTGAAACATCAGCGCTTCAACCGCGACATACAGATATTCATCGTCAGCGAGCAGGGAGCTCCATCTATTCGGCCTCTAAAATTGCACGGGACGAGTTTCCCGACTACGACGTCACCGTACGCGGTGCTGTGTCCATAGGCAGACGACTGATGGACCCGCTGGCAGAGTTGGTAAAGATTGACCCGAAATCTATTGGTGTGGGGCAATACCAGCATGATGTGGACCAAACCAAGCTGAAAAAATCACTGGACCAGACCGTAGAAAACTGTGTAAACCTGGTAGGTGTCAACCTGAACACCGCAAGCAGCCATCTGCTGACCTACATCTCGGGATTGGGTCCGCAGCTGGCACAGAACATTGTGAACTATCGTACCGAAAACGGTGCCTTCACCTCGCGCAAGGAACTGATGAAAGTACCTCGTATGGGTGCCAAGGCGTTTGAGCAATGTGCCGGCTTCCTACGCATTCCGCAGGCAAAGAATCCGCTGGACAATACTGCCGTACACCCGGAAAGCTATTGCATCGTAGAACAGATGGCAAAGGACTTGGATTGCAGCGTAGCCGAGCTGATAGCCAGCCGGGAGCTGCGTCTGAAGATTAATCCGGAACGCTACCTCTCCCCCACCGTGGGCATGCCGACACTGAAAGACATCCTGCAAGAGCTGGACAAGCCCGGACGTGACCCACGCGGACCGATAAAAATATTTGAATTTGATAAGAACGTGCGCACCATCAACGACCTGCGCGAAGGCATGGAATTGCCCGGCATCGTAGGAAACATCACCAACTTCGGCGCATTTGTCGATATAGGCATCAAGGAAAACGGACTGGTACACCTCTCCCAACTCGCCGACAGATTCATATCAGACCCTAATGAAGTAGTGTCCATTCATCAACATATACGCGTAAAGGTACTCAGCATAGATATGGACCGGAAACGCATACAGCTGACAATGAAAGGAGTGGAACAGAATTAGTGATTAGGGATTAATGATTAATGGTTAGTGGTTAATGGTTTCTGTATTAATCATTAATCCCTAATCACTAATCCCTTATAATAGTGTCTTAAGATAATTACTGTACCAAGCACTAAAAGTAGTGAACACAGAATAGAGCCTTCGAACCCGAAAGTTCCTCCATTTATCAGATTTTCTTCCGGAAAGTGAAGAATCAGCAGATTCTCATTGCTAAATTCATTTCCACTGACTTTATATCCCAAAACAGAACCTTGAATCCAGTTCCAGAACCAATGCAAGGCAATGGGGAAACAGAGGTTGCGCGTGTATATATAGGAAGCTCCCAAGAAACAACCCGCCAGCATGATATTCAAAAACGGGACGAAGGCAAAGCTGGGATTGAAAAGATGCATCAACGAAAATAACACCGCAGAGATAAGCAATGCCACAAACTTATTGACGCCTCCATCCAGCATACGCCCTAAAATGAAACCGCGTCCAATAACTTCTTCCGTAACTGCCACTAAAAAATAAAGCAAAAGACTCGACAACAACGAAATGGGAGAAAACAAGACCCCTGCCACTTCCACAGCCCCCAACAATAAAGACAAGCCAAAACCAACTGCATACAAGAACACGACAAACAAAGCTCCGTTCAGCAGGCTTCTACCCCATCCTTCAAAGACAAGCCCAAGCCCGAAAAAGGAAGCTTCCTGAAGCCCAGCACCATACAAGCGGCAATAAGCCCACTAGCCAACATCAAGGCTTCATTCAACATCATTAAATAGACGCTCATCCCACCAGCTTGTGTCTTCAACTCAGGGAAAGCAATCGCAAAAGGTATGGCAAACAAAAACAGAAAAATCACAAAAAGTACAGTAAACAGTACTATATCAACGAATGCCAGCCAAATACGTTTTGTTTTACTCACAGCAACACACTCTTCCTCACCGTTTCTTCCGTCTCCATTTGTATCTCATTTTGATTAATATCCGACAAAATAATAATAAAAGAAAAACTTCAACGTATTCCTGCCGGTTTCTTCTTATATTTGAAAAATCAATCTGGAATCGACAAACATGAAACTTAGAAAAATACTTTTAGCCGTTGCCGGACTGGCGTTAATGCTGAATGCCTCGGCACAAAAATCCCAAAGATACTACGTGGCCAAACCCGGCACCCTGGTGGAACTGACGACAGAAGCGGAAGCCAATGAAATCACCCAACTGACCCTGCAGGGCAAGCTGAATGCCGTAGATTTCAGGCATCTACGGGATGAATTCAAAAACCTGCAACTGCTGGACATTTCCAATGCCTCCATCAGCATGTATGCAGGCAAGAACGGGACTTATCCAAACCGTTTTTATGTATATCCTGCCAATTGCATTCCGGCATATGCTTCTGCAAGCAAATGGACAACAGTACATTTGTAGGTAAGGAGACGCTGACCAGGATTATCCTTTCCGACAAGACCAAGAACATCGAAGATGCTGCCTTTAAGGGATGCAAAAATCTCAAGATATGCCAGATACGGAAGAAAACGGCTCCCAATCTGTTGTCCGAAGCATTGGCCGATAGCGTTACAGCCATATTTGTTCCATTGGGATGCAGTGACTCCTACCGTACCAAAAAGAAATGGGAGACCTTTGCATTCATTGAAGGAGAACCACTGACAGTAAATGTGCAGATTGGTAAAATGGGCAGCCTTGCCAGCGAACTGTTAAGAGCCGGATTTCAGCCCAAAGACGTTAACTTTCTGACCGTTGAAGGAAAAATGGACGAAGCCGACTTCACATTGATACGCGACTATATGCCCAATCTGGTTTCCATCGACATGACCAACAGTAATGCCACTGCAATTCCCGACTATACTTTCACCCAAAAGAAGTATCTGCTGAACGTACGGCTCCCGCAAGAGCTTAGAAGCATCGGACAGCGTGCATTCAGTGGCTGCGGTCGTTTGTGCGGCACGCTGGTGCTTCCTGCTAGTGTAACCGCCATTGAGTACGGAGCATTTATGGGATGCGACAACCTGCGCTATGTGCTTGCCACGGGGAATAAGATTACCACGCTGGGCGACAACCTTTTCGGCGAAAGCCAAGGCAAAATTATATATAAGGAGAAACAATAACCCAGACTATTCCCCGCCTTAATAAGAACAAAGAGACTCTTTTAATAGCAAAAGAAGGTGTGTTAGAATGATAGCTAAAAATCATTCTAACACACCTTCTTCTTTTTTTCAATATCGCACAAGCCTTTATTAAACAAAAAAGATATGAAAGAAGAATCGTTCCATCATGGCAGAAATATTGTTCCACCGTGGTGAAAAATCGTTCCACCCATGGTGGAACGATTTTTTCCTCATGATGGAACGATTTAAAATATGCTTATTTAGTCCTTAGCTTCCGTTATCACTTTGTTGCGTACATACGTGCACGCAACTCCTTAATGTGGTCTGAAGTGATGTATTCGTCATACTCCATCATCTTGTCGATAATACCGTTCGGAGTCAATTCGATGATACGGTTGGCAACCGTCTGAATGAACTCGTGGTCGTGGGATGAGAAAAGGATATTGCCTTTATAGGTCTTTAGATTATTGTTGAATGCCTGGATAGACTCCAAGTCGAGGTGATTGGTAGGTGTATCCAGAATCAAGCAATTGGCATTGCGCAGCTGCATACGTGCAATCATGCAACGCATCTTCTCACCTCCCGACAATACGCTTGCTTTCTTCAGCACCTCCTCGCCGGAGAACAGCATACGTCCCAGGAAGCTCTTCATATAGACTTCATTGCCTTCACCGAACTGGCTCAACCAGTCCACCAGATTCAGGTCTGTATTAAAGAATGCAGTATTGTCCAGCGGCAGGTAAGCGGTGGTAATAGTCACACCCCAGTTGAAAGTACCTGCATCCGGTTTCATATTCTCGTTGATAATCTCGAACAGGGCGGTCATGGCACGCGGGTCGTGCGAAAGGAATACAATCTTGTCTCCCTTCTCTACGTTGAAGTTGACGTCGCGGAACAGCACCGTACCATCTTCCAGCGTTTTCGTCAAACCGGAAACTTCCAGAATCTGATTACCCGGTTCGCGTTCGGGCGTAAAGATGATGCCCGGATACTTACGTGATGACGGCTTGATTTCTTCTACATTCAGTTTCTCCAACATCTTCTTGCGGCTGGTAGTCTGCTTGCTCTTTGCCACATTGGCACTGAATCGGCGGATAAACTCTTCCAGCTCTTTCTTCTTCTCCTCGGCCTTTGCTTCTGGTTCTGCTGCTGACGGAGCGCCAGCTGGCTGGACTCGTACCAGAAGCTATAGTTACCGGCAAAGAGGTTAATCTTTCCGTAGTCGATGTCCACCGTATGCGTACAAACGGAGTCGAGGAAGTGACGGTCGTGGCTTACCACCAGCACCGTATGCTCAAAGTTGGAGAGGTACTCTTCCAGCCAAGTCACGGTCTCCATATCCAAGTCATTGGTAGGCTCGTCCAGCAGCAAGTTATCAGGATTTCCATAGAGAGCTTGCGCCAGCATGACACGCACCTTTTCCTTGTTGTTCAACTCACCCATCAACAGATAATGCTTGTCTTCCTTGATACCCAAACCACTCAACAAGGCGGCAGCATCGCTTTCGGCATTCCAGCCGTCCAACTCGGCAAATTTCTCTTCCAATTCGGAAACCTTCAGCCCATCCTCGTCTGTGAAATCCTCTTTGGCATACAGCACTTCACGCTGCTTCATGATATCCCACAACACCGTGTGTCCCATCATCACCGTGTCCATCACCGTAAAAGCATCCCACTTAAAGTGGTCCTGGCTCAAAACGGAAAGACGCTCTCCCGGAGCCAGCATGATGGAGCCGTCGTAGGGTCCAGCTCCCCGGAAATCGTTTTCAGGAAAGTAGATTTTCCGGCGCCGTTGGCACCGATGATACCATAACAGTTACCACTTGTAAACTTCAGGTTTACGTCATTGAACAACACTCTTTTACCAAACTGTACTGAGACATTAGAGACTGTAATCATCTTTATATTTACGATTTATTTATTTACAATTTACTATTTAATACCTATTAGTCTGCGAATTGCGAGTGCAAAGATAGTTATTTTTCCATGAATAGGCACAGAGAAGCGCTGTCAATCTGACATAAAAGTATTACCTTTGCAGCGTTTTCGGCAAAAATATCCGTTTTGGCAAAGTTTTTGCTGGAGCACCAATATCGTATTAACTTAAACCCTTAACAGCAATGAAAGCTAAATCATTTTACAAGAATAATAAGCATAACAATATGAATCCGAAAGAAAAAGAAAACAACCAGGAAGAGGAGCTGAAAACTCAAGCTACTCCTAACGAATGTGACGAAGAAACTGTCGGACAAGAAACTTCACAAGAAAACGAAGCTCCCCTGACAGAAGAAGAAAAGCTCGCCCAGGAACTGGAAAAGGCCAATGAACAGATTGAAGAGCAGAAGGACAAATACCTGCGCTTGTCTGCCGAGTTTGACAATTACCGCAAACGTACCATGAAGGAGAAAGCAGAACTCATCCTGAACGGTGGTGAAAAGAGTATCAGCAGTATCCTACCCATTGTGGATGACTTTGAACGCGCCCTCAAAAACATGGAGACAGCCACCGACGTAGCCGCCGTAAAAGAAGGCGTTGAACTTATCTACAACAAGTTCATGTCTGTATTGGGACAAAACGGCGTTAAGGTAATAGAGACAAAGGAACAACCGCTCGATACAGACTATCACGAAGCCATCGCCGTGATTCCGGCACCCAATGAAGCACTGAAAGGCAAAATTCTGGACTGTGTACAAACCGGTTACATCCTAAACGACAAAGTGATCCGTCATGCCAAAGTGGTAGTCGGAGAATAACATAAAACTGTATGGAAAAAAGAGATTACTACGAAGTATTGGAAGTCGAAAAGACAGCAACGGTAGAAGAAATAAAGAAAGCCTATCGCAAGAAAGCCATCCAATATCATCCGGACAAGAATCCGGGCGACAAAACAGCCGAAGAGAAATTCAAGGAAGCGGCAGAAGCATACGACGTACTAAGCAATCCGGACAAGCGTGCCCGCTACGATCAGTTTGGTCATGCCGGACTGGGTGGTGCCGCCGGTAATGGTGGTCCGTTCGGCGGCTTCAGTGGAGGCATGTCCATGGACGACATCTTCTCCATGTTCGGTGACATCTTTGGCGGACACAGTGGAGGTTTCGGCGGTTTTGGAGGTTTCGGCGGAGGCGGTGGAGCACAACAACGCCGTTACCGTGGTTCGGACCTGCGTGTCAAGGTGAAACTGAACCTCAAGGAAATCTCTACCGGCGTGGAAAAGAAATTCAAACTGAAGAAATACGTACCTTGTACCACTGCCATGGCACTGGAGCCGAAGGTGACGGTGGTTCAGAGACCTGCCCGACTTGTAACGGCAGCGGCACGGTAATCCGTAACCAGCAAACCATACTCGGCACCATGCAAACAAGAACCACTTGTCCGACTTGTGGCGGTGAAGGCAAAATCATCAAAAACAAGTGTAAGGAATGTGCCGGTGAAGGTATTGTATACGGTGAAGAAGTAGTAACCGTAAAAATCCCGAAAGGTGTCGCAGAAGGTATGCAGCTCTCTATGGGAGGAAAAGGAAATGCAGGCAAGCACAACGGTATGCCGGGAGACCTGCTGATTCTTGTAGAAGAAGAACAAGACCCGAACCTGATACGCGACGAAAATGACTTGATTTACAACCTGCTCCTCAGCTTCCCGACAGCAGCCTTGGGTGGTGCGGTAGAAATTCCCACGATTGATGGAAAGGTGAAAGTAAAAATTGACTCAGGTACGCAACCGGGAAAAGTACTCCGCCTGCGCGGCAAAGGTTTGCCCAACGTGAATGGATACGGCACGGGAGATTTGCTAGTAAATGTCAGCGTATATGTACCCGAAACGCTGAGCAAGGATGAGAAGAAAACATTGGAGGAAATGGAAGAATCTGATAACTTCAAGCCAAACACTTCGATTAAGGAGAAAATATTCAAGAAGTTCAAGAGCCTGTTTGACTAATAACATGGTACATAAAGAAGCCTCCCGATATTTTATTGTATATCGGGAGGCTTCTTTGTTTTATCAAAAAAATATTAAAGTTCCAACATCCGCTTCATAAAAGCCTTTATTCCCTCCACATCAGAAGTCTGAGGAGCCCATGAAGCCAAATCCTCTGAGGGTAGAGGCTGATATGGGCCTTTTTTAATTTCAAAAATAACGGTGCCTGACTCCAAGGCAATAATACTATGCCACGTATTAGAAGGAATCTCCAGACCATATTTACCTTCCGAAGGATTGAGGCATACCTTATCTGTTACATTACCGGCATCATCATAAAAAAATGCCAGCAGACTTCCACGCAAAACCAGATAAGTTTCTTCCTTATCTGTATGACGGTGAGGAGGAAGATAAGTTCCTGGTTCCAAAGCATTCAGCAACCGATGAATAGGGGCATCCATAGACGCATGAAAATTATAATTCATACGTAAACGGGAATTCTCCTTGGCTTGTGAAGTAACGGTATCCAGCAGCTCTTCTGTTATCAGCTTCATCATAACCTCAGCAATTGAGCAAACTTGGCAGGAAGTTCTGCTTTACCCGCTTCAATAGACAAACTTTTTCCTTCTTTATCTAGTAATATAGCAGCCTTCTGCGAGGAAGCCAATGAGGCAACTTCCGCCACATTACCAGCAACAAACAAGCATCCGGAAAAAAGAGGGGTAATCACCTTCCGGGTATGCCCTTTCCATTTTACAAACACAGCCTGCATCGGGCAATATGTAGTATATCCCGCAGCATTCAAACGCTGCATCAACTTATGTTCAGACTTAGGTGCTGTGTACAATGCATGCCAGCACATCATATCATTATCCGTCATCATATTGTTTGCTTTTTCCATCCCTTTAATAAATCTTTTACAAATAATATCCATCCCACACTGCCGACACCTGCCAAGAACATGAAGCCGATCAAAATCATCAATTATTGGGCTTTGCAGGCTTCAAAGGTACCGTAGCCGGCTGGACAACCGTATATACCGGTGTAATCTCCTGCACCTTAGCTCTTGCCATCTGCAATTGTTGAGACACTTGTGTATATACTTGATAGGCTAAATTCATTTCATTCTGTAAACGCTCTTGCTCTGCGCGATAACTCAGTAATATTATATTCTGGTTTGCATCTACAAAATTTGCGTATTTCTTCTGGGCATCCTCATAACTGGCCTTTGCTTCTCCATAAAGTTTTTCGGTAAATGCCAAATCATGACGAGCCTTATTAGTCCGATAATCTGTGATGTAGTTCTGCAGGCAATGCATCACGGTATCCGTCAGCGAAGCAGATATCAAAGGATCCTGCATAGTAACAGACAAGGTTGTCACACCTGTCTTTTTGTCTACGGAAACAGAGATACGTTTACTTAAAGCATCTGCAATGGCAGACTCATCTCTAGTAAGACGAAAAGGATCCAGCTTTGCGTCCCCCTCTTCCGGTTCATCCTTAAACAAAGACAATGTCCATCCTAACACCTTAAAAGGAGCGGAGAAAATTGCACTCCACCAAGGAGAACGCTGTTCTTCTTTCAAATAAGCATATAAAGTCGTGTCTACTTTTGCTTTCTGATCCTTGACTTTAACATCGAACAGTTCAATCAGAAAAGGAGTAGAACTTACAATATCAGGATAAAGTTCGGGTGACAAAGCATCCTCACCAGAAGAAGTGCCCAAATTGATACCCGCCATGGCTGCAAGGGCTCCCATACTTCCACCACCAGATTTGCCACCACTCTCCGGAGCCAATGTCACACTTGTAGAGTACTCCTTAGGAATACTAAATGCAACAACCAGTCCTACAAGAGCAGCGATACCACACGCCTTAAAAACCAATTTGCGACTAGCCCATACTTTCTGGGCCAGTTCTATCAAATCTATTTCTTGTTCCTCAGGTTGTGGAGAGGTTATGTTTTGTATTCTTTCTTCGCTCATAATTCAAATTACTTAAAGAGATTAACCATAGTCGCAATCATCGCTGCAATAGAAGCTGTCGTACTTCCCATTCCCAGAATTTCAGCAGTAGTCATCTTCTTTTTCTGTTCTTTACTTGGAACAATTATTTCACAACCAGGTTCAATGGCTTTCTTGTTCCCTGCTTTTAAACGAGAAACTGTACCATTCATGTATATTACATAGACCTTACGTTTCTTGGCATCATTACCAAAACCACCAGCTTGATTGATGTAATATTTCAAGCTTTCACCCTTTTTATATAAAACTGTATTCGGATACATTACAGCACCGTTGATTTTCACTGTACTTACGTACTCCGGAACAAATAACACATCTCCCTCACGAAGCACCATATCAGCATCTGAACCGGGATTCTTCAAAGCCTCTCCCAGATTTATACCTACAGAATAGGTATCAGACAAATCCAATTTTTTTACAGATATGGAATCTCCACCTCCCGCTTGCGCCATACGCAGGGCATCTTCTTTACGGCGAAATTCTTCTTCGGTCATCCTACGAATAAGACGCGCTCCTTTTACATAAGCATCGGGAGTCACTCCACCAGCCTTAGCTATCAAGTCACTCAAACGTTCATTTTTTTTCGATAGTGCATAATTACCGCTAAAAAGAACTTCTCCTCCCACCATACATTCTGTTGTTTAAAATAAGACGGACTCTTACGAATATAAACTTCATCAAAAGGTTCAAGATGGAAATCCTGGCTTCCTTCTCCCACCAATAAGCCATCTTTCAAATCAAAAGAGAAATTCTGGCCTACTGTAGTACTGAAAGATGTACTCTTCGTATCTTTCATACGCCGTGCCACTTCAACTTTCGTCGTAGCCGCTGCCTCCAACAAGCCACCAGCCTGCAACACCAAATCCTCTACTGTCATTTTATCAGAATAGAGATATGTACCCGGATTGGCAACTTCACCATGAATGGTAAGTGTAGCTTCTTCCTTCAAGTCATGAATACTTGGAATATATAAAATGTCATTCTTCTGCAAAGGAATATCTGCAGCCGTCCCGTTCAGCAAACCTTTCACATCTACTTGTATAACCTCATGCGACAAGTCTTCAAGTTCACGATCGATTATAGCACGGTTTAAGAATGCATCTCCGCGAAGTCCTTCCGCTTTCTTAATCAGCTGCTTCACTGTATTCATCGTACCGTCCAACTGATACAAACCTTCACGATATACAGCACCGCGGATTTCCACACGATTCTCAAAACGCTGTAAAACGGAATCAACCGTTATCTTATCACCGTCATCTACGCGGAATACGGAATAATCCATCTCATCCACATTATAAATTTGATGCTCACGTCCACTTTTACGGATTATACGTAATGCTTTCTTATAAGCATCACCCGTAAAACCACCTGAATACTTCAATAATGTACCTACGGTTTCAGTGGGTTTCATTTCATAAAACATCGGACGTTTTACCTTACCTAATATCTGTACCAGTGACTGGTAAGGATCCACAAGAATTACATCACCATCCTGCAGACGGATGTCATCCTTCATTTTTCCTTTCATAAGTAAATCGTAAACATCCAAATCCGCTATTGTATTTCCATTGCGAATCACTTTAATACTGCGCAAACTACCAATCGGGTTCACACCACCTGCACGATATAAAGCATGAAATACGGAAGCAAATGATGAGAGGGTATAAGTTCCGGGCACCACAACTTCACCCATAACGTTTACTTGAATAGAACGTATTTCTCCTAATGTCAGTTTAACTTGGGTAGACGGAACATTTCCGGTTACTCCGGAATATATTCTGGCAAATTCTTGTTTCAAATAATTATTGGCTTCCTTTACAGTTTTGCCACTCAGATAAACCGGTCCTAAATTATTCACAAGAATACTTCCTTCCGGAGAGATTGTTTGTCGAATCGTTGTTTCAGAAGCTCCCCACACATCAATAATCACCTCGTCACCAGGCCCCAGACGATAATTCTCGGGAGTAGCAACATTCACATTGGGTTCGAAAGTCAAATTATCGTTAGTAAAAATATTATGACCATAAATTTGCGAAGTCGGATCCTCTGTTTCCTTCTCTTGAGACAAGGAACGATTATCCATCATTTGTAAAGAATCCCCTGCAACATCCGTTTGTCTGGCAGAATAAGTTTCCGAAGTTGTACGCAGCCCTTTGACTACGCCACTCATTTCACCACGTTGACGAGAACGCTTCTCATCTTGGGTATTGCTCTGCGGACTTCCAGATTTAGAGTTTTCATACTTTTTCTGAATTCTTTCAACTTGTTCCTTTGTCACTCCCCGCCGCATTAATTCAGTAGTAATCTGCTTTTGATTTTTGCCCATCTGCTGAGCGCTTTTTACATACTGAACAACCTGATCATCTGACATCTGCTGAGCAAAAGCTACCCCTGACAAAGTAAATACCAAAAAGAATAGTGTTATTAATCTACGCATAAGATATTCTGATTAATCTTTTGAGTTCTTGTAATAAATATAAATCGGGCACAAAGGTAATATATTATTTTTATAATGCGAATCAGTAGTTGAACTCTGATTCCTTGTTTTAGAAAATTAGATAAATGAATGCGATGGCAATTTTGCCCATCGTATGTACTAAAAGTCCAGATGTAGATCTGACTTTCATCGCTCTTT
>ENA-OQCX01000037-OQCX01000037.1-human-gut-metagenome-genome-assembly--contig:-NODE-37-length-59549-cov-7.123119_pt1 | contig 59549 bp, 75 predicted proteins | sample MGYA00242762_ERZ504587 | MGnify/ENA primary metagenome ERZ504587 (study PRJEB26092, sample SAMD00036337) | human gut metagenome | host: Homo sapiens | study: EMG produced TPA metagenomics assembly of...
CGGCTTTTTGTTTTGTCTGTTCCAGGACACATATAAGCTGTTTACAAGACACTCTGTGAACAATTCACCTGCAATATTAGTTTATATTCTTCTTTAGTTCTTTTCTACTTGCCATAATCTTTACGTTTAAAATGAATAATCTGAATTATTTTCGGTAAAGATAATGTTTTTCTTTGTTAGTGTAGAGCAAAAAAGGGTTTTTATGTGTTTTTAATTTAGTAGTTTTGTGGAATTATTCCACAAACTGTGGACACATTCCACAGGGAAAAATGGAGGATGCCACCATGAATAAAGAACTGCCGTCTGCTTTTCTGCTTGATATATAGTTTGTTAGACGTAATGGATGAGATGGTGATAGATTGGCATCGGATTTGCTTTAATAGAAAGAAACAGGGTTAAATTTAATATACAAACAAGCATGAGACAGTTTTTTACGAAAAAAGAATTGAAACTAAAGAAGAAGAGGTTGCTGATGATGGTTGCCTGCATGGCGGTATTGGTATTGTTGGCAGGTTACGTTATTCTGACTTGGCCTAAGAAGGTGGAATCGGAAGCTCCTACCGTGATTGTGGAATCTGCGGAAAAAGGAGATGTGGAGATATATGGCGAGTACGTGGGACGTATTCGCGCTCAGCAGTTTGTAGAGGTACGTGCGCGTGTGGAAGGGTATTTGGAGAATATGCTTTTCGCAGAAGGAACATATGTCACCAAGAACCAGGTACTTTTTGTGATAAACCAGGACCAGTATAGGGCAAAGGCTGACAAAGCTCGTGCACAGTTAAAGAAGGATGAAGCGCAGGCATTGAAGGCAAAGCGCGATTTGGAGCGTATCCGCCCCCTCTATGCGCAGAACGCTGCCAGCCAGCTGGATTTGGACAATGCTCAGGCTGCTTACGAGACTGCAGAAGCCTCAGTAGCGATGAGCCAGGCCGATTTGGACCAGGCTGAATTGGAATTGGGATATACGTTGGTTCGTTCTCCGCTATCGGGACATATCAGTGAAAGAAATGTGGATTTGGGAACATTGGTCGGACCGGGAGGCAAGTCCTTGCTGGCTACGGTTGTGAAAAGTGATACGGTTCTGGTAGATTTCAGCATGACGGCATTGGATTACCTGAAAAGCAAGGAACGGAATATCGATATAGGGCGTCAGGACTCTACACGTTCCTGGCAGCCGAACATTACGATTACTTTGGCGGATAATACCGTCTATCCTTATAAGGGCTATGTGGATTTTGCCGAACCTCAGGTGGACCCTCAGACCGGAACATTCTCCGTGCGTGCCGAAATGCCGAACCCTAACAAAGTGTTGTTACCGGGGCAGTTTACAAAGGTTAAGCTATTGCTGGATGTACGTGAGGGTGCTGTCGCCGTTCCTCAAAAGGCGGTTACCATTGAGAAAGGTGGTGCATATATTTTTGTGATGCGCCGGGACTCTACGGTTGAAAAGCGTTTCATTGAACTGGGACCTGAATTTGGCAACAATTGGGTGGTTGAGCGTGGTCTGGTTGCCGGAGAACAAATTGTGACTGAAGGTTTCCACAAGCTGACTCCGGGTATGAAAGTACGTGCCAGGCTGCCGTTCCTAAAAAGGAGGAAGAGCAGACGAGTGATTCTCTGAACAAGCAGGTTGTTTCCGAAACGAAGCAGACTACTCCGGCTGAGAATAAATCAAAGGACAACAACCCTTCAAAGTAATGATGTTATGAAAGTAAGTTTCTTTATAGACCGCCCGGTATTCTCGGCGGTGATATCGATTGTGATTGTAATTGTCGGTATCATTGGCCTGACCATGCTGCCGGTAGACCAATATCCGCAGATAACGCCTCCCGTAGTGAAAATCAGTGCTTCCTATCCGGGAGCCAGTGCATTGACTGTTTCGCAGGCGGTGGCAACCCCTATCGAGCAAGAGATAAACGGTACTCCCGGTATGCTGTACATGGAGTCCAACAGTTCTAATTCCGGAGGATTTTCAGCTACGGTCACTTTCGACGTGTCTGCCGACCCGGATTTGGCTGCCGTAGAAATACAGAACCGTGTGAAACTGGCGGAGAGCCGTTTGCCAGCCGAAGTGATTCAGAACGGTATTTCTGTGGAAAAGCAGGCTCCCAGCCAATTGATGACTATCTGTCTGACTTCCAGTGACCCGAAGTTCGACGAAATTTATTTGAGTAACTTTGCTACTATCAATGTACTCGACTTGTTGCGCGTATCCCCGGTGTGGGACGTGTTTCCAACATCGGTAGCCGCTACTATGCCATGCAGATATGGCGTTGCCCGACAAACTTGCCAACTTCGGACTGACGGTGCAGGATTTGCAGAATGCCCTGAAGGACCAGAACCGTGAGTCTGCTGCGGGTGTTTTGGGACAACAGCCGGTGAAGGGACTCGACATTACTATCCCTATCACTACCCAGGGACGCTTAAGTTCGGCAAAGCAGTTTGAGGACATTGTGGTCCGTGCCAATGCCAACGGTTCCATTATCCGTCTGCGCGATGTGGCGCGTGTTTCATTGGAAGCATCTTCATATAGCACGGAGAGTGGCATCAACGGTGAGAATGCTGCCGTTCTCGGTATCTATATGCTTCCCGGGGCCAATGCAATGGAAGTTGCAAAGAGCGTAAAGGCTGCTATGGAGGAAATCAGTGCAAATTTCCCTGAGGGGATGAGTTATGAGATTCCCTTCGACATGACGACTTATATTTCCGAATCCATTCACGAAGTGTACAAGACGTTGTTCGAAGCGCTGATTCTGGTGGTGCTGGTTGTATTTCTATCCTTGCAAAGTTGGCGTGCGACGGTGATACCGATTGTTGCGGTACCTATTTCCCTGATTGGTACCTTCGGTTTCATGCTTATTTTCGGTTTCTCTCTGAACATACTGACTTTGCTTGGATTGATTCTCGCCATCGGTATTGTGGTGGATGATGCCATTGTGGTGGTGGAGAATGTAGAACATCTTATGGAGACGGAGAAATTGAGCCCGTATGAAGCTACCAAAAAGGCGATGAACGGATTGGCAAGTGCCTTGATTGCCACATCGTTGGTGCTCTGTGCCGTGTTTGTGCCGGTAAGTTTCTTGAGCGGAATCACCGGACAGTTATACCGTCAGTTTACCATTACTATCGCCGTTTCCGTATTGCTTTCTACGGTAGTGGCCCTGACGCTTAGTCCCGTCATGTGTTCGCTCATATTGAAGCCCGACAGTGGAAAGAAAAAGAACATAGTTTTCCGCAAAATCAATGAATGGCTGAACTTGGGCAATCACAAATACGTGGCTGTCATTAACCGGGTCATCAGGAATCCCCGCCGCTTGATGAGTGCGTTCGGCCTGGTACTGGTTGCCATTTTCATTATCCACCGGTTGGTGCCTACCAGCTTCCTGCCGGTAGAAGACCAGGGCTATTTTAAGATAGAGTTGGAGTTGCCGGAAGGTGCTACTTTGGAGCGAACCCGTGTGGTGACCGACCGTGCCGTGCAATACTTGGAGAAGAATCCCTATGTGGCCTATGTGCAGAACGTGACGGGTAGCAGCCCCCGTGTGGGTAGCAACCAGGCACGCAGTGAGCTGACGGTTATTCTGAAACCGTGGGAAGAGCGTAAGGGGATTTCCATCGATAAGATAATGGAGAATGTGGAGAAGGATTTGAAGGAATATCCCGAATGCAAGGTCTATCTTTCCACGCCTCCGGTCATTCCGGGATTGGGTACCTCGGGAGGTTTCGAAATGCAGCTTGAGGCGCGTGGAGAGGCGACGTTTGACAACTTGGTGCAGGCGGCAGATACGCTGATGTATTATGCCCAGAAGCATAAGGAGCTGACGGGGCTTTCATCATCCTTGCAGTCTGAAATACCGCAACTTTATTTTGATGTGGACCGTGATAAGGTGAAAATGCTGGGTGTGCCCCTGGCGGATGTATTCTCTACCATGAAGGCCTATACCGGTTCAGTATATGTGAATGACTTCAATATGTTCAACCGTATATATAAGGTGTATATCCAGGCCGAGGCTCCTTATCGTGAGCATAAGGACAATATCAACTTGTTCTTTGTAAAGGCAAAGGACGGAGTGATGGTGCCGCTTACTTCCTTGGGAAATGCCTCTTATACCACCGGTCCGGGCAGTATCAAGCGTTTCAATATGTTTACCACTGCCGTCATCCGCGGTTCTGCGGCACAAGGCTACAGTTCCGGCCAGGCAATGGAGATTATGGAGCAGATTGCACGTAACCACTTGCCGGACAATATCGGTCTGGAGTGGAGTGGCCTTTCCTATCAGGAAAAGAAGGCGGGAGGACAGACGGGTCTTGTGCTTACGCTGGTATTCCTTTTCGTATTCCTCTTTTTGGCTGCGCAATATGAAAGTTGGACGGTGCCTATCGCTGTATTGCTTTCACTGCCGGTTGCCGCTTTGGGTGCCTATCTGGGCGTTGTGATATGCGGATTGGAGAATGATATTTATTTCCAGATCGGCTTGGTGATGCTGGTGGGGCTTGCGGCAAAGAATGCCATTTTGATTGTGGAGTTTGCCAAGGTGCAGGTTGACAAGGGAGGAGACTTGATACAGTCTGCCATCCATGCTGCCCAACTCCGTTTCCGGCCTATCCTGATGACTTCCCTCGCCTTTGTATTGGGAATGCTTCCTATGGTGTTGGCAAGCGGACCGGGCTCGGCGAGCCGTCAGGCCATCGGTACGGGTGTTTTCTTCGGAATGATATTTGCCATTGTATTCGGTATTGTGCTTGTACCGTTCTTCTTTGTCCTGGTATACAAGACAAAAGCCAAAGTGCAGCATAAGATTAAGAAAGACTGATTTTAAAGACAACGTTTATGAAAAGAAAGAACATATATATTATTTTGTTGCTGAGTATGTTTGCCCTTACCTCATGCAAGGTGGGCAAGAGCTATGTGCGTCCGGAGATGGCATTGCCGGATAGCCTGGCACAGCAGCAGGATAGCATGAGCATAGCCGATGAACAGTGGCAGGCGGTTTATACGGACAGCACGCTGCGTGCTTTGATAGACCGTGCTCTGGAATATAACAAAGACATGCTGATTGCAGCTTCCCGTGTCAAGGAGATGGCTGCCCAAAAACGTATCAGTGTTGCCAACCTTCTGCCGCAGCTCACCGGAAAGGTGGAGGCTGAGCGCGAGGTGGAGAATTACGGTGGTCATAGCCGTGATGTAGGCAATACTTACGAAGCCAAGGCGTTGCTCTCTTGGGAACTGGACCTTTGGGGAAACTTGAGATGGAAGAAAGTGGCTGCTGTGGCCGAATATTTGCAAAGTGTGGAGGCGCAGCGTGCGTTGCGCATGACCATCGTTGCCGAAGTGGCGCAGGCTTATTATGAGCTGGTAGCCCTTGATACGGAACTGGAGATTGTGCGCCAGACACAAAAGGCGCGTGAAGAGGGAGTGCGCTTGGCGCGTATCCGTTTTGAAGGAGGGCTGACCTCGGAGACCTCTTATCAACAGGCTCAAGTGGAGTTGGCTCGTACGGCTACTCTTGTTCCGGATTTGGAACGCCGTATCTCTCTGAAAGAAAATGATATATCCTTCCTTGTGGGGGAATTCCCTACCCGTATCAAGCGTGTCAATTTTCTGCAGGAACTGGATGTGCCGGAGTCCTTACCGGTAGGTCTGCCTTCCGATTTGTTGGAACGTCGCCCCGATGTCCGTGTGGCGGAGCAGCAGTTGAGGCTGAACATGCCAGAGTGAAAGTTGCTTATACCAATATGTTCCCCCGTTTGGCCCTGACCGGACAATTTGGATTGGAAAGTGATGTGTTATCCAATTTCCTGGAATCTCCCTATTCCTTATTGAATGGGGTAGTCTTGGCACCACTTTTCGGTTGGGGAAAGAACCGTGCTGCATTGAATGCACAGAAGCTTCTTTTGAAGCCGAAGTGCATAGCTATGAAAAGACAGTGCTGAATGCTTTTAAGGAAGCGCAGAATGCCATTGTGGATTTCAATAAGATAAAGGAGGTCTACCAACTGCGTGCCAAACTTGAACGTTCTGCCAAGGGATATGTGGATTTGGCACAGTTGCAATACATCAACGGCGTCATCAATTATATGGATGTGCTCGATGCCCAGCGTGGTTATTTCGATGCCCAAATAGGGGTGAGCAATGCCATCCGCGACGAACTTATTGCCATGGTAAATGTCTATAAGGCATTGGGGGGTGGCTGGCAAACCGAATGACGTGTGATTAAAGAAAACAGCAAGGGCGTGTATGTACCGAAATATTTGATGGTATATACACGCCCTTGTTCTATAATTGGCTTATTTCATCTAGGATTCTGTATTTAGAGTCTCCTTGTTTTCTTTCTTTTCCTTTGCCTTTTCTACTTCAAGAGCTACGTTTACGGCATTCATGCTTTAAGGCCACGTTCGAGGTCGAACGTCACAATATTGTTTTCTGCTATATCTGTCAGCACATTGTTAATGTGGAAAAAGTATTTTTCGACCCCGGATAAGTCCTTGATGAAGCCGAAGCCTTTCGATTCATTGAAAAACTCGATACGTCCTCTGCGGATGACCGGTTCTTCCTTGTCTTTTTTGGGAGTTGATATGACGATTTCTTCCAGCTTTATTTCTTCTTTGGGAGTGTTTTCTGCCGGAGGAGTAGAGGTTATCATGCCGTTTTTGTCAACATAGGAATCATATCTTCAAAGCTATTGGCTTTGTTGGATAGTTTTTTTTTCTTCTTTCTTTTTTTTGTTTTTCAGCTCGTCGGGCGAGTCTTTTTCTTTTCATTTTCACGCTTGTCTGCGGAGATGGATTTGGCCATGTATTTTTATTTATTGAGTTATAAAAAGCAGGGGGCATTGCTACAACACCTCCTGCTTTTGTCAGTAGTTAAGAATATTAATATCTTCTAGAGTTGTAACCGCCTCTTCTGTCGCGATTGCCGCCATTGGAAGGTCTTTCTTCGCGGGGGCGTGCCACGTTTACCGAGATTTGTTTGTGGTCAAATTCAGCACCGTTCAATTCGTCAATGGCTTTTTGGCCTGCTGCATCGTCCGGCATTTCTACGAAACCGAAACCTCTGGATCTTCTTGTTTCTCTGTCTGTAATGATTCTTGCAGAAGAAACTTCTCCGTACTCTGAAAATAAATCGTTTAAGTCAGCGTCTGTTGTGCTGAAATTTAAACCTGAAATGTAAATGTTCATTTGAAATTTTAATTAATTGTAATTATTAAATTGGAGTATGGAGAATAATTATGGAAGAGACCGCCTAATAATAGTTGTATATTAAAAGAAGAACAATGCGATAACGACTCGTAACTCAAACTTTGCGGCAAAGATAACACAATAAATCAGTTAATTGCTTTCTTCTCCTTTTTATTTTAGGATAAAAAACGATAAATGTCATTTTATACATTATTTCGGCCTCTCGTTTGCATATCTTACGAAAAAAAGCGAAATTTGCGACGCTTTTAAACGGAACTTTACTAACACCTTTAAATAATTAAGAGAAATGACTAAAAGTGCATTGCAAATTGCAAGGGCTGCCTATCAGCCCAAACTTCCGAAAGCGCTGAAAGGAACTGTTAAGGCTGCAGAAGGCGCAGCTACTCAGTCTGTTGCTGACCAGGAAGAAATCAAGAAATTGTTCCCCAATACGTACGGAATGCCTTTGATTAAGTTTGAAACTACCGATGAGGTGGTTAACTTCCCCGCAATGAACGTGGGTGTTATCCTTTCCGGTGGACAGGCTCCTGGCGGTCACAATGTGATTTCCGGTATTTTCGACGGTATCAAGAAGCTGAACAAAGACAGCAAATTGTATGGCTTTATTCTGGGTCCTGGCGGCTTGGTTGACCATAATTATATGGAACTGACTGCTGACATCATTGATGAATACCGCAATACGGGTGGTTTTGACATCATCGGTTCGGGCCGTACCAAGCTGGAAAAGGAAGAACAGTTTGAGAAAGGTTATGAAATCCTGAAAGAACTCGGCATCAAGGCATTGGTTATCATCGGTGGCGATGACTCCAACACTAATGCTTGCGTACTGGCTGAATACTATGCTGCCAAGAATTATGGCGTGCAGGTAATAGGTTGCCCCAAGACCATCGACGGTGACTTGAAGAATGATATGATTGAAACTTCTTTCGGTTTCGATACTGCTTGCAAGACTTACTCTGAAGTAATCGGCAACATCCAACGTGACTGTAACTCTGCTCGTAAATACTGGCACTTCATCAAGTTGATGGGACGTTCCGCTTCTCATATTGCTTTGGAATGTGCATTGCAGGTTCAACCCAATATGTGTATCATCTCTGAAGAGGTTGAAGCTAAGGATATGTCTTTGGACGACATCGTGACCAGCATTGCCAAGGTCGTTGCTGAACGTGCAGCCCAGGGTAACAACTTCGGTACGGTTCTTATCCCCGAAGGATTGGTTGAATTCATCCCGGCCATGAAGCGTCTGATTGCTGAGTTGAACGACTTCCTTGCTGCCAATGCAGAAGAGTTTGCTCAAATTAAGAAATCTCACCAACGCGATTATATCATCCGTAAACTCTCTCCGGAGAATGCGGCCATCTACGCAAGCTTGCCCGAAGGCGTGGCTCGCCAGTTGTCTCTGGACCGCGACCCGCACGGAAACGTACAGGTATCTCTGATTGAAACAGAAAAGTTGCTGTCCGAAATGGTTGGCACTAAGCTGGCTCAGTGGAAAGAAGAGGGCAAGTTCGTAGGCAAGTTTGCTGCACAGCACCACTTCTTCGGTTACGAAGGACGTTGCGCTGCTCCGTCTAACTTCGACGCTGACTACTGCTACTCTTTGGGTTATGCAGCATCTGCATTGATTGCTAACGGAAAGACCGGTTACATGTCTTCTGTACGCAACACTACTGCTCCTGCCGAAGAATGGATTGCAGGCGTGTGCCCATCACTATGATGATGAACATGGAACGTCGCCACGGTGAAATGAAGCCAGTTATCCAGAAGGCTCTGGTGAAGCTGGACGGTGCTCCGTTCAAGGCATTCGCTGCTCAGCGTGACCGTTGGGCTATGGAAACAGACTACGTTTATCCAGGTCCTATCCAGTACTTCGGTCCGACAGAAGTTTGCGACCAGGCTACGAAGACTTTGCAGCTGGAGCAGGCTAAATAAGTTGATGCATCAACAAGTTGACAATAAAACGGAGGGGCGGTTCATTCCGCCCTTTCTTTTCCTTTGCTCATGGCAACCAAGACCTCCACAAATATCCGGCGTAAAACTACTGCCGCCCGTCGTTCTTCCTCTCCGCGGAGCAAGAAGAAAATGCAGCCACGTACCATGCCCGTATGGTTGCGCAATCTTTTGGCGGTCTGTATCATTCTTGTTTTTTCTACCGGCTTTTACTGGTTTTTCATTCGTCCTTATGCTTATCGCTGGAAGCCTTGTTATGGTCAGAAAGGTTACGGTGTATGTATGCCTTGCAACTATGAGGTGCATGGCATAGACATATCCCACTATCAGGGAAAGATAGATTGGGAACTCCTGACACATAATAGAGAAGCCCAATTTCCCATTCACTTTATTTTTCTGAAAGCTACCGAAGGCGGCGATCATGGTGACGATACGTTTACGCAGAACTTCGGCCAGGCGCGTAAATACGGTTTTATCCGTGGTGCCTATCATTATTTTATCCCTAAGACCGATGCCCGCAAGCAAGCCGATTTCTTTATCCGTACCGTGCAGCTGGCAAAGGGAGACCTGCCTCCCGTACTTGATGTGGAGACTACCGGCAAGCAGTCACCGCAGGAACTTAAAACGGCAGTCAAGACTTGGCTGGATAGGGTAGAGGCGCATTACGGCGTAAAGCCTATTCTTTATACTTCCTATAAATTCAAGAAACGCTATCTCAGCGATTCCATTTTCAATGCTTATCCTTATTGGATAGCCCATTATTATGTAGATTCCGTGCGTTATGAGGGCAAGTGCACTTTTGGCAGCACACGGATGTAGCACTGTGCCCGGTATTGAAGAAGAGGTGGATTTGAACGTCTTTAATGGTACAATGGAGGAACTTTTGGAGCTTACGTTGAAAACTCCTTGTATAGAACGCTAAAGGTCAACTTTAGCTTCCTGATATTGACCTTTAGCTTTTTAGTATTGACCTTTATTATTTTTGGAATTTCACTGCCGCCCACCGGTTCTTCTCACGATGGTGGACAAAGTGCAGCCCGTTGCGTTCGGCTTCTTCGCGGATGACGGGAATGTCATCTATGTAGAAACCGCTCATCAACAATTCCGCTCCGGGATTCATGCGGGCTATGTAGTGCTTCATATCTGCCAGGAGGATATTGCGGTTGATGTTGGCGATAACCATATCAAAAGGACCTTTGCTTTCCAGAGAGGAGGCATCGCCTTGGGATACGGCAATATTGTCCACTCCATTCAATTCTATATTTTCGAGGGAGTTGCGCACACACCATTCATCTATGTCGATAGCTGTACAAGGGGAGGCTCCACGCATGCGTGCCAGTATGGCAAGGATGGAAGTCCCACAACCCATATCGAGCAATGCTTTGCCTTGCAGGTCACTATCCAGCAGTTCGCCTATGATGAGGCTTGTTGTCTCGTGGTGCCCTGTGCCGAATGCCATTTGCGGATTGATGACGATGTCATATTCTGCTTGTGGGACATCGTTGTGAAAAGTGCTGTGAATGACACAACGGTCTCCGATAACGATGGGCTGGAAGAAGTTCTTCTCCCATTCCTCGTTCCAGTCTTTGTCTTCGGTTTCTACGAAATTATATTCTATCTGTGTATCGGGCAGAGGGAAGTCTGCAAGTGCTTCTTTGAGTAGAGATTCGTTATACAGCTCTTTCTGTATATAGGCAGTGATACCGTCGGTCTGCTCAACAAAACTTTCAAAGCCAGCTTCACCCAAGACTCCGGAAAGTACATCGTTGACTATTTCTGTGCACGGAACAGTGCGGAATGTAAATTCTAAATATTTCATCGGAATATGATTGTTTGTTAAATGCAGAAGAAGATTTTAAAGAACAAATCTATTTCTGCGTATCTTTGTTTTCACACTGCAAAGGTAATGTAAACCGAGGGCAGAATAAAATGAACTTGTTCATTTTTTATGCGGAAGTGCCGCTTGCCTCGTCAAAAGGCGGGGTATTTAGGGAATTCCCTATAAATCTTTGGGGAAAATCTGCTGCATGGGATAAAATCCGGTGTTATCTTTGTGACGTGAAGAAATAGATAAACGTAAAATCCATAAACCAAACTAATATGAAAAAGATTGTTTTTTTATCGCTTTTTGCCTTGTGCCTCCCATGGACACTGGTGGCACAAAGTATAGATGACGACCTTTACTACACTCCTTCCAAGAATAAGGAAGAGAAAAAAGAAGAGGTGAAGCAGGAGAAGAAAGTCGCTGCTCCCGTAGAAGAGATTGTAGTAAAGTCGAATGTACCGACCACTGTCTATTCATCGCCGGGAAGCACTACTGTTGTAGTAAAAGACCGTAAGGGAAACACCCGCGATGTGGACGAATATAACCGCCGTTATGACTCCCGCGACAATGATTTCGTGATGGAGAACGATACCCTTTACATCAATGAAAAAGAAGATGACGCCTGGACGGCGAATGGGTGAACGGTGAATTTGAAGGTTCGCAGGATGATTACGAGTATGCTACCCGTATCATCCGTTTCCGTAATCCCCGTTATGCCATCAGCATCAGCAGCCCGCTATATTGGGATGTGGTCTATGGCTTGAATTCCTGGGATTGGAACGTGTATACCGACGGATTATATGCATATGCTTTCCCTACATTCACCAACGCTTGTGGTGGGATTGGCGCTATAACTCTTATGGTTGGGGCGGTTATCCTTACTATGGCTGGGGATGGAACAGCTGGTACGGTCCGAGCTGGAGCTTTGGCTGGGGCGGCTGGTACGGCGGTGGCTGGTGGGGACATCATCATCACCATCACTATCATCCCGGATATTATCCCGGTGGCGGTGGTCATTGGGGAGGCGGCCATTGGGGAAATGCATATACCAATAGACGTTCTTATGGTCCGAGCCGTTCTTCTTATGCCGGAAACAGAGTATCGTCCTCTACTTCCCGCCGTTCTTCTACTGTAAATGGAGGGCAGGCTGTACGTCGTAGCAGTACTACTTCCGGTCAAGTGAGACGTAGCAGTACCGGTACGTCAACCCGTCGGGTGGTAGGTACAAGAAGTTCGTCTACAGTTCGTTCAAGTTCTTCTGCAACTCGCTCAAGTGTAAACCGTTCGAGTGCGGCTTCTACCCGCCGTTCCACTTACACCCGTCCAAGCAGTACGCGTAGTAGCTCATATAATAGTAGCGTAGAAGGAGTTCGTAGCAGTCGTTCTTCCGGTGTACGCTCTTCTGTTGGAACTTCCACTCGTAGCAGGACTTCATCGACTTATAACAGAGGTTCAAGCGCCGCACCGGCACGCAGCTACTCCAATGACAACAATCGTAGTAGCAGTCGTTCATATTCTGCTCCAGTACGTTCATCCAGTAGCACCCGTTCTTCTTCCAGCTTCTCTTCAGGCAGTAGCTCACGTTCCAGTTACTCCAGTGGTGGTGGCGGTGGTGCCAGTCGTTCCAGTGGCGGCGGTGGTTCCAGAAGACGGTAAGTATAAGTATGTTTTAATCTAACAAGACTAAGAATTATGAAGAAGATAACCATGATAGCCCTTGCTATGTTTACAGCTGTAGGCGCAGGGGCACAGACAATATATGATGCAACGAATATTGCACAGAAGGAATTGAATGGAACCGCCCGTTTTGTCGGAATGGGCGGAGCTATGGGAGCATTGGGTGGTGATATTTCTACCATAGGAACCAATCCTGCCGGTATCGGTATTTATCGTAGCAATGATGCTATGTTTACCTTTGGCTATTCAATGACGGGCACAGAAAGCAATTATGTAGGTAATAAATTTGAAACGAACAAGAACCGCTGGAGTTTGATAATGCCGGTTTTGTGATAGCTTCGAAGATAGGCAATCATACTCCTTTGCGGTATGTGAATTTTGGTTTTAATTACCACAAATCAAAGTCATTCTATAAGAATATGACGATGCAGGGGTTGATGGGAAGCATAGATAATCAATATGTATCTCAAGTGCGGAGTATGGCGCAGCAGGCTACGGATGCAGCTTATGCGTTCTATCATCGTCCTCAATATGATTACCCGGATCAAGGAGCTTATTTGGACTATGGTCGCAAGGATATTTATCAACATAATTATGCTGGATGGCTGGGGACTATGGGGTATCAAGGTGCACTTGTTCTTGAGGATATAGAAAGTGAGGACTATAATACTTATCTTCCTTATATTCCTTCCGAAGCGGATGCTTATTTCTTGTCGCGTGAGCGTGGCGGTATTGACCAATATGATTTCAATATCTCCTTCAATATAAATGACCGTTTTTACTTTGGTGTTACTCTGGGTGCTTACGATGTGGATTACAACAAATATTCTCTCTATGATGAAATGTATGCCTACAAATGGGAGGGCGACGGGCAGATTTATGAGGAAGGCTACTCTTTGGAGAGCTTTAACCGTATACACGGTTCGGGTTTCGACTTCAAATTCGGTGCCATCTTCCGGCCGATTGAGGATTCTCCGCTTCGTATAGGTTTGGCTGTGCATACTCCTACTTATTACAAACTGACTTATACTACGGGAGCGTTGCTGACTTCGGATTTGTTTTTACCGAATGAGGCTGGGGATGAAACTCTTACTCGTACCACTGTGGATACTTATTCTGCATTAGGCGGTAGAGATATGGACCGTGATTTTAAGCTGCAAACCCCGTGGGTATTTAATGCAAGTTTGGGCTATACAGTCGGTAATAATCTGGCTTTGGGAGCTGAATATGAATATGAGGACTACTCAAGCATGAAGTTCAAATATCCTGAAGGTGACGAGATGGCATGGGAAACGGGTGAGGCTGACCTCTGTATGAAGGGGGTAAGTACGCTTCGTTTAGGAGCAGAATACAAGCCGATACCTGCTTTCTCTCTGCGTGCCGGTTACAATTACAGTACTGCAGCCTATAAAAAGGATGCTATTAAGCATTGCCTTCCAATTCTATAAATACAGATACGGATTTTGCCAATAGCAAATCGATGAATACTTTCACTTTAGGTATCGGTTATCGCTTTTCTTCGTTTTATGCGGATTTGGCTTATAAATTCGATACTTATAAATCTGATTTCTATCCGTTTTATAATGATATAAATGGCTTGGTAACACCGCCAACAACGGAAGTTACCAACACTCGCAGTAAAGTGCTATTTACATTGGGCATGCGTTTTTAGAAGAACAATTTTCATTGCAGATAACCTTTCATTGTCAATACCTTAGGGTATAAAAGAACTCCCCGGAATGTACAAATACATTTCGGGGAGTCTTGTGTTATAGGGGAGGGATTACAGATACCATGCCACGCCAAATGAATAGGGAGATACTTCCGGTCCCTTGTCTTTCTGGAATAATCCGTATGTGGAGTAGCGCAGGTAAATGCCGATATTACCATAACCGGCTTGTGCCAGCAGGTTTATGCCGACGGGCTGCACATACATACCTTTGCCTACGGTTTTCTTCTTGCCTCCGTTGATGTGTGAGAATGACTTCACGCTGTGACGTATCTCAAATTCGGGACCGGCATTGAAGAACACTTTGTTTCTTCCCACTCTTTGCTGCCATTCCATCAATACGGGTACACGGAAGAAGAAATGGCGCAGACGGCTTTTATTGTAACTGGTGTCTTCGTTGCCTGCGGTGAAGATGCTGGTTCCGTTTTCCTTCAGCAAGGCATAGTTACCGTCGATATTGAAAGAACGGTATCCCCAGCTGACTCCCAGGTTGATTCCCCAATGCGGGTTCTTCTTGAAGTTGTGATATACGGAGAGGATGTTGAAGCCGAATTCCCATGACTTGGATAAGTCGAGTCCCATCTTGTCGCTTGCTCCGAAGGAAAGGAAGTCGTTAGCCAGCCGGCTGTAGCCAATATACAGACCGGAACAGTGCGGTTCGTAAGCATTGTATCTTCTCTTTTTGGGGATGAATGGCAGGGCGTCGAGGAAAGTGCGCTTGTCTGCATCCACTTTCTCGAGATAGACTCCTTCATAAATTTGTACTTCTTTCTTTTCTCCGTCTTCCAACTGCTCTTCGTACACCTTGATGCGCATGTCTCCTTTTCCTTTCCGGATGATGATGGAGTCGCCTTGTGTCTGTACTGTAGCTTTCTGTTCAGGGTCAGTCTGTTGTTGTGCTGCCATGCGGCCGGCCGGCACAGCAAGCAGGCAGGCCAAAATCATAATTCTGGTTTTCATATCGTATATTGTTTTTAGTGTTATTCCGATTTGTAAAGCATATCCATTATTTCCTTTTCACTGAGCAGACCCTCTATGTAAATCAAAGTGCCCATGGAGTCTTTTCCTATCTTGAAAATGATGTAGCGGTTCAGCTTCTTTCCATTGCGTTCCACCTCTTTCAGTTGGTAATAAGCGCTGCGCAGCACACCGCTTTCCATTACCTCCTGCGCCTTCTTTGCGTTATCTTGCTTGTCGTGTACAATGGCCTGCTGAATTTCCCGGCGATAGGGGGATACATTCTTGAACACAAGGCTCTTGTAGGTAGTCATGCGGTAAGATTTCAGGATGCTTCCGTTCAGCTCTACCCTGGTCACGTCCTTTTGTTCGCCATACTTGTTGAACAGGTCGGCTATTTGCAATCTCTCTTGTGCATGTACAAAGGCTGGCAGGCAAATCAGCAGGGAAAAGAGGCACAGACTACGTATGCAAATCAGTATAGATATTTTCATAACCTTGTTATATTAGTGTTGAAACAGTAAGTTGCTTAAATCTTCATCCGTGAAGCTGGCGTTCTGCAGGGCTTCTAGTGCTTTGGCTTCCACCAGTTTCTCGTCTGTATACCGCTGGCCGTCGATGACGACATAATTTTCGGGAACACCGGAAAGCGGAAATATAATCTTGGCTATCCCGAGAAGCAGGAGCAATCCGGCGGCAATGCCGCTGACAGCATAGAATGTGCGATAGAGACGGAAAGGCTTCCGCTGTGCGGGTACTTCCTTTGCCGATTCTGTTGTTACGGATTTTTCCTCTGTCGGTTCCGCCATTGAAGTTGCTTCCCGGTTCAGATAAGCGAATAGGGGGCGGTACGTTTGCAGGTGCTCCGGCACTTCCTCTTCGGTAAAGAAACGGCGCAGTTCACGCTCTTCTTCGCAGGAAGTTTCCCCTTCGAAATATTTATCCAGCAGTTCATCTATCTTCATGGCTCATTTCTCCTTCTTTTCTTTCTTTGTATGGTTCGCAGGTAAACGTCTCTCACTTTCTTCCGGGCTCTTGACAGATTGCTGCGGATGGCTTCCGGTCCGCATCCCGTGATTTCGGCGATTTCGTCCGTTTCGTATCCTTCGATGTCCTTCATCCGCATGATGGTGCGTTGAAGATTGGGCAGCGAGTCGATGATTTCGTGCATCAGACGGATTTCATCTTTGATTTCCAACAGCCGTTCCGGTGTTCCGGTGGGGGATGCCGCCTGCACTATGTCGAGAGATAGGGTGTCGTTGCGTTTGCAGCGCCACATATCTATACAGATGTTGTGCGTCAACGTCATGGCAAATGCTTCGATGCTCCGGTATTGCTCCAGTTCAAGCCTTTTGTTCCATAGCTTGAGCAGTACCTCCTGGACGGCATCTTCTGCATCCTCCGGTTCGTCGGTCAACTTCCGTGCATAGTTCAACAGCTTGGCACGGAGTGGAAGAACGGTTATTTTGAATTCTTTGAGTTCCATTTACACAGATAAGACGAATGGGAAATACAAACGTGACATTGTAAAGTGAAAAAAGTTGGAATAAAAAAAGGGACTTACTAACATTAGCAGTCCCTTTTCTTCACATTACTATAAAAGTATAGGATTATTTCTTGAAATAGCGGTTGTACAGACCTTCGAAACCTTTACCGTGACGGGCTTCGTCCTTAGCCATTTCGTGAACGGTGTCATGGATAGCGTCGAGGTTCAATGCTTTGGCACGGGTAGCGATACGCTTCTTGTCTTCGCATGCACCTGATTCTGCGTTCATTCTCTTTTCGAGGTTTGTCTTGGTGTCCCATACGCAGTCACCCAGCAGTTCAGCGAATTTAGCAGCGTGTTCTGCTTCTTCCCAAGCGTAACGCTTGAAAGCTTCTGCAACTTCAGGATAGCCTTCACGGTCTGCCTGGCGGCTCATTGCCAAGTACATACCAACTTCTGTACATTCGCCCATGAAGTGGTTGTTCAGGTCTTTAATCATTTCGTCGTCGCAACCTTTGGCTACGCCGATTACGTGTTCGTCGGCAAATACCAGCGGGCCGTCAGCTGTTGCTTCTTCAACTTCTACGAACTTGCTTGCGGGAGCTTTACACAATGGGCACTTTTCGGGAGCTGCATCTCCTTCGTATACGTAACCGCATACAGTACATCTAAATTTTTTCATTTTCTCTCAGATTTTAATTAGTTGAATTAGTTATTCTTTGTTGTTCTTAAACGTTCTTCTTCTATGCAATGTTTACAGATTCCTTTATAATAGTAGTGGATTTCCTGCACATCGTGCCCGTCCATATCCATGTCGACCACTTTCTTGATGTTGTTATTGCACATCAAGTCATAAATCTTTCCGCAACGCTTGCACAAGAAATGACCGTGCGGGCTGGTATCGGCATCATAACATGTGTTACGCTCGTCGATAGTCAGGGTTTGTGCGGCACCTTGCTCGCTCAGTAGTTTCAAGGTATTGTATACCGTTGTTTTAGACAGTGTCGGTATGGAGGGAGACAGTGCCGTATAGATTTCATCCACCGTGGGATGCGTACGATGCTCTATCAAGTAATTCATGATGGCTATGCGCTGTACTGAAGGCTTGATATTATGATTCTGCAATCGTTTTACTACATCCATATAATCTAAAGTTTCAAACTTGTAATTATTACATTTTTAATTCACTTGCAAAGATAGGAAGTTCCTATAATTCTCCAAAAGATTTTTGGAAAATTTTTAGTTGCGGTCATTAAAATTGTTTATATATGTTCCTCTTCTTGTAGGCAGGTTGCCGTATTTTTGCCATAAAAGCGAAGGCAGGATGCACCCCGGCTTCAGTCGGTTTCTCGTGCCGATATAGAGAAAACGTTTTTCTCTTATCTCTCTTAATCAGAATTTTGCCGTATCTTTGCACCGAATAAATAATATAACATCCTTATGAATTACGGATATGTAAAAGTAGCGGCGGCTGTGCCCCGTGTCAAGGTGGCTGACTGTAAGTTCAATGCCTCAGAGATTGAAAAAGAGATTATTATAGCCGACGGGAAAGGTGTGCAAATCATTGCTTTCCCCGAGTTGTGCATTACCGGATATACTTGTGGCGACCTCTTTGCCCAGCAACTTCTGCTCGAAGAGGCGGAAATGGGGCTGATACAGATTCTGAACAATACGCGCCAGATGGATATCATTTCGATATTGGGCATGCCCGTTGCACTGAACGGTGTGTTGCTGAATGCGGCGGTTGTCATTCAGAAGGGGAGAGTGCTGGGCGTTGTCCCGAAGACTTATCTTCCCAATTATAAGGAGTTTTATGAGAAGCGCTGGTTTACTTCCGCATGTGATGTGGCAGAAAAAAGTGTGCGCCTTTGCGGGCAGATTATTCCGATGGGGAGAGACCTGCTGTTCGAAACGGCAGATACCACTTTCGGAGTGGAGATATGCGAAGATTTGTGGGCACCCATACCGCCCAGTTCCACGCTGGCACTGCAAGGTGCGGAAATCTTGTTCAATCTTTCGGCCGACAATGAAGGTATCGGCAAGCACAATTATCTGCGCTCGCTTATCAGCCAGCAGTCGGCACGGTGCATTGCTGGTTATGTATTCAGCTCATGCGGTTTCGGAGAATCCACTACGGATGTGGTGTTTGCCGGCAACGGACTGATTTATGAGAACGGGACTCTGCTGGCGGCAAACGAACGCTTCTCTTTCGAAGGGCAGGTGGTCATCAGTGAAATTGATGTGGAACACTTGCGTACGGAGCGCCGGGTGAATACGACCTTCGCGGCTTGCCATGCAAATTGTGTTTCGGCCCTTCCGGTACGAATCTCTACGGAGTATGTCAACAGCAGGGATTTGAACCTGACACGTACTTTTGAACCGCATCCATTTGTTCCGCAGGGGATAGCGTTGGACGAACGCTGTGAGGAGGTATTCTCCATCCAGGTGTCCGGACTGGCGCAACGTCTGGTGCATACTAAAGCGAAGAGTGCCGTTATCGGCATTTCGGGTGGACTGGATTCTACGCTGGCGCTGCTGGTTTGCGTAAAGACTTTCGATAAGTTGGGATGGTCCCGTCAGTATTGTCGGTGTCACCATGCGGGATTCGGAACGACCGACCGTACTTACACGAATGCCATCGACCTGATGAACTCCCTCGGTGTGACTGTCCGCGAAGTCAGTATCAAGGAGGCCTGCATACAGCATTTCAAGGACATAGACCATGATGTCCATGTGCACGACGTGGTTTACGAGAATGCGCAGGCACGGGAGCGTACCCAAATCTTGATGGATATTGCCAACCAGACCTGGGGAATGGTTATCGGTACGGGCGACCTTTCGGAACTTGCTTTAGGATGGGCCACTTACAACGGCGATCACATGTCGATGTACGGTGTGAATGCCAGCGTCCCCAAGACTCTGGTGAAGCACTTGGTGAAATGGGTGGCAGAGCATGATATGGACGATGCTTCACGTGCTACCTTGCTCGATATTGTGGATACTCCCATCAGCCGGAACTGATTCCGGCAGATGAGAACGGTAATATCCAGCAGATTACCGAGGATTTGGTGGGGCCGTATGAGCTTCACGACTTCTTCCTTTATTACTTCCTGCGCTGCGGTTTCCGTCCTTCCAAGATATTTTTCCTGGCAGCACGCACATTCAAGGGGATGTATGATGAAGAAACCATCAAAAAATGGTTGCAGACTTTCTGCCGTCGTTTCTTCAACCAGCAGTTCAAGCGTTCCTGTTTGCCGGATGGTCCGAAGGTGGGCAGTATCTCTCTGAGTCCGCGCGGTGATTGGAGAATGCCGAGCGATGCTTCGTCGGAGATGTGGCTAAGGGAGGTGGAAGGACTCTAATTCTTTACTTCGGGTATGCCGTAATATCGATATGGGTATTTGATGACTGCATCTTGTTTGCATTCTTGCTGCATGTATTTTGCAGTGCGACTGCAACGTGTTGCAGTATCACTGCATAACTGTTGCAGTCGTACTGCATATCGGTGTGCAGTGCCACTGCAACGGCTTTGCAGTGGCACTGCAAAATGTATGCAGGATTTTGCAGTAATAAGCTGTTGATTGATAACTAGTTGTAAAAGTAGGGATATGCTGCGTGTATGGAAAAGTGCAGCTTAGTTTCGTTTCCCGTAGTATCGTTTGTAGATTTTCTTGTATTCTTTTCCCTTTTTGAAACTATCCAGCCATGTGTTGAGGCTGTCCAGCAGGATAGGGGACTGTTTGCTTACCCCCCAGGAATAGAATTGCGTGAAGCTGATGGCGGTATTGATGTCTATTTGAGGAATGCTGTCGGCTGCGGTACGGGCAATGCTTTCGTCGCATACGGCATAGTCGATGTCTCCATGGGCTACCAAGGCAATCAGTTGTTCGGAACCGTACTTCTCTATTTCCTCAACGTAGATGGTGTCGCCTATCTCATTTCCCAGGTTGCGGATGCGTAGTATGGAAGGGGAGCCTTTCACTACGTGCAGTGTCTTTCCAGCCAGGTCCAGTTGGCTTTTGATGAATAATGACGAGTCGGAAATATTCTCAAGCTTGCGTTGCACCAGCACTTGCTTGTTCAGCACAATAGGGGTGGTAAGCAGCAAGGAGTCTTTCAGCTCACTGGTGGCGAGGATGCCGTAGGCAATCACGTCATATTGCCCGTCGGCCAGGCCTTCCAGCCGCTTGTTGAAGCTCATTTCCGGTGATATGGCCGCTTGCAGCCCGTGGTCGCGTGCAAAAGCTTCTATCAGCTCGTAGTGGAAACCGGACAAGGTGTCATCATCCACATAGAAACTGATGGAGTTGTATTCCGTCGAAGCATGTATGATGCCTTCGGCAGCTATCTCGGCATAATCGCGCGGATGACCTTTCGGTTTCTCTTCTTTCTTGATGAGATAGTGGGCAATGAGAGCCGCTGCAATTCCCAGAAGTGCGTATTTGAGCAGTCTGCTTTTCGTCATACAGTCATCTGTTAGTCATAGAAATTCCATGAGACGCCAATTTTGAACAAGCGCGGATTGATGGGGTAGTGCGGCACCAGGAAGGAATTGGCGCTTCCCATACCCGCGTTGACGTGATACATCATGGCAAAGATACGCGTCCGCTTCAAGTGCAGGTTGGCATATACGTTTACGATGGGGTAACCGCCTATTTCCACCAAATCGTCCGTAGGTTGCAGATGGAACTGCTGGACGCCGGGTGCATAGGCAGGTGCGTTGTACTTGGTGAAGTAACGGACATCGGCACCCAACTGAACGGTCAGCACCTTCTTGGCGAGTTTAGCCAGTATGTAGAAGTTATGGTAGAGCGAGAGTTGGGGCAATGGAAGTACTGTTTCATTGCTCGTCTTCTGCCAGGTCACCTCATTGTCCAGGTGGAAGACACCGAGGCGGAAGTCTTGTTTCAGTGTGGCGGACAGCACTTGTATGTTGCCTCCGTTCTGTTCGGGCAGGGCGCTTTGGTTGAAGTAGGTGTAGTTCTTGATATTCTCTACGCCGGCACGGAGATTGGTTCCCCAACGGGAAATGTTCAGCTCGCCTTCCACACGCGTACGGAATTCCTTGTCCATGTTGTCGTTGTCCCAGTTGTAGTGGTTGGAGTGGTAATGGCGCATGTAGAAGGAAGGAAGCGTGTTGCTCACATAACCGCGGGCGTAGAAGTTCACCGTATCTTTCCATAGACGGAAGTTCAGGTCCAGATTGGCGTTGACGCGGAACTGCCCGATGGCTTTGTCTACCAACCCCACTTCACCGTTTACGTTGTAGTGCAGCAGTTTGCCTTCGCGCTTGGCGAGTTCGCCACCCAGGAAGATTTCCTGCTCGGTGTAGCGGATGCGGCGCATGTCGGTAAGTGTGTCCGTATTCATCAGGTCGTACCGGCTGAACTTGTGGGAGATATAAGCCGTAAGTCCGGCTTTGGCGTATTTGTTGAAACCTTCCAGCAAGGCTATTCCGAACACGTTCTTTACACTGAATGCCGTGGTGGAGTCGTTGCTGTAATTCTTGTAAAGCTTGTAGTCTTCCGGGAAGAATCCTTCGGGCTCGCTTCCCGAACGGAATTGGTGCCGCGACCGCTCTACTTTCAAGGTATGGATAAAGCTGGTGACGGGGACGAACTCTTCTTCGAAAAGTGAGTCGTTGTCTGCGGTAGAAACAGACGGCAGGCTGTCATTGGCAGCTGCAAGTGTGCTGACCGATTTTGATGCTATGCTGTCGTTTGGCAATGCTATGTCGTTGTTCGAAGCGGATATTTCGGATTCAGAGGACGGGGAGGATGAGGCTTTGGGTGCGGATACCGTCGGTTTGCCTTCTTGTGTGTTCCGTACTCTCCGCGTAAAACCAAGACGATAGCGCTGTGTCAGATAGATATAAAAATCCTTGTTACGGTTGGAACTCTGTTCAATTTGACCGGGATAGTGGTGGACTCGTACTCTTTCTTTCCTCCGGACATGTTTTCGGGACGGGTGATGTATTGGTCGTCTGCAATACCGCCGTTCTCGTTCATCTTCAGGAAAAAGTTGTTGTAGACTGCTTGTACCTGGTATTTCTCGCCGATATAGCTACCGAACAGACCTGCATTGAAGTGCGAGGTGGACTGGTTCTGGTAATAACCGCGTCCGTACAGATAGTCGATGTTAAAGCCAAATGCCAACTGCTTGTTGACGTTGACGGAGAAGTAGGACTTGAAGCGTTCTTCACCGTTCACTTTGCTGCCGGCTTTGTAGTAGGTAAGATTGGTGTAAGGCACGTTGCTGTTGGTGAAAAGCACCTGGTCGGGACGTGTGAAAAAACTGGAGAAGGGAGCCATGAAGATGGTAGGTTCGCTTTCCTCCCGTTCGAAGAACAGACGTGAGAGGCGTGGAGAACCTAAATTTCCCAAGTAGTTGTAATGGCCGAACATTCCTTCCACCAGATTGGTGCTCTGGAAGTTGAGGCTGGCTGTGTCGGCAGGTATGATGGTACGGTTGCCAGTGTCTCACTTAGTTTCCACATGTAAAGCTTGGGTGGAAGACTTTGAATCTCAGTATTGGTACTGTCTTCCAGATTGTCCGGCTGGGTATTCGGGTCAATCTGGTTACCGAACCGGTCGCGATTGTTCATCGGGTTTAAGGTGTTTTGCGCCATAGCCCCCCATATCCCTATAACGGACAGAAATATATATGTCAGTACAATTCGTCTCATAATTAGGCGCAAAGATACAATAAAAAATTATTTGCTTACTGAATTCAGCCTTTTTTGCTTCTTTTAAACTGTCTTGTTTTCTGTTTTGTTCTATACTGCTTCCGGTTCTCTGCCCTTGAATCCATACTTTTTCCGGCTTGAAATGAAATAAGCCTTGCAATAAATCAATATCACAAGGGCTTATCCGTTTTCCTTTATCTCTTATTCTGGCGTAAAGTTCCTCCTCTTATGGGGAGTGGCTTTACATAGCCTTTCATTTCATTTCCTGAATAAGTTCCATTCCTTTCTTGATAGCTTCTTCGTTCATCGGTATCAAGTGGTGGTGGCGTTCGGGCAGTGTCTTCTTCAATCCTCTGAGTACACTGTCCAGTGTAACCATCGGCTTGATTTTCAATAATCCACCCAATACAATCATGTTGAATGCCTTGGCGTTGTTCATTTCATTGGCGGCATCCATGGCGTTGATGCGGTAAACGTGGATGTCCTTACGCGTCGGCGGGTTGATGATGCCGTAACCGTCGTAGATAAGTACGCCTCCGGGTTTTACCTTGCTTTCGAATTTCTCCAGTGACGGCTGGTTCAGGATGATGGCGGCATCGTACTTGCTTAAGATGGGTGAGGATATTTTCTCGTCACTTACGATGACTGTTACGTTGGCTGTACCACCACGTTGTTCCGGTCCGTAAGCCGGCATCCAAGTCACCTCTTTGCCTTCCATCAATCCGGAATATGCCAAAATCTTTCCCATGGACAATACACCTTGTCCACCGAAGCCTGCTATAATGATTTCTTCTTTCATTGTTCTTCTGTCTTTAGCATGATTATTTATCTTTCAGGTCGCCCAGCGGATAGAAGGGGAACATGTTCTCTACCATCCATTCATTGGATTTCGCAGGAGACATCTTCCAGCCGGAGTTACAGGTGGAAACGATTTCCACAAGGTTGGAACCTTTGCCTGCCATAGAGTTCTCGAATGCTTTGCGGATAGCCTTTTTCGCTTTGCGGATGGCGGGAACGGACTGTACGCTTTGGCGTGTCACGTAAGCGGTTCCTTCCAATTGTGCAGCAATATCGGCCATCTTCAGCGGATAGCCGTGCAGATGCACGTCACGTCCGTAAGGGCTGGTCGATGTCTTCATGCCTACAAGGGTAGTGGGAGCCATTTGTCCCCCGGTCATACCATAGATGGCATTGTTGATGAAGATGATGGTGATGTTTTCGCCGCGGTTCAAGGCGTGGATGGTTTCGGCAGTACCGATACAAGCCAGGTCGCCGTCTCCTTGGTAAGTGAACACCAGGCGGTCTGGCCAAAGGCGCTTGATTGCAGTGGCAAGTGCGGGCGCACGTCCATGGGCGGCTTCCTGCCAGTCGATGTCTATATAATTATAGATGAACACGGCACATCCCACGGGGAGATGCCTATTGCTTTGTCTTCCAGTCCCATTTCTTCGATAACTTCGGCTACGAGTTTATGAACTACGCCGTGACTGCATCCCGGGCAGTAGTGCATGGGATTGTCGTTCATCAGAGTCGGTTTCTTGGCAACCAGATTCTCGGGCTTTATAATATCTTCTTTTGTCATAATCACTTCTCCTATCTGTTGGTGAACCGTATGAAAAACTCCATCAACTTGACGAATATCGCCGCGCCGCAGACGTAGATGAACAGCTTGAAGTCATCTTTTGCAGCAAAATATATAATGATAGCTGCCAAGCAAGTACCATGAAGAGAATGTTCAGTACGTTTCTTATTTTATCAGGATTCATTTCTTAATCAGTTTTTCTTTCAATGCATCTACTATCTCATCCGGATCGGGAACAATGCCGCCGAGGCGTCCGAAATGTTCCACTTTCACTTTACCGTTCACGGCAAGGCGGACATCTTCCACCATCTGTCCGGCATTCAATTCTGTAACGAGCATACCTTTCACCTTGTCGGCATACGCGGCAATGGCTTTGGTCGGGAACGGCCACAACGTGATGGGGCGGAGCATACCTACCTTGATTCCTTCTTCGCGTGCCAGCTCCATTGCTTTCTGTCCGATGCGTGCCATAGAGCCGAAGGCTACAATCAGGTAGTCGGCATCATCGCAATGAATTTCCTCGAAGCGAACCTCATTCTCTTCTATCTGCTTGTATTTGGCCTGGAAACGGATGTTGTTCTTTTCCATTTCTTCCGGTTTCAGTTCCAATGAGGTGATGACGTTGGGTTTGCGGCCATTGGTTCTGCCGGTAGTGGCCCATGGGCATTGTTCGATGACTTCCGCATCGGTGCGGCGTGGCTTTTGTACCGGGAGCACCACTTTTCCATCATCTGGCCGATGACACCGTCGGCAAGGATAATTGCCGGATTACGGTATTTGAAGGCAAGTTCGAATGCCAGTCCTACGAAATCTGCCATTTCTTGTACGGAAGCCGGAGCAAGGGCAATCAGACGATAGTCACCGTGGCCGCCTCCTTTTACTGTCTGGAAATAGTCGGCCTGGCTCGGTTGGATGGTTCCCAGACCGGGACCGCCGCGCATAACGTTTACAATCAAGCAAGGCAGCTCGGCACCTGCCAGATAAGAGATACCTTCCTGCTTTAGGCTGACACCGGGGCTGGAGGAGGAGGTCATGACCATTTTACCACTTCCGGCACCGCCGTACACCATATTGATAGCTGCCACTTCACTTTCTGCCTGAAGAACCACCATGCCGGTCGTCTCCCAGGGTTTCAGTTCGGCAAGAGTTTCCAATACCTCCGATTGCGGAGTAATGGGATATCCGAAGTAACCGTCTGCACCGCAACGGATGGCTGCGTGGGCGATGGCTTCGTTTCCTTTCATTAATACAACTTCTTCTGCCATATTCTACTGATTTACAGATTTATTCTACTTTTATTTTATATACTGAGATACATCCGTCCGGACATACTGTGGCGCACGAGGCGCAGCCGTTACAAGTATCTTCCAATATTTGGTGGGCATAGTTATACCCTTTCACATTCACCTCCTTGGTGAGGGCTATTACGTTGAGCGGACACGCTACCACACACAAGTTGCAGCCTTTGCAACGTTCGGTGTCTACTACGATTGCTCCTTTGATTTTTGCCATAATTTACGTTCTTTATTTATTGATTGTACATATCCTTGTTGTAGAAGTTCAGGATGTCCATAGCCATTTGATAGGCATGTTGTGCCGGGCTTTCGGGGTTCAGGTCGATGGCATACTGATAGTTGTTCAGTGCTTGTTGCCAGTTGCCTTGTTTCCGATAGGCATTTCCCCGCAGGTAGTAAGCTTCGTCTTTGCCGGGAAAGTCTGTTTGCAGTATTTCGTCAAGCTGCTGGATGGCTTGCTCTACATTTCCCTGGTTGATAAGCTCTTTTATGGTATTCAGTCGTTCCATATCTAAAAAATATCCGGGTTATCGAACCACAAAGATAGTTTTTATTTGAAGACAATGAGCATCTTCACTGTGAAAAATAAGAAAAAGGGGCAAATAAAAAGCCCGAAGTTTCTCACGATTCTATCAGAATGTCAGAGCTTCGGGCGGATATCATAAAGAAGGTGATTCTATTGCTTTACAAGTGTACCGGTATCTTGTCCACTCTTCGTTGGTGGCGTCCGCCTTCGAATGGTGTACTGAAGAATTCCCTCATAATCATGTCGGCTTCTTCGGTACTGATGAATCGCCCTGGCATGACAAGCACATTGGCATCATTGTGCTGGCGTGCCAAATGGGCTATTTCTGCCGTCCAGCAGAGGGCTGCGCGGATACCCTGATGCTTGTTCAGCGTTATGCTGATACCTTCACCGCTTCCGCAGATGGCAATTCCCGGATAGCACTCTCCGGCTTCAACGGCCAGTGCCAAAGGATGTGCAAAGTCGGGATAGTCGCAACTCTCGGTTGAGTAGGTCCCGAAGTCCTTGTAAGCCCAGCCTTTGGCTTCCAACCAGCCGCGAACATATTCCTTCAATTCGAAGCCTGCATGGTCGGAACAGATTCCTATTGTTTTCATGATGGTCAGTTAATATACCAATGTGCCAATGTGCTGATGCCTGCAGCTTGTAGGGCGCGGGCAATCAGCACATCAGCACATTGGATAATGATTATAACATTGCTTTTACTTGTTTGTAAACGTTCTCTGCGGTGAAACCGAGCTTTTCGTCCAGCACTTTATAAGGTGCCGAGAATCCGAATGATTCCAATCCCCATACTTTACCGCGGGGACCTACCAGCCCTTGCAGTGTGACGGGCAGACCGGCTGTCAGGCCGAATACCTTGGCACCACACGATAATGCCTTCTTGATATCCCGGAGCTTGGCTACGGAACAGACCTTCGGAAGGAACGGACACGATACGCACCTTGATGCCATCCTTGCGCAGCAATTCAGTACCGGCTACCAATGTGGCAACTTCCGAGCCTGAAGCAACGAGGATTATATTTGGATTTTCATCGGAGCCGGCTACAATATAAGCGCCTTTGGCAGCTTGTTCGTAATCGTTGCCTTCGGGCAGGTTGGCGATGTTCTGGCGGGAGAAAATCAAACCGGTTGGGGTTGTGGTATTTTCCATTGCCAGTTTCCATGCCACAGTTGTTTCTTCTGCATCTGCCGGGCGGAGTACCAACATGGAATTATGTCCCTTGTGGTTTTTCAGTTTTTCCATCAGGCGGATTTGGGCTTCCTGCTCTACCGGTTCATGGGTAGGACCGTCTTCACCTACACGGAAGGCATCGTGTGTCCAGATGAACTTCACGGGAACTTCCATCAGGGCTGCCATACGTACGGCAGGTTTCATGTAGTCGGAGAATACGAAGAAAGTTCCGCAAGCGGGGATTACACCGCCATGCAGTGCCATACCGATACAGCAACATGCCATAGTCAGCTCGGCAACACCGGCCTGGAAGAATGCACCGCTGAAGTCACCTTTCTTGAAGGCATGTGTTTTCTTGAGGAATCCGTCTGTCTTGTCGGAATTGGAAAGGTCGGCAGAAGCAACAATCATATTTTCTACTTGAGTGGCGAGAGCACTGAGCACAGTGGCAGATGCTGCGCGGGTGGCAACGCCTGCTTTCTGTTCGATGGCGGCCCAATTCACTTCGGGAACCTTGCCGGAGAAGAACATTTCCAGTTTGGCAGCCTTTTCCGGATTGGCTTTTGCCCATGCGGCTTTGGCTGCATACTTTTCAGCCATGATTTTCTTCAGCTCAGTTGCACGCTTGGCATATAGTTCGGCCACTTCGGGGAAGATGACAAACGGATTTGTCGGGTCACCACCCAAATTCTTGATAGTGTTTATATAAGCGTCGCCGCCCAGAGGAGCACCGTGCGTGGCACAATCAGCCTCGTAGCTGCTGCCGTCTGCCTTGCGGGCACCTTTACCCATTACGGTATGGCCGATAATCAGCGTCGGACACTCTTTCTCAGCTTTGGCTTCGTTCAGTGCACCGCGGATGGCATCGGGATCGTTACCATTGATTTTAATGACTTTCCAGCCCCAAGCTTCGTATTTCTTGCCGGTATCTTCGATGGTCACATCCTTTGTCTCGGTAGAAAGCTGAATGTCGTTGGCATCATAGAACATGATGAGATTATCCAACCCTAATGCTCCGGCGATACGGCCTGAGCCTTGGGAGATTTCTTCCTGGATGCCACCGTCAGAAATATAAGCGTAGATGGTCTGTGGCATTACTTCTTCGAAACGTGCCTTCATGAACTTGGCTGCGATGGCTGCACCGACTGCAAATGTGTGTCCCTGGCCGAGCGGTCCGGAAGTGTTTTCGATGCCGCGCATGATGTCACGTTCGGGATGTCCCGGAGTAGGGCTTCCCCATTGGCGGAACTCTTTCAGTTCGTCCAGCGTGAACTTGCCGGTCAGGGCCAATGTAGAGTAAAGCATCGGTGACATGTGTCCCGGGTCGAGGAAGAAACGGTCACGACCTTCCCAAGCCGGATTTTCAGGGTCATATACCAGGAACTCTGAGAAGAGTACATTTACAAAGTCAGCACCACCCATGGCACCGCCCGGATGCCCGGAGTTGGCTTTCTCAACCATGGATGCAGCAAGGATACGGATATTGTCCGCCGCACGGTTCATAAGTTTGTTGTCGTTCATATTGAATCTAATTTATTTTGAATATTATCAATAGGTTATTTGGTCCTTGTAGGTTTTCCAAGGGCAAAGATAACTCTTTATGCGTAATTCACAACACTCGAAGAGTGTCTTTTTTATCAGTATTACTGCCTTTTTGCTGCTAAAATGATACTAAACGTATTTAGCTGATTTTGTGCGGTGCACGGTAGTTTTACTGTAACTCAATAGTAACGATTGATTTGGCCGGAAGTTTAATCTTGAGAATATCTTTATTGATTTTTACCTCTTTGAACGGAACGGGTTTCACATTGTCGGGATTTTCAAATGAATTGTAGTCCGTCAGATTGGTGGAAGTCAATATTTCACCAACTGCTTTCTTGGCTTTCGTTCCAGACAGATTGATGGTCACTTCCTGTGCATTGTCTGCATCTACGTTGGACATGGAAATGTGTATCTTGCCGTTTGGGTCTTTGGAGGCGGTAGCGCTGACCATTGGTATTCTGCGGTTGTCGCGTACATCCATCATGTCGCAGTTCAGCTCAAGAGGAATGTAGGTGGCATCCTGGTGTACATTGTACATTTTGAATACATAATAAGTGGGGGTGAGTACCATGTTTTTTCCGCTGGTCAGAATCATGGATTGCAATACATTGACGATTTGGGCAATGTTTGCCATTTTCAGACGGTCGGTATATTTATGGAAGATGTCGAAGCTGAGGGAAGCGACAAAAGCATCACGCAATGTATTCTGTTGGTACAGATGTCCGGGATTGGTACCCGGTTCAGTGTCCCACCAGGTTCCCCATTCGTCAAGCATAAGAGCCACGTTCTTTTGAGGGTCGTATTCATCCATAATGGTGCAATGCTTCTTGATGACATCTTCTATTTCGCGGCATTTGCCCAGTGTCCAGTAATAGTCGTCTTTACTGAATTGGGTGGCGGCGCCTTTACTGCCGTTCCATCCGCTGACGGTATAGTAGTGCAAGGAAAGACCGTGCATACGGCCGCCTACGCGGTCCATCAGCACTTTGGTCCAGTTATAGTCGTAGTCGCTGGCACCGCTGGCTATCTTGAAAAGGCTATTGCGTCATAGTTGCGGCAGTAGGTGGAATAGCGGCGGTAGAGGTCGGCATAATATTCGGGACGCATGCTTCCACCGCAACCCCAGCTTTCGTTACCCACGCCGAGGTATTTTACTTTCCAGGCTTTGTCGCGACCGTTCTGGCGGCGCAGGCGTGCCATGGGGGAGTCTCCTTCGGAGGTCATGTATTCCACCCATTTGGCAAGTTCTTCTACGGTACCACTGCCTACGTTTCCACTGATATAGGGTTCACATCCCAGCATTTCGCAGAGATTGAGGAACTCATGGGTTCCGAAACTGTTGTCTTCGATAGTGCCTCCCCAGTTGTTGTTCACCATTTTGGGGCGGTTTTCTTTAGGGCCGATACCGTCCATCCAGTGGTATTCATCGGCAAAGCAGCCTCCCGGCCAGCGAAGGACGGGTACACGGAGCTCCTTCAGTGCATTGAATACGTCGGTGCGATAACCGTTGATGTTGGGAATATCGGAGTTTTCACCTACCAAAGTCCACCATAGATACAAGTTCCCAAATGCTCTGCAAATTGGCCGTAGATTTCTTTGGGAATGATTTGCTCGCTCTGGTCTGTGTGTAAAGTGATAGTGGCACTTTTCTGTGCGAAGAGTGACAACGAGGTGGAGAGAAATATGCTACTGATAAATAACTTTGTGTTCATAGTTTTTTAGTGTTATTAAATACTTAGTTCTTGAATCTTACTGCTGCTTCTTCGATGGGCAAACCAGCTTTATAGCTTTCGATGTAGGTGTTGAATCCGCTTACATCTTCGGCTGTCGGTGAGATTTCAATACCGGCATTTCCGGTGAATACATGCTTGTCCAGGAAGTCGGCAAGGGATTGGTCGTTTCCGTTGTTTGCAAGGTAGGAAGCGAGGAGGGCAATACCCCAGGCACCACCTTCGCCGGCTGTTTCCATAACGGAAATGGGTGAATTGATGGCAGCTGCCAGTATTCTCTGGCCTACTCCTTTGGTTTTGAAGAGTCCTCCGTGACCGGTGATTCTGTCTACTCTGATTTTTTCTTCATTGAAAAGGATGTCGTTGCCGATTTTGAGAACTCCCACTGAACCATACAGATGGGTGCGCATGAAGTTGGCAAGGTTGAACTTGTCGTTTGCCGAACGTACAAACAGTGGACGTCCGTCTGCCAGTCCCGTTATAGGTTCGCCTGATATGTAGTTGTATGAAATGAGGCCTCCGCAGTCTGCATTGCCTGTCAGGGCGTGGTTATAGAGTTTTCCGTAGATTTCGTCCATATCTACGGGGATGCCCATCAGTTCCTGGTATTCTTTGAAAATATTGATCCAGGCATTGAGGTCGGAAGTGCAGTTATTGCAATGCACCATAGCTACGAGGCTTCCGTCGGGGGTGGTTACCATGTCAATCATTTCGTAGGGCTTGGACAATTCTTTCTCCAATACAATCATTGAGAAAGAGGAGGTGCCTGCCGATACGTTTCCAGTGCGCTGCTTTACGGCGTTGGTGGCAACCATGCCGGTTCCAGCGTCACCTTCGGGCGGACAGACGGGAATTCCTGCTTTCAGATGTCCCGATACGTCGAGGCGACTGGCTCCTTCGGGAGTAAGGAAGCTGCGTTTTCACCGGCCGACAATACCTTCGGCAGAATATCTCGAAGCTTCCAGTCGTATCCTTTCGGAGCAATAAGTTTGTCGAACTTATCCACCATTTCAGAAGAATAGTTTTTGGTGATGAGATCGATAGGGAGCATACCGGAGGCATCTCCTATGCCCAGTACCTTTTGGCCGGTTATTTGCCAGTGGACAAAACCTGCAAGGGTAGTCAGGTAATTGATGGATGGAACGTGCTCTTCATTATCCAGGATGGCTTGGTAGAGGTGGGAGATGCTCCAACGCAGAGGGATGTTGTAGACAAATAGTTCGGATAGGGCTGCGGCAGCCTGGCCGGTATTAGTATTTCTCCAGGTACGGAAGGGTACAAGGATTTCTTCTTTTTCATTGAATGCCATATAGCCGTGCATCATGGCACTGACACCGATGGCTGCCAGGGTTTCTATCTCTGTATCGTAGAGGCTCTTTACATTGGTACGAAGGTCTGCGTAGCATCCTGCAACCCATACCAGACAGCCTCGACGCTATATGTCCACAGTCCGTCGACTAACTGATTCTCCCAAGTATGGCTTCCCTGGGCGATGGGGTTGTTTTCCTGGTCAATCAAAACCGCCTTGATTCGTGTGGAACCGAGTTCTATACCAAGGATGGCCTTACCTGCCTCAATGGTTGATTTTGCATCTAATTTCATGGTATTAATGATAATTTACGGATTTATAGTACGATTATAAACAACGGATTACTAATTGCAAACTACTAGTTACGTTTGTGGTACGTGTAATTAGTAGTCCGCAATCGGTAATCCGTAATGATTATCAGCAAAGTGCCTTGTTCAGCATATAGTAGACTTCATTCATGCGCAGTTCTTTTTTGAACTCGCTGATGGTGGTATTTTCATCGATGACTACCATTTCGATGCCGGCCATTTCGGCAAAGTCTTCCCAATATTCCACCGTCAGGTCGTAGGAGAAGCTGGTATGATGTGTACCTCCGGCCAGAATCCAGGCTGCAGCGCACCTCGAGGTTGGGCATTGGAATCCACAGTGCGCTGGCAACGGGCAACTTGGGCAGAGGCTTGCTCTTGATGCATTCTACTTTGTTCACAATGAGGCGGAAGCGATTGCCCAGGTCTACGATGGTAGCGGCTACACCTTCACCTTGCTTGCTGGTAAATACCAGGCGGGCTGTTTCGCTGTCGATACCGATGCTCAGACGGTGCACTTCCAGTTTCGGCTTCTGTTCGGCAATCAGTGGACAGACTTCCAACATGTGTGCCTGCAGGATGGCGCTCTTTTCTCCGTCGAAGTTCAGCGTATAGTCTTCGAGGAAGGAGCACCCCTTCGGCATGCCTTGACTCATCACCCAAGTGGTACGGTATAGTGCCGCAGTTTTCCAGTCGCCTTCGGCACCGAAGCCGTAACCTTCCGCCATCAGTCGCTGTGAGGCCAGTCCGGGGATTTGGTCAAAGTCGCCCAAATCGTTGAAGTTGGTGGTGAAGCCTTTGGCACCCGTGTCTTTCAGCACACGGCGAATGGCGATTTCGGCCTTGGCGGAGTTCCATACTTTGGTGTAGGCTTCCGTACGTGCGTCTTCCAGTTCGGGAGCGTGGTCGTAGAGCTTGAAGTATTCTGCTACAAGTGCCTTCACGTCCTCGTCGCTGACAGCATTGTAGTGTGTCATCACATCATTGATGGATAGTAGTCCACATGATAGCCCAATACTTGTTCGGCACTGACCTTGTCACCGTCTGTCACAGCCACGTTGTTCATCTGGTCGCCGAAGCGGATGATGAGCATATCCTGCGCATCAGCCCATGCGGCAGCTACGCGCATCCATGCGGCAATCTGGTTTTGGGCTTTTTCGTCCTGCCAGTGGCCTACTACCACTTTGCGGTTCTTTCGCATACGTGTCACGATGTGTCCAAATTCGCGGTCGCCGTGAGCCGATTGGTTTAGGTTCATAAAATCCATGTCCATCGTCTCCCAGGGAATTTCCTTGTTGAACTGTGTATGGAAGTGTAGTAATGGCTTCTTCAGTTCCTGCAAACCGTGAATCCACATTTTGGCAGGAGAGAAGGTGTGCATCCAGGTGATGACCCCGATACACTTTTCGTCGTTGTTGGCGGCCTTGAAGGCAGCAGTTACTTCTTTGGATGAATTGACCGTACCTTTATATACTACCTTTACGGGCAGTTTCCCGGAATCATTCAGACCTTTCACCATTTCATTACTATGTGCGTCTACTGCGATAACAGCGTCACCTCCGTACAAGAGCTGTGCTCCGGTTACGAACCATACTTCATATTGTTCAAATGCGTTCATACAATTTATTTTTATAGTTTATATTTAAAGAATGATAGTTATTTCTGTCCATAATAAGCGTTAGGGCCGTGCTTGCGGCTGAAATGTTTTTCTATCAGCAGCGGATTCATGGTCAGATTGGGGTTCACGGCATAGGCTATACTTGCCATTTTTGCCACCTGCTCCATCACTACGGCATTATGTACGCCTCGTGTGCGTCTTTTCCCCACGAGAAAGGACCGTGGTTCTTACCAATACTCCGGGAGTATGTACCGGGTTCAGCCCCTCAAAGCGTTTTACGATGACATTTCCCGTTTCCAGTTCATACGCTCCTTCCACTTCCTCCTTCGTCATGTCTGCTGTGCAGGGTATGGCGTCGTGGAAGTAATCGGCATGTGTTGTCCCGATATTCGGGATGTCACATCCGGCTTGTGCCCAGGCTGTGGCGTAAGTAGAGTGCGTATGCACCACACCGCCGATTTCGGGGAATGCTTTATAGAGAACCAGGTGGTCGGTGTGTCTGAGGAGGGCTTTAACCGTCCTTCCACGACCTTACCGTCAAGATTCACTACCACCATATCCTCTGCTTTCATTTCATCGTAACTCACCCCACTGGGCTTGATGACTACCAGACCAGATTCGCGTCAATGCCCGATACATTGCCCCATGTGAAGATAACCAATCCGTGCTTCACCAGTTCAAGGTTAGCATGGAATACTTTGTCTTTCAGTGCTTCCAGCATATTATTTAAATTACTAATTACAAGTTGTTGAATATTAGGTTCTCAGAGCTTAAATTTCGGAGCTTTGCGGTATGCCTTCTCATTAAACTGATATAAAGCAGCTCCACGTTTGGACCCCGTTTTGTCTATTTTGTCAGTTTTTTCTATATAGTCCATTTCTGCTATGCGTTTTCGGAAGTTCCGTTTGTCAATGCTCTCGCCGTATATAGCTTCGTATAAGCTTTGCAGTTGTGACAGCGTGAACAGTTTAGGTAGTAGATTAAAGCCGATTGGTTCGGTGGACGCTTTTTGTTGCATCAACTTCCGAGCTTTCTCCACCATTTGCGGATGATCAAAGATTAGCGCTGGTAGTTCATTGATATTTACCCAGAAAGCATTGTGTTGCTGTACGGATTCTTTGTCGTATTCGTTGATGTTGATGAGCGCATAGTAAACAATGGAGACTACGCGTTCTCCTGGGTCACGATCTATGGCTCCGAAAGCTTGGACTTGTTCCATATATACATCTTCCAGTCCGGTTAGTTCATTCAGGACTCGTTTGGCTGCATCATCCACGCTTTCGTCTTCCTGCACGAATCCACCCATCAGCGACCATTCGCCCATTGCCGGTTCGAAGTTACGCTTCAGCAACAGCAGGTTCAATTCTCCTTCATTGAAACCGAAAATAATGCAGTCGATACCTACATAAAGTTTCGGATTTGAACTATAGTAATTACTCATATCTTAATTTTTGTTTAAGGGGTATGCTGCATGGATATATATCATAGCAACATACCGATTTACCAGAAATACCAATAAAAAGCAGCAGTAATACCCAGGATGATAAGGGTATGAATGATATCCCATTTATTCCAACTCGCACGTGTAGCTGCTTTTTGTTCAGGAGTTGAAGTTCCGAATACCAGCCTTGAATCTTTTCAGCGCTTGGGGCAGCTGTAAACATGCTGACTGCGATAACCACTACGATGCAGAACAAGAACATCCATCCGCAGAAAAACAGCCAGTTCATATCATAGAACAGATACTTGAAGGTACTGCTTGACACATCTCCTACATTGCTGTAATATACTTTTGCCCCCAGACGGGTTAAACCGATAATCATTCCGGCAATCAGTCCCCACATACCGCCTTGTGCAGAGGTGCGTTTCCAGCAGATCCCCAAGAGGAAGGCTGCGGCAATGCCTGGTGCTAATACAGATTGTACATCTTGTAAGTAGGTGTAAAGTACATCGCCTACACTGCGCATAATGGGAATCCAGAGTATACCCAATATCACAATCGCAACAGTTGCCATCTGTCCAATTCCTACCAACTTTTTCTCAGAAGTGTTCGGCTTGAAACGTTTGTAGAAGTCAATGGTGAAAAGCATAGCAGATGATTGAACAAAGATGCGAGAGAACTCATCAATGCTGCAAGAATACCGCAAACAACCAAACCTTTGACTCCTGCAGGAAGCAATTTTGCTACTAGAGTTGGGAAAGCAGCATCTGCATTGGCATTTCCGTTTGCCAGCATAGGTAGAAAACCTTCTCCCCCGGTTCCGAGATATTTTTGGTGTAATGCGAAAGCAATCATGCCTGGGATAAGGAATAAGAATACGGGCAATAATTTCAAGTAAGCTCCGAAGATGGTACCGCGCCGTGCTTCCTTTTCATTCTTTCCGGAAAGTACGCGTTGCACGATGAACTGGTCTGTACACCAATACCAGAATCCGATAATGGCTGAACCAATCAGTGCACCCAACCAAGGGAAGTTAGGGTCGTTATTACTGCGTATAAGTTCTGTCATTGTGTTGCCATAATCGTTCACTGTGACTGCACCGCAGATTCTCATCATCTCATCCCAGCCTCCCAATTCTTTGAAGCCGAGTACAAGGATTATCAGTGAACCTAACAGCAAGATGGGGGTCTGCAGGATGGAGGTATAAAGTACCGACTTCATTCCTCCGAAGATTGTGTAGAGCGCAGTCAGTATAACCAGACCGATGGCGGCAATCCAAAAGAAGTCGATTCCCCAAAGTTCTTTTATACCGAATACTTGTTGGAATACCAATCCTCCTGCATAAACCGTCACGGCAACTTTTGTCAGTACATAGCTGATTAAAGATATTACAGACAATATTGTACGTGATTGTGGATTATAGCGGCGTTCTAGGAATTCAGGCATTGTGAATACCATACTTCGCGAATAGAACGGTACGAATACCCAACCTAAGATAAGGATCATCCAGCCTTGTATTTCCCAATGTGCCATCGCCATACCGCTGGAAGCACCGGCACCGGCTAATCCGATTAAGTGTTCCGAACCGATGTTGGATGCAAAGATAGATGCACCGATAGCGAGCCATGTGGCATCACGACCACCTAAAAAATAGTCTGCTGAGTCATTCTGTTTCTGTTTGACAACCCAGACAATAATTCCAATTAAAGCCAGGAAAAAGATTCCAATGACTAACCAATCTAATGTTTCCACGATAATAAATGATTTATAAGGTTATTGTTATTTTTCTACGGAAAATTTGAAAACACATTCACTGTTGTAAATTTGTCCGGGTTCCAGTACGACAGAAGGCCATTGGGATTTGTTGGGGCTATCCGGATAATGTTGTGTCTCGAGGCATACGGAAGCGCGCTGGTTGTAAGTAATGCCTTTTTTACCTTTTACGGTGCCATCCAGGAAATTCCCGGTATATACTTGTATGCCTGGCTCATTGGTATAAACTTCCAGGGTGATGCCGCTTATAGGCGATGTCAGTTTGGCTGCCACTTGGGATAGGTCACCTTTAGTATTCAGTACCCAATTGTGGTCATATCCGTTTCCGTTCTTTATTTGTTCAAAGTCCGTCCGGTTGATGTCTTGTGCCACACTCTTGGGAGTGGTAAAGTCCATTGGTGTTTCTTTGACGGAGATGATGTCACCCGTTGTCATGAAAGTACTGTCTACCGGAGTATAGTTGTCTGCATTGATGTATAAGATGTGGTCTGTTGCTGCCTTTGAAGGGTCACCTGATAAATTGAAATAAGAATGGTTAGTCATATTGATAACCGTCTTTTGGTCTGTTGTTGCACTGTATTTTATATCAATGGCATTGTCATCCGTTAACTTGAAAAGTACTTTTGCCGTAACATTACCCGGGAAATTCTCGTCTCCATCCGGTGAAATGCGGGTGAGCTTCAGAGTTGTGCTGTCAATGGGATTGGCACTGTATACTTGGTATTGCCATCCTTTGGGGCCACCGTGCAGGCAATGTCCGAAATTGTTCTGTGGTAACTGTATGGTATCTCCGTCAAGAACGATTTTCCCTTGGTTAATCCGGTTGGCGTAGCGTCCGATAGAAGCACCAAAGTCACTTGGTATGTTGATGTAATCGGCAATGCTGTCAAAGCCAATACTACATCCTGCATAACTCCATTTTTGTCGGGTACCATAATGGATACAATACGTCCTCCAAAGTTTGTGATGCATACTTCCATGCCCGCTTTATTCTTCAGCGTATAAAGCTGTGTCTGGGCGTCATTGACTGTTGTTTGGAATTTTACTGGATCAAGACCGGACAGCGTAAGCGTTGTTTCTGTCTTTTGATTGCACGCAGTTAGCATCATTGCGGCAATTCCTGCAAGTAGAACATGTCTTTTCATGGTTTTGTATTTAATGTAAATGAGATGATTATCTTTCTTTGGGTGTAAAAGTAACACTTTTCTTTAGTGTAGGCTGTACACTTTTATATGTTATGCAACATAAGTGTCAAGAAACATATCTGTGCCAACTGGCTGTACAGATAGATGTGTTCGGAATAAACTTCTCAGATGATTTTGTTTTTAGAGTGGAAAACGGTGGAATAGGGGAGAAGAAAAAGGCGCTTCCCATTACTGGGAAACGCCTTTTATTTGAATGCTGATGTCTATTATTCTAATCTGCGGGCACCGTCGCTGATGACTACATCATATACTTTTGGGCTTCTGCCGAACTTCTTCTTGAATTCATCTTTTGCTTTTTCGATGAATGTACTGTACAATTCATCCTTTACCAGATTGATTGTACATCCACCGAATCCACCGCCCATGACACGTGAACCGGTAACTCCACAATCGAATGCAAGGTCATTCAGAAAATCGAGTTCTTCGCAGCTTACTTCATACAACTTACTCATGCCATGATGTGTTTCATACATCTTTTGGCCTACAGTTTCATAATCGCCTTTTTCCAGGGCGTCGCAAACGTCGAGTACGCGTTGAATCTCTTCGATGACATATTCTGCACGCATATAGTCTTCTGCGCTGATGTCGGCTTTGGCTTCTTCCAGCATGCCCATGGTAACGTCACGCAGGAATTCTACGTGTGGATGCTTCTTCTGAACAGCGGCAACAGCAGCTTCGCAGCTTTGACGACGTTTGTTGTATGCTGAAGATGCAAGTTCGTGTTTCACTACAGAATCTACAAGAACCAGACGATAGCCTTGCGGGTCGAATGGGAAATACTGATATTCCAGTGAACGGCAATCCAGGCGGATGAGGCTTCCTTTCTTTCCGAATACAGAAGCAAATTGGTCCATGATACCACAGTTTACGCCACAATAGTTGTGTTCTGTAGATTGTCCCACTTTTGCCAATTCAAATTTGTCTATCTTGTTGTCACCGAACAAGTCGTTCAAAGCATAGGCATAGGTACTTTCCAAAGCTGCTGACGAGGACATTCCTGCACCCAGAGGCACATCGCCTGCAAAAGCGGTATTGAAACCTTTTACATCTACACCGCGTTTCATCATTTCCCGGCACACGCCAAAGATATATCTTGCCCAGCTTGCGCGGGGTGCATCTTCTTCATTCAAGCCAAATTCCACATAATCTTTCAGGTCGATGGAATAAGCTTTTACTGTGTTTGTGCCGTTGGGCTTTATTTCTGCAATCATTCCCTTATCGATTGCTCCGGGGAATACAAAACCACCGTTATAGTCTGTATGCTCACCGATAAGGTTGATGCGACCCGGAGAAGCATAAACAGCTCCCGTTGTTCCGTCAAAGTGCTTGATGAAACGGCTTCTTACGTATTCTATATCCATGATATTTATATTTTATAAGGTGAATAAATAAATTACCTATATTTTCTTGTTAATCGACCTTGATGTCCTTATTGACATTTTTGCAGCCTACCAAACCGTAGAACAACAGATAGCCAAGGGCTGCGATGATAACCCAGTAACTCGGCATGAAACCTGCAATGTCGGCCACCAAACCTTGGATAACGGGCAAGATGCCGCCGCCGCATACCAATACCATGAACAGACCGGAAGCCGCTGCCAGATATTTACCCAATCCTTCTACGGCCAAATTAAAGATACCACCCCACATGATGGAAGTACACAGACCTACCAGTACCAGATACATTGCATTGATGGGTACTTCTGCAAATCCGAAAGAGAGACCTCCCGTAGCACTTTGTTGGAGTACCGGCAGATTGACAAGCGAACCGTAGATGAGAAGATGGCAAGGAATACCAAAAGTAAGCCTAATGCGGAAGTAAAGGTAAGCATTGCCTTACTGGAGATTTTTGCACCCAATGAAGCGCCGGCCAGACGTCCAATCAGCATGAGGAACCAATATGTACCTACAACAAAACCGGAAATGGTGGAAGAAATGCCTGCTCCTCCCTTTTCAATCGGATCGGTCAAGAACAAGTTCAGAGTACCCGGTACACCAACTTCGACACCTACATATACAAAGATTGCTATAGCTCCCAAAATGAAGTGGCGGAATTTTAAAGCGCCTGACATCAACTTACCGATAGGTTCTGTTGAAGTTGCAGCATTGGGTTCCGGTATGGGCACAATCAAAAGAACGAAGAACGCGATGGCAAATACAGCCATTGCTGTGTACATTACAGGGAATATCTGAGAGATAGTAGCTTTTTCAATGGAACCGGCAATCAGGATACCTACGAACATCGGAGTAATGGTGGCCATTACGGAGTTGAAAGAACCACCCACTTGGATAAGCTGGTTTCCTTTGTTACCTTCGCCGCCGAGCTTGTTCAGCATCGGGTTGACTACCGTATTAAGCAAACACATGGAGAAACCGGCGATGAAAGCGCCAATCAAATATACGGCAAAAGCATATCAGGGCTTGAATGACGGATAAATATTGGATACCTACACCGATAAAGCTACAGCTACTGCTATCAATGCCGTTTTTTATACCCTACCCGTTGTAGTAAGATGCCGCTTGGTATTCCCATCACTGCATATGCAATAAAGTTACCAAAGTTACCCAACATCCCTAAAGCGTTGGATACTGAAAACTGATTTTTCAGTACGATTCCCATAGGGGCAGCAAGGTTGGTAACAAATGAAATCATACCAAAAAGGAAGATCATCGTGATAATTGCGATGAGTTTACCATTCTGTTTTTGTTGTGTCATGGTTTTGTAAAATTAATAAGTTTATAAATTGGATTAGTTATTTCATTCTTGTACACCAAACTTGTAGATTGTCACTTGCTGGTACTCATCACCCGGTAGCAATACTGCCGACGGAAAATGGGACTTGTTGGGCGTATCGGGAAAACACTGGGCCTCAAAGCAGACTGCACTTCTTGCAGGGAAAGTGGCTCCATGGGCACCTTCAAAGCCCCCGAGCCAGTTTCCTGTGTAGAGCTGGACGCCATTTTCAGTGGTATATACTTCCATCGTTCGCCCGCTGTTGGGCTCTATGCAGGTGGCTGCAAGGCTCAGCTCTCCACTTTCAGTCTTGTTCAGTACATAGCAATGGTCATATCCTGCGCCATTCACAATTTGTGTATGTTTCTCATCAATTCGTTCACCAAGAGTATGGGGAGTACGGAAATCCATAGGAGTACCTTCTACCTTCAATATCTCTCCGGTAGGAATGGATACTTCATCGATGGGTACATAAAAATCTGCGTTGATGGTAACGATATTGTTTAAGACTGTAGGGGAGGGATTGGCTATACCGGCAAGATTGAAGAAACCGTGATTGGTCAGATTGACGATGGTGGCTTTATCGGTAGTAGCCCGGTATTCGATGACCAGAGCATTGGTCTCATCCTCCAGGCGATAAGTCATTTCTACTTCGAGATTTCCGGGGAAGCCTCTTCGCCGTCAGCGGATGTGTAGTTGAAGATGACTGTTGATGGCTCTGGCTGGACAGCATCCCATACACGGGTATGAAAACCAGTCGGACCACCATGCAGTGAGTTGGGACCATTGTTGATTGCCAATTGGTGCTCTTCGCCGTATAAAGTAAACTTTCCTTTAGCTATCCGGTTACCGTAGCGTCCGATGGTAGTGTTTAGAAAAGGTTCCGGGCTGTTGATTACATGTTCAATACTGTCGTGTCCTAATACAACATTGGCATATTTGCCATTTTTGTCGGGTACCATGATGGAAAGTATTGCACAGCCGTAATTAGTAACTGCAACTTCCATTCCCTGGGCATTCTTCAGGATAAACAAATCTGTCTTTTTGTTATTTATATCCTTTTGAAAGTCTTTTTGGTTCAAACCGGACAAATTACTTTCTGTTGGAGTAGTGTTTATCATATCCATGGTATTAATTAAATTTCTTGCAAATAAAAAGAAATTCTTTTGTTCCCCCAAGTAATTGGAAGGAAATGTAGAGAACATTTTAGGAAAGTTTAGCGTTTAACAAATGGAATACAAATTGATATTTTTTGTATGTTTGCCCCCGGAATCTAAAAAAATCACATCATTAACAGAAAGTTCTAATAAAAACAACGAATGTATCCTCTAAAATTTGAGCCTATTCTGAAGCAGACGCTTTGGGGAGGCGACAAGATTATTCCATTCAAACATTTGAATGATACCCTTGCCAATGTAGGCGAGAGTTGGGAAGTGTCGGCAGTAGAAGGCAGTGAGTCTATAGTGGCCAATGTGCAGACCAAGGATTGACGCTGTCGGATATGGTCAGAAAATATAAGGAAGACCTGGTAGGAGAAGCCAACTATGCACGTTTCGGAAATAAGTTTCCTTTATTAATAAAGTTTATTGATGCCAAGTTGGACTTGTCGATTCAGGTACACCCGGGTGACGAGTTGGCTAAGAAACGTCATAACAGTTTTGGTAAAAATGAAATGTGGTATGTTATTGCTGCTGACCAGGGTGCCAAGCTGATTTCCGGTTTTGCAGAGCAGATTACTCCGAAAGAATATAAGGAACGAGTGTATAATGGTACGTTTGCGGATGTTCTGCAGACTTGCGCCATTAAACCGGGCGATGTGTTTTATGTGCCTGCAGGTCGGGTACATGGAATCGGTGCGGGAGCTTTTGTAGCAGAAATACAGCAAACGTCGGATATCACTTACCGTATTTTTGATTACAATCGTAAGGATAAGGATGGTAAATCAAGAGAACTGCATACAAGCCAGGCCATTGATGCCATTAATTTTGCAGATGTGCAGGACGATTTTCGTACGGAGTACGAGCAGGTGCAGAATGAACCGGTAGAAATGGTGGCAAGCCCGTATTTCACGACTTCCATCTATGACATGACGGAAGAAATCACTTGTGACTATTCTGAACTGGATTCTTTTGTTATCTTTATTTGTGTGGAGGGTTCTTGCCGTATTATTGATAATGAGAAGAATGAAGTTTCCGTACAAGCGGGCGAAACAATCCTGCTGCCAGCTGCAACCCAAGAAGTGACGATTGTGCCTGAAGGAGCAGTGAAGTTGCTTGAGACGTACGTATAAAAGTGCTCAGACTATATCGGATAAAAAAGAGGGGATGACTGTTATGGCCATCCCCTCTTTTTTTATCCGATATTCTATCTCTTTCTTCCAAATATTTTTCTGAATTTCTTCATTACCTTTACCCCCAATACTATACCGTCAAAAACAGCCATACCCGTGTTGAATGCTCTCATCATGGCATTTGCCTTGTTGGTAGCTGGTTCCAGCGGAGCAAAAATTTCTTGTGTAAGCCCAGTCATGATTTCTTTCTGGAGTCGTATTTCTTGTAGCAGCATGGCTTTTTTCTGGGCGATGCTTTCTAAAGTGACGGGAGTCGTATTGGTCGTATTATCCATGAATATTTCGAATTAATTGTCTAAGAATAATTCTGCGATAAGTTTTACTGTCGGATCAATAATGAGCTTTTTGCGGAATAGGACAAGCAGAACGATGAGTAGGATATGGAAGCACGTGATAAGTGCAAAACTCATCATTAGCCCGCCTACCAGCGGAGCTAAAATATAGACCAGCGTAAACGACAGATGAAACAGAACCACTACGCCGAGTATGACGACCAATAGCACCAATAAAAGCGTAGAAAGCAGTTTGGACAGTTTTTCGGTGACTTCCAGTTTGGTATATTCTTTTTGCAGCTCCAGGTATTTCTTGAATTCAATGAAGAGCTGCTGCATATTTTCTATACTTTTGTCGTCTGCAAACATAGTGGTTCTGTTTTTTACCTTATTCCGTTACCTCACCTTTGATTTCCGCAGCAATTTCATCTACCAAGTCTTCCATTTCGCTTCGGTTCAGACGAATCCCTTTCTTACGGAGAATTTCTGCGATTTTGTTACGGGTGTCTTCTCCTTTTTCAGGAGCAAATAAGATACCGAGGGCTGCACCTACTGCGGCGCCACCCAGGAAAGCTGCTAAAACATTTAATCCTTTCATAATGATATTCCTTTCTTTTTTGAGGTTCGTACGACAAAACTAACAAATTTTTTTGGAAACTTTGTTCGGAATATCAGTTTTTTTTATGATTGTCTTTATCTTCCAACTCCTTTTGGGGTGTTGTTTTGCGAGGTTTGCTTTTTTCTTCTCCAAAAGTCTCCATTCGTACGGCTCCCGCGATAGATTTTGTTTTCCTTGGTTTTGGCCTTAATTTCTTCAGTCTTGATTTTCTGGGCTTTTAAACCATCGGCGGTGACAAAAGGGTGTTCTTTTATTACTGGGATACTTTTCCCTATCAATTTTTGGATATCTTTCAGGTAAGGCAGTTCTTCCGATTCGCAAAAGGAGAGGGCAATACCGTCGTGGCCGGCACGTCCGGTTCGTCCGATACGGTGCACGTATGTTTCCGGAATGTTGGGCAACTCATAGTTGATGACGTGTGATAGTTGGTCCACGTCGATACCTCGTGCTGCAATATCGGTTGCTATCAGTACACGCAGTTCATGGTTCTTAAAGCCGGTCAGTGCTCGCTGTCGGGCATTCTGCGACTTGTTTCCATGTATGGCTTCGGCTCTTATTCCGGACTTACTAAGGGTACGTGCAAGTTTGTCTGCTCCATATTTAGTTCTGGTGAAGATAAGTACGGACTCGATAGCCGGATTCTTCAGCAGATGAATCAGTAAGTCTTTTTTCTCTTTTTTCTCAACAAAATAGACTGATTGGGAGATTGTGTCAACCGTAGACGATGCAGGGGTGACTTCCACTTTCTCGGGGTGCGTCAGCATGGAGTTTGCCAAGGTCTCTATTTCCGGAGGCATTGTGGCCGAAAAGAAGAGGGTCTGTCGTTTTGCGGGCAATAACTTTAATATGCGCCGGATATCATGTATGAATCCCATGTCCAGCATCCGGTCCGCTTCGTCCAATACGAAGAACTCGAGCGCTTTTAGGTTAATGAAACCTTGGTTGACCAGGTCTTGCAGTCGTCCGGGAGTTGCAACCAGTATTTGTACTCCACGTTTCAGTTCATCTGTCTGTGGCTTTTGTCCTACACCGCCGAAGATGACGGCATGTCTCAATCCGGTATACTTACCATATGCACTGAAGCATTCTCCTATCTGTATGGCCAACTCGCGGGTCGGCGTCAGAATGAGTGCTTTGATACTTTTGCGATTATCCGTTTTATATAACTTTTGCAAGATAGGGATGGAAAATGCGGCGGTTTTGCCTGTTCCGGTTTGAGCACATCCTAATAAGTCTTTTCCTTGAAGTAATATAGGGATCGATTTTTCCTGGATTGGGGTAGGGGTGGAATACCCCTCTTTTTGAAGAGCCTTCAATATAGGTTCTATCAAATTCAAATTTTCAAATGTCATGTAATCAATTAAGTGAGCCTCATGCTCTGTTTATATTTGGCAAATATACGTCAAGTCTTCCGGGAAATCTCTTTTTATGGAGGGGTTTAATTATATTTAACTAAGGATGCTGAGGTATAATCGCATGTTATGGTGTACTTTTGTTCCATATTTAGATAGTGGCATGGAAAAATGATGAAATTGCATTTAAAATATCTTTGGATTGTATTGGTGGCTTGTACTTTGACCGCTTGCATGAATGGTGGGGGTGACTTGGCCGGTAAGTGGCAGTTGCGTCAGTATCAATATGCCGACGGTACATCAGAGAAGGTGGACAGTGTATTCTATAATTTTCAAAAAGGAAGTTTTTCTGCCATATGTTTGTTGAAAGATGGAGGGGTGACTACGTTTTTTGGAAATTATTCTTTGAAAGGTGCTGAAATTTCCATTATTTTGTTGCCTGAAAGTGTTAACGATAAAAACTATGATACTTATTTCGGGTGGCCGGAAGGAAAACGTACCTTTAAAGTGGAAGATTTGTCCTACTCTTCATTGCGTTTGGAATATGAGGGTACGAAATCTATTTTTCGAAATTTTGAGATAAAGAATAAGAATAGACGATTTTACTAATAAAAACAATAGAAAAGATGAAAAAATTAGCCGTATTGGGAATGGGAGTATGCATAGCTCTGGCATTCTCTTCTTGTAAATCAAGTGAAAGTGCTTATAAGAAAGCATATGAAAAGGCAAAACAGCAGGAATTGGCCGAGCCGCAAACAACTGCCCCTGCTGAAGAGGTGGCTCCAGTGGTTACCGCTCCAGTAGAAGTAAAGGTGGTGGAAAGTGCACCTGCCGGCATGCGTCAGGAAAAGGTGACTGTGGTATCAGGTGGTACCAGCTTGAAAACCTTTAGTGTAGTTTGCGGAGCTTATAGCGTGAAAGCTAATGCGGAAGGTGTGAAGCAGGCATTGGTGAATGAAGGCTATACTGCAATGGTGGTTTACAATGCAGAAAGAAACCTGTATCGTGTAGTTATCGGTACATTCGATGACAGAGCATCCGCCGAGAATCTGCGCGACTCTTTCAAAGCTAAACATCCTTCGAATGATGACTTCCAGAAGGCATGGTTGCTGTATAGCGTCAATTAATAGAATTCTTTTTGGTAATTCATAACAGAAAGGAATGTATGTTTCCTTTCAAGATGAGGCAGTAACTGCGAAGTTACTGCCTTTTTCATGATATGCCGAAAGAATGTGAAGGCTGGCGCTGTCGCGTGTTTGGTTTGGCAAAACAAAGTGTTTCCTTTAACAGAACAGTTTGTTTCATTAAAGAGAACACTTTGTTTCTCTTAACAGAACATCTCGTTCTATCGCATAAAAACAAAATGTTTTTATATACTGAAACAACTTGTTTTTAAAGGTTGAAACAAAGTGTTCAGTACTGTGAACTAACGGACTAATTGAGAAAAGACCCAGATAAACTCATGTTGTCACAGTCTCTTTAGTTCCTCTTCCTTCGTGAATATTTCACTCTATTTTTCTCTGCTCCGGATTGATTTTCCTGATTGTGAAAAGTGCTTATAATATTCTCTCTTTCGTTTAAAAGAAGTTATAAAACAAGAGATGGAAACTTTTAGACCTGAAAAAGTTTTTAATTTTGTGCCTTATCTTTGAGAAGAATATAGTATGGAACGACGATATATACTGAATGCGATTGATGCCGCTTTGCAGGCTGGCGAGAAAATTCTTTCCATTTACGATGATCCGGCATCGGATTTTCAGGTAGAAAAAAAAGCGGATAATTCTCCTCTTACTATTGCCGACCGTAAGGCTCATGAAACTATCTGCCGTTTTTTGGCTGATACACCTTTCCCTCTGCTAAGCGAGGAAGGCAAACATTTGCCTTTTTCGGAACGACGGAGTTGGGAAACTTTATGGATTGTAGACCTTTGGACGGTACGAAGGAGTTCATCAAGAGGAACGGTGAGTTCACAGTGAATATAGCTTTGGTGCATCACTCAGTACCGGTAATGGGAGTCATTTATGTGCCGGTAAAAAAGGAGCTCTATTTTGGAGTGCATGATTCGGGTGCTTATAAGCTATCCGGTATTACTGCACGTGATGGAATGTCGTGGGATGAACTGCTTGTGAAAGCTGTCCGGCTGCCGGAAACAAGCGTGCACGAACGGTTTGTAATTGTGGCTTCCCGTTCGCATCTGACGCCCGAGACAGAAGATTATATCGAGAAAATGAAATGCAGCCATGCGGAAGTTGAGCTTATATCAAGTGGAAGTTCCATCAAGATTTGTCTGGTAGCTGAAGGCAAGGCTGATGTATATCCTCGTTTTGCCCCTACGATGGAATGGGATACGGCGGCTGGGCATGCTATTGCACGTGCTGCCGGAATGGAAATTTATCAGGCGGGGAAGGAAGAACCTTTGCAATATAATAAGGAGGATTTGCTGAATCCGTGGTTTATCGTAGAACCCAAGCATACCGAAATAAAATAACGACTTTATGACATTTGAGATATTGTTTGTGCTGCTGGCATTGTTGGGCATGGTGATTGCTTGGTTCTGGATAAAATGCGTCCGGGCATGGTGCTCTTTTCTGTCGTAGTATTGTTCTTGTGTGCAGGTATCCTCACTCCTAAGGAGATGCTGGAAGGTTCAGTAATAAGGGATGATGACTGTTGCCATGCTGTTTTTGGTCAGTGAAGGCATCAGGCAGTCGGGTGCTTTGGGGCAAGTAATCAAGAAGCTGCTTCCCCAAGGTAAGACTACGGTCTTTAAAGCGCAGTTCCGTATGTTGCCCACCATTGCTTTTATTTCAGCTTTTCTAAACAATACTCCGGTGGTTGTTATCTTTGCTCCCATTATCAAGCGTTGGGCCGAATCTGTAAAATTGCCTGCTACCAAGTTCCTTATACCCTTTCTTATGTGACGATACTTGGCGGAATCTGCACCCTGATAGGGACGTCGACCAATCTGGTGGTGCATGGTATGATATTGGAAGCCGGATATGAAGGCTTTACTATGTTCGAGTTGGGTAAAGTGGGCATTTTCGTCGCGATTGCAGGCATCCTTTATCTGTTCGCTTTTTCCTCAAGGCTTTTGCCGGATGTTCGTACGGATGCGGTAAAGCTGGATGAGGAACCGGAGGAGCATGGAGATTTACATCGGGTGGAAGCTGTACTCGGCGCCCGTTTTCCCGGTATCAACAAGAAACTTGGTGATTTTAACTTCAAGCGGCATTATGGGGCCGAAGTGAAGGAGATTAAGCGTAGCGGTCAGAGCATTGTCGGAAATCTGGAAAATGAATATCTCCGCGAAGGGGATACGCTGGTGGTGATGGCTGATGACTCTTTTGTAAAGACCTGGGGGGAATCTTCGGTGTTCGTGTTGCTGGCCAATGGCAAGGATACGGAACGGTGCCGGAAAGGGAAAGCGCTGGTTTGCCTTGGTTTTGCTGATATTGATGATAGTGGGTGCAACGGTTGGTGAACTTCCGGTTGTCAAGGAAGCTTTTCCGGAAATCAAGTTGGATATGTTTTTCTTCGTTTCCATTACTACTATCATTATGGCCTGGACAAAGATATTTCCGGCCCGCAAGTATACCAAATATATATCTTGGGATATTCTGATAACGATTGCTTGTGCTTTTGCTATCAGCAAGGCGATGGTGAATTCCGGAGTGGCAGATGCTGTGGCGCGTTTCATTATAGGCATGAGCATCATTATGGCCCCCACGTGTTGCTGGCTGCTGTGTTTATCATAACGAACTTGTTTACAGAACTGATTACGAACAATGCGGCCGCGGCACTCGCTTTCCCGTTGGCACTTTCCATCTCTTCACAGATGGGAGTCAGTCCGATGCCTTTCTTCGTTGTAATTTGTATGGCGGCTTCTGCCAGCTTCTCCACTCCTATAGGGTATCAGACTAATTTGATTGTACAAGGTATCGGTAACTATAAGTTCACGGATTTTGTACGCATCGGGTTACCTTTGAATATCATTACTTTCCTGATATCCATTTTCTTGATTCCTTTAATTTGGCCATTTTAAAAAAAGAAGAAATAATAACATATGGAAGAAAACAACCACATATATCCGATATTTGACAAAATGCTGATGCGGAAAGACAAAGAAGACTTGTTGAAGCAGCACAGCGTGATGGTTTGGTTTACCGGTTTGAGCGGCTCCGGCAAAAGTACGATAGCCATTGCCTTGGAGCGCGAACTTCATAAAAGAGGATTGCTTTGCCGTATCCTGGATGGTGACAACATCCGCAGTGGCATCAACAATAACCTCGGTTTTACGGAGGCCGACCGTGTGGAGAATATCCGGCGTATAGCCGAAGTTTCCAAACTCTTTCTTGATACGGGTGTTATAACAATCGCGGCTTTTATCAGTCCTAATAACGATATTCGTGAAATGGCGGCTGATATTATCGGACAAGACGATTTTCTGGAAGTTTATGTCAGTACCCCGCTTGAAGAGTGTGAACGCCGTGACGTGAAGGGACTTTATGCCAAGGCACGTAAGGGAGAAATCAAGAATTTTACAGGTATTTCCGCGCCTTTTGAGGAACCGGCTCATCCGGCTCTGACGTTGGATACCTCTGTTCTCAGCCTGGAAGAATCGGTCAATAAACTGTTGGAACTCATTTTACCAAGAATTCAGAAGAAATAAGATATAATGAAAGAAGAATATAAATTGAGCCATTTGAAGGAACTCGAAGCAGAGTCCATTCATATTATCCGTGAAGTGGCAGCGGAGTTTGAAAATCCGGTGATGCTGTATAGTATCGGCAAGGATTCTTCGGTTATGGTGCGCTTGGCCGAAAAGGCGTTTGCTCCCGGCAAAGTGCCGTTCCCGTTGATGCACATCGATTCCAAGTGGAAGTTTAAGGAGATGATACAGTTCCGTGACGAGTATGCCAAGAAGTATGGTTGGAACCTGATAGTGGAAAGCAATATGGAAGCTTTCAATGCAGGTGTCGGGCCTTTTACGCATGGCAGCAAGGTGCATACGGACTTGATGAAAACGCAGGCTTTGCTCCACGCATTGGATAAGTATAAGTTTGATGCGGCATTCGGTGGTGCTCGTCGCGACGAGGAGAAGTCACGTGCCAAAGAGCGTATTTTCTCTTTCCGCGACAAGTTCCATCAATGGGACCCCAAAAATCAGCGTCCCGAATTGTGGGATATTTATAATGCCCGGGTACATAAAGGAGAGAGTATCCGCGTATTTCCGTTAAGTAATTGGACGGAGCTGGACATCTGGCAATATATACGTTTGGAAAACATCCCTATTGTGCCGTTGTATTTTGCCAAGGAACGTCCTTGTGTGGAGATTGACGGAAATCTGATAATGGCGGATGACGACCGCTTGCCGGAACAGTACCGCGACCAGATAAAGATGCGTATGGTGCGTTTCCGTACGCTGGGTTGCTGGCCGTTGACCGGTGCTGTGGAAAGCGATGCCGATACCATCGAGAAGATTGTCGAGGAAATGATGACCACCACCAAGAGTGAACGGACGACCCGTGTCATTGACTTCGACCAAGACGCAAGCATGGAGCAGAAGAAGCGCGAGGGATACTTCTAAAGGAATTAAAAATTAAGAATTAAAAATTAAATCATTAAGGATGAACGATTCTACACTTGATATAAAGGCTTTTCTTGATAAGGATGAGCAGAAAGACTTGTTGCGCTTACTGACTGCCGGTTCTGTGGATGACGGAAAATCCACATTGATAGGCCGTCTGTTGTTCGACAGCAAGAAACTATATGAGGACCAGCTGGACGCACTGGAACGCGACAGCAAGCGCATGGGAAATGCCGGCGACCACATTGACTACGCCCTTTTGCTGGACGGCTTGAAGGCGGAGCGCGAACAAGGCATCACCATCGACGTGGCATACCGCTACTTCTCGACCAACAATCGTAAGTTTATCATTGCCGATACTCCGGGACACGAGCAGTACACACGCAACATGATTACCGGGGGCTCTACAGCTAACTTGGCAATTATTCTGGTGGATGCGCGTATGGGTGTCATTACGCAGACGCGCCGGCATACTTTCCTGGTGTCGTTGCTTGGCATCAAGCATGTGGTGCTTGCTGTCAATAAGATGGACTTGGTGGATTTCTCCGAAGAACGTTTTAATGAGATAGTCGATGAATATCGGAAGTTTATAGCTCCATTGGGCATTCCTGACGTAAACTGCATTCCGCTGTCAGCTTTGGATGGCGACAATGTGGTGGAGAAATCGGAACGTACTCCTTGGTATGAGGGTATTTCACTTCTTGACTTTCTGGAGACGGTACATATTGACAACGACCATAATTTGAAGGATTTTCGTTTCCCGATTCAATACGTCTTGCGCCCCAATCTCGATTTCCGTGGTTTTTGCGGTAAGGTGGCTTCGGGTATTATTCGTAAGGGAGATGAAGTGATGGCATTGCCTTCCGGTAAGAAGTCGCATATCAAGAGTATAGTTACATACGACGGCGAATTGGATTACGCCTTTCCGCCCCAGTCCGTCACCCTGACTCTGGAAGACGAGATAGATGTGTCGAGAGGGGAAATGCTGGTACATCCGGATAACCTGCCCGTCATGGACCGCAATTTTGAAACGATGCTGGTTTGGATGGATGAAGAGCCGATGGATATCAACAAATCATTCTTCATCAAACAGACCACCAATATAAGCCGTACTCGCATCGACAGTATCAAGTATAAGGTGGATGTCAATACGATGGAGCATCTTTCCATTGACAATGGAAAGTTGAGCAAGGAAACATTGCCGATGCAGCTCAATCAGATTGCGCGTGTGGTGCTGACCACTGCCAAAGAGCTTTTCTTTGACCCTTATCGGCAGAATAAGGCTACCGGTTCGTTCATCCTGATAGACCCGATAACCAACAATACCAGTGCTGTAGGTATGATTATCGATAGGGTGGAGGATAAGGAGATGCACTTGTCCGAAGACCTGCCTATACTGAATTTGCCTAAGCTGGGTATAGCTCCCGAACATTACGAAGCCATAGAAAAGGCTGTGAAGGAGTTGGAGCGCCAAGGCATTGCAGTGGTTGTGGAAAAAGAATGAACAGCTTTTTGATAGAGTGGGAGAGAAACTGTAATATATTAATATATAGACTATAATGGGACTATTAGAATTCAACAAGCTTCCTATAAACACATTGGTAGGCGCAGATTGGAAAACATTCAAGGATATAACGGGCGGTCGTGACATCGGTGCTGCCTACAAAGGCAAGTATCGGCTGACAAAAGCTGTCTGCCGCCTGCTGTCCACTTTGGCTCCTCTGCAGGACAGACGTTATGAAAAGCTCCTGGCAGATAAGCCCCTGGAGCATGATCCGGTATTCATTTTGGGACATTGGCGTAGCGGGACTACGTTTGTGCATAATGTTTTCTCCTGCGACAAGCATTTCGGCTACAACACGACATACCAGACTGTATTTCCGCATCTCATGATGTGGGGGCAGCCTTTCTTCAAGAAGAACATGAGTTGGCTGATGCCGGACAAACGCCCCACGGACAATATGGAGCTTGCCGTCGACCTTCCGCAAGAAGAGGAGTTTGCTTTGGCAAATATGATGCCCTACACCTATTATAATTTCTGGTTCCTGCCCGAATATCAGCAAGAGTATGCCGATAAATATCTGCTGTTTGATGATATTACAGAGAAAGAACTGAAAGTGTTTGAGGAGACTTTCGTCAAATTGATAAAAATCTCTCTTTGGAATACGAAGGGAACTCAGTTTCTTAGTAAGAATCCGCCTCATACGGGACGTGTGAAAGAGCTTGTCAAGATGTTCCCCAATGCTAAGTTTATCTATCTGATGCGTAATCCTTATACTGTTTTCGAAAGCACACGTAGTTTCTTTACTAACACCATTCAGCCGTTGAAGTTGCAGGATATCAGTAATGAGGAGCTTGAGAAGAATATTTTGTCCATTTATGCCAAACTGTATCATAAGTACGAAGCGGACAAGACATGCATTCCTAAAGGAAACTTGATAGAGGTGAAGTTTGAGGACTTCGAAGCGGATGCAATGGGAATGACTGAACATATCTACAAGGCTTTGTCCATTCCGGGCTTTGCAGAGGCACGTGCTGATATTGAAAAGTATGTAGGCGGAAAGAAAGGATATAAGAAGAATAAATACAAGTATGATGAGCGTACAGTGCAGTTGGTTCAGGATAACTGGAATTTTGCGCTGGAACAGTGGAAGTACGATTTATAATGATTGTCAATTATTAATGAGAGAAATGATTCAAAAGAAAGTTCGTATATTGGGAATGCTGTCTGCCATGCTCTGTTGCGGAGCAGTTTCTGCACAGCAGCACGAGGTAGAGATGATTCCTTTCGGAAATATGGATCAATGGATTGACCGCCAAATCAAGGAATCCGGTATTATTGGCGGTGCCACGAAGAATGTATATGCCATCGGGCCTACTGCTACTGTCACCGAGACCAAGGCATACAAGAATATGGGAGGTTCGCCGTGGGCGACATCCAATGTGATGGCCCGGGTAGCCGGTATCACGAAAACCAATACTTCTGTTTTCCCGGAAAAGCGAGGGGATGGTTTCTGTGCCCGTATGGACACCCGTATGGAGAGTGTGAAGGTTTTTGGAATAGTGGATATCACGGTGCTGGCTGCCGCTCCATGTTTCTGGGTGAGGTGCACGAACCTATCAAGGGGACCAAGAATCCGCAGAAAATGCTGAATTCCGGCATACCGTTTACAAAGAAACCTATCGCCATACAGTTTGATTATAAAGTAAAGATGTCCGACCGCGAGAAGCGTATCCGTGCAACGGGCTTTAGCCGTATCACAGATGTTGAGGGAAAGGACTTCCCGGAAGTGAATCTGTTTCTGCAAAAGCGTTGGGAAGATGAGAAGGGGAATATCTATGCCAAGCGTGTAGGAACGATGGTCGTACGATATTATACTACTACCGATTGGCATAATAATGCCACTTATTCCATCATGTACGGTGATATCACCGGTGACCCTGCATACAAGGCCCACATGATGCGTCTTCAGGTTGAAGAACGCTATACAGTTAACAGTAAAGGAGAGAGTGTGCCTATTAAGGAGGTTGCCTGGGGGACGAAGGACGATGTGCCCACTCATTTGCTGTTGCAATTCACCTCTAGTCATGGTGGTGCTTATATAGGTTCTCCTGGCAATTCGCTATGGATTGACAATGTAAAATTGGTCTATTAGAATAAAAGCAGTTAAAGTTGATGTCATACTTTAGCTGCTTTTTTTATGGAGTCAACGAGACTTTGACTTACTTCTTATTTCAAATGAATTTTGTATGTCAGCCCTCCCGTGAAATATTTCATCCTCTGCATTTCGACCTGCACATGCAGATGCTTGAACAGCAGATAAGTGGCTCCCAAAGCAAAGTCCTTGGAGTCGTACTCCGCTATCACCCTCAACTGCGGATGGAAGGAGGGATTGTAGGTGACACCCAGTGCAAAGCCATTCAGTTTGTACTCCTTGCGGTTGTTGTAAAGGTAGGAAAGATGGACACCGATCTCCTCCTTACCCACAACGGGTATATGCTTGGAGGCGGCAATATAGAAACGGCTGTAATAGCCGTTACCTTCCGTGGTGCCTACCTGGCCGCCGCCGGAAGAAGTGAACGGGTCGGACGTCCCCAGCACGACAGCCGGCATGTATTTCCAGAACTGCCCCTCCTTCAACACACGCAGACGGGCGGAAAAGTAGCGGTCCTGGTTCGTGAATCCGCTGTACCCGTATGGCTTCAATCCCAACGCCTCCGCCTTGAAGAGCGTACACGTGTAGGCCACTTCCAGAAAGGGGAAGATGGTGACGTTCAGGAAGTAGTTGTAGGTATGATAGTACCAGGTGGGCGGTGTGAGCTCCTTGTTCAGGAAGTTGCCGCCGACCATGAAGTCTTGTCGCGCTGCATCTCCGCAGAGGGCGCATGCAACAGCCCGGTTGTACCATACGTCAACTGGGAAAAGGCCGAAAGGGAAAGGCTGCAAAACAGAACAATAAAGAATAGCTTAAACTTCATCATCACATATAAATTCAGTCGCTGATAAAAAATGGGTTGCTTTATAACATACATCGGACATAGTACCAAAAAAGGCGTCTGAGTCCCAGACGCCTTCATTTTTAGAGTCTATTTGTCACTTGGAGTGTATTATTCCAGGATAACTACGCGGTTCAGGAAGTTCTTACCGAACATGTTTTCAGTACCACCGAATCCTACGAGTTCAAGCTGGTCCTTGTCAACACCCTGAGCAATCAAAGCGTCGTAAACAACCTGGGCACGCTTTTCGGACAGCTTCTGGTTCCAAGAAGCGCTACCGGTAGCCTTGTCTGCATAACCTGCAACTTTGTACTTCTTGTCCGGATTAGCCTTCAGAATCTTGGCAGCCAGTTCGATGTTAACCTTGCCATAGTCGTCCAGACGGGCGCTGCCAATCTTGAAGAAGATGGCACGCGGACCGGCAACTTCAACTTCCTTGGTCACTTCCTTAACTTCAGGTTTAGCGTTGGCCAGTGCATTCTTGCAGTTAGCCAGGTCAGCCTGAGCCTGAGCCAGTTCACTTCTATATCTGTTGATTTCCGCATTGACTGCGTCTTCGTCAATCTTAGAAACCGGAACGAACTTCTTACCGCCGAAGATGTAGCTAACACCTGCGGTCAGCATACCTGTACCTTCAGCCTTGCGATGGCTGCTGATATTACCGAAAATGGACGGAGCGATGGCACCGCGAGCTTCTACGTCAATGGTCCACTTGGTGTTGATATTGAACTTCAAGCCCAAACCGGCAGAAGCGCCTACACGTGCTCTAGCCTTTTCATCTCCATCAGGAATCATTGTTCCATCGTTTTGAATCAGCACATTTGCTGACTTTGCAACAGTTACTTGAGGACCCAAGAATCCATAAACTTCAAAGAAACGGTTAGGATTAACGCCTGCGAACAATGTAGAAAGATTGATCATTGCATCAATGTTACCACCAAAGTACGTCTTATTGTGTTCCCAATATGAGTTATCCAGACACAAGTGCTGAGTAACGCCATTGAACTGGGCACGTACACCCCATGTCGGAGTAATCAACTTACCAACTGATACGCTGAAATGCGGAGCCAATTTATTGAAACCATCATTGTTGATAGCGTGGACACCACCACCTACACTCACGAAAATATTATCGCTCCATTTCGGAGTGTAGTAGTTCGTTTTTTCTTGTGCATTCAGATTTGCTGCACAAGCGCCTGCTAATAATAAGGAGGCTATTACTAATTTACTTTTCATTATTCCTTTAGTTTAAAATTAAAATAATAACTAAAACTATTATTATTCAGCAGCACCGTCACCACCACCGGCATTGTTACCATTGCCATGACCGTGACCATGACCATGTTCAGTTGAAGTAAAGACTGGATCTACAACAGTCTTAACTACCTTCTTAATCTTTACATTAGGAATAGTGTACAGTTTGCCATCCACCACTGTAGAGATTGTATTATCAGAAGTTTCGTATTCTGTAGTAGTCTTCAAAGTTACAATAGTATAAGCAGGAACTGTTACTTTCTTAGTATAAGTTACATCTGTGATACCCGGGCTATATGATTTAACCAATGCTTTCAACACCTTTTTTACTTCATCATCAGACAATCCTCTAGTTATAGGCATAGCATCAATCGATGCATTTACAGCAGCAATATTAGTAACTTCTTGTCCAACTTTTGCTGTATATGGCAGATCCATTTCTTTTTCTTTACTACTTGTATTTTCACCACCTTTTTGTTCTCCTCCAACTTCACTAGGGGTAATAGTTTCCTCATCCTGATCAACAACAACATCTTCAGCAGCATTCAGTTCTTGTTGCAAGAAAATACTTACCGGAATCAAAGCAAATTGTCCTTTATTCAAAGCAGGAACAGTAGCTTGGCCTTCTCCAGACAGATACTCGTCTTTTGTAGCTGCAAAAGTTCTTGTTGCAGCAGCAATCTTTCCATCTGAACCAGCTTCAATTACGAAAGGATTGCTAGTAATAGCAGCACCATTTTCTGTAATGCTTGCACCATTTATGATAGAACCATCTGATAAATCATATACAGTAATAGCAACAGTAGCACTTGCAGGGTCCAATTCTACAGGCGCAACATTGAATTCTTCTTTTTCGCAGCTTGTGAACATCACACTTGTCAAAGCCACTGCCGCCAATGCTAATTTAGCATTTACGCCACTTAAAAAAATTTTCTTTTTTCATCTCAATTTAATTAATTAAAAATTTAACAATTCTGACTTAATAAAATATGGTTAAAACTATTTCTTTCCATTATATTATCACTTGCTTCTGCCTTATAGTCCTTATAATAATACCTTTCATTACCCGCATTATAAGCAATGCCCATGTTAGTAGAAGTATTCACACGTGGGATATGCCCCCTTCTTTTATATTTGTATGGAGCAATGCCACTTGAAACCGAAATCCTCCATTTGCTTTGGCATGCTCCGCCTTCATCGCATAAAAGCCTATCGAACAATAGCGGAAATGACGGATCATTCAAACCGAACCCCCTTTTCCTTCAACAAATACTGTTCAGCCTTCAGTGTGAACAGTGTATTAAATCGTGGCCAATAGAAATTTCCACCCAAAGACCACGTCATACGCCATAATGAAGGATCATATTGGAACCTAAATCCGTCCCAACGTCCAGCTCCCGTATATCCTATTCTTGCCAACAAAGAAAAACGTTCATCTTTAAAGGGGCGAAAGAAATCTACATCAGCACCATATCGGTTACCACTAAAATAGCCTACAGAGAATTTACCAAAAACATTATAAGGCAACCTGAAACGTTGTGAAAGAGTTAGGAAACCCGAATGAACCTTTCCTTCCCGAGCTCCATATCCATCATTATAAACCGGTATCTTCACTTGTGCTGTGGCTTTCATCCCCTTCCATAACGAAATTTCTATTGCAGGGCTCAAATCAAATAGAATTTGATAAATCTGCGTAATAATCACGTTCTTGAAAGAGAATTCCGGATACACCAATATATCAATCTTGAACAAAGAACTATTTTTCAACTTTATTTTCCGTGCATTTTTTCCAAGTATCACCCAATTCATAGCTTACATTCCAGTCATCACGTTCTGCTTGGAGCACCGAATCTCCCTTTATGATGATAATAAAGAG
>ENA-OQCX01000038-OQCX01000038.1-human-gut-metagenome-genome-assembly--contig:-NODE-38-length-59325-cov-7.349894_pt1 | contig 59325 bp, 60 predicted proteins | sample MGYA00242762_ERZ504587 | MGnify/ENA primary metagenome ERZ504587 (study PRJEB26092, sample SAMD00036337) | human gut metagenome | host: Homo sapiens | study: EMG produced TPA metagenomics assembly of...
TCGTTCCACCAATGGTGGAACGATTTTTACCCCACGGAGGAACGATTAGATGTTAGCACATTAGCACACTAATTGGGGCGAAGTTTTTCTGAAAAGACTTCGCTTCTGATGTATCCGGTTGTAGGATTATATTCTGTCCGCTTCCACATATCCGTGCATCACGGCATAGATAGTCAGCCCGGACACGGACTTGATACCCAGCTTCTCGGTGATATTCTTGCGGTGTGAGATGACGGTGGTCAGGCTGATGTTCAGTTTGTCGGCAATCTCCTTGTTGATGAGACCTTTGGTAATCAGCACCAGCACTTCTATTTCGCGGGCGGAAAGGTCGTGCCCGGCGGCTGTATTTATTGCCATATCCGAGTGTCTGGCGGGTGCCGGCTTTCCGTGGTTTTGTCTGTATTGGTTTCCGTATTGGCGCAGCTGCAGAATGTTTTTTGCCAGATTTTGTTCGTCCTGATAGATGTTTAGCGTCGGCATGCCCGACAGTTGGGGGACGGTTTCACCATTGACCAGCACAATGGTTTTGGGCTTGCGCTCCAGAAAGAAAGCGGTATGCTCGAAGTAAATCTGTGAAGAGATGAAATAATGTACATACATGTCAGGCGTATCATCCATCAGTTCGCCAAAGGAACGGAAAGAGCGGATGATGGCTGTCGGGATGATTTCCTCCAGCAAGTTCTGCAGTCCCAGACAGGAGAGGGTGTTGGAGTCGACGATTGCTATTTCAGGAGTCATTCTCGTTTTTTTGTTTCTGCAAAAATACGGATTATTTTTTAGGGTTTGTCTGTGCGGGGCTGCAAAATGAAAAATTCTCCTATGCAGAACTATTCTCCCTCTCCTTTTGGGGAGCGGGGAGTGTCTCCTTTCGCATATTGGCTGGGGCTGACATTGAAATATTTCTTAAAGACTTCCCGGAAGTATTTCCCATCGCAGAAACCGGTTCTTTCTGCTACTTCAGTCACGGAATATTTCCCTTCTTTCAATAGCTCGGCAGCATGTTTCAAACGGATATTCCGTACGAAATCTGCCGGTGCCTGGCCGGTCAGCGCTTTCAGTTTACTGTAGAAACTGGTACGGCTCATATTCAGGAGCGAGCACAATACGTCCACTGTGAAATCGGGATTATCCATGTTCTCCTCGATATGTCTCTTTACATTCGACATGAATTTCCAGTCGAGACTGTTGGAGCAAGTGGTAGTTGTGGAGGGCTCTTCTTCTGTATTGATTTCCAAATTCGCATATCTCTTGCGCAGCAATGCGCGGTTGGCAAGCAGATTGGCAATGCTGGCTTTCAGTATGTTTATGCTGAAAGGTTTTACAATATATTCGTCCGCACCGATATGGAGTCCTTCGAGAATGTTCTTTTCATCTCCCAGTGCCGTCAGCAGTACTACCGGGATGTGGGATGTTTCAATATCGTTCTTGATGGCGATGCATAATTCGTCGCCTCGCATTTCCGGCATCATGATGTCGGAAAGAATCAGTCCCGGCCAGAATTGTTTTACAATGGTCAGCGCTTCCTTGCCGTTGTTGCATACTTGTACATTGTAAATCGGAGAGAACGACTGGAAGAGATAGTTGCGCAGCTCGTCATTGTCTTCTACAATCAAGATGCGATGCAGTTTGTCATTGTCTTCAGTCCGGAGTTCTCCGGCAAGTTTCAAAGGAACGGTGGGGACATCCGGTTCATAGAAGGTCTTCTTATCCTTAACGGACAGAGTGAAGTTCTTGAACTGTTCTTTCTCTTTGGGAAGGATGATTCTGACAGTACTGCCTTGCATTCGGTGCTCTCAATGTATATTTTTCCATTGTGCAGGCTTACCAGCTTCCGCACCAGCATCAGACCGATACCGCTTCCCGTTATTTTGGAGTTGATGGCATTTGTTCCACGGAAGTGCATCTTGAACAGTTTTCTTTGTTCTTTGGCGGGAATTCCTATTCCATTATCTTTGACTTCTAGTCTCCAGGAGCTTTTCATGTCATAAACAGAAATGAGTATATCGCCATTTTGGGGAGTATACTTCAGAGCATTGGATATGACATTTTCCAGGATAGAGTCCATCTTCTCTTTGTCGAACCATACATTCATGTAGCTGAAATTGCTTTCGTATCTGAAAGTGATATGTTTTATGGTGGCATAGGTCTGGAAATTGTTGTATATCTCCTTGATGTAAGTATTCAATTCATATTCTGCTATGTACAGATGAGGGGAATATACTTCTGCCCGTTCAAAGTTTATCAGATTGGTAGTCATGCGCAGGAGGGAGTTGACATTTCTCAGTGCCATGTGCATATTGTTGGTCTCGGCTTCGTTCAGTGTCTTGTTTTCAAGCATTTCTTCCAGAGGTGCCTTTATCAGTGTCAATGGCGTGCGGATATCATGCGCGGTATTGACAAAGAAACGGGTTTTCTCATCGGATATCTTTTTCTGTTTTCTCAGTGCCATGACACGGAAACCGACAACGGACATCAGTACTGTCAGCAGGACATAGCAGCTATGGCCCAAAAACTGAACCAGACGGGGCGCGCAATGCTGATGTCGATGCTTCGCTCTTCAAAATAAAGATAAGGCTCTTCCTTGGATACCGCCCGTATGTAAAGTTTGTAATCGCCCGAGGCAAGGTTGGTGAAGCGGAGATGCCCTTCTTCACCCAGGCGGTTCCAGTCATCGTAAAAGCCTTCCAGCTTCCAGTAGAAAGTGACATTGTCCGGCGCGTCATAATTGATGGATGAAATACTGAGGGAAAAAGTGTTCTGGTTATATTTCAGCTTTAACCGGTCTGTCTGGTTGATGTTTTCCTTCAAGGGGGAATTCGGACTGCCGGGAAAGACTGTCTGATAGAGTATCTGAAAATCGCTGAGTATCATAGGAGAGTAGATGTACTTGGGCAAACGGGTTCCTTCGGGAAACTCGATGGCTCCGTCTGTGCTGCCAAAGACAAAACCCTTGTTCTTGCGTAGCGTTCCGGAAGAGGCACTGAAGCAGGAGGACATCAGCCCTTGCTCTTTAGTCCAGTTGTGGAATGTCTTCTCCGTAGGGTGGAAACAGCTGATTCCGTTTTCGGTACTCATCAGGATATGCCCGTCCGACTCGGGGAGTATGGTGTAGATGTTGTTTGAAATCAAGGCACAATTGTCCTTGTGATAATGCTTGAACGTACTGTCCTTTGCGTTGTAGACAACCACTCCGGAGCCGTTTGTTCCTATATATAGAGAGAGGTCTTCCGCTTGGTAAAGTGTGTTGATGTAGGTCGTCTCTTCCTGCAAGGCGACATATTGGAATCTACCCGACTCTTTGTCCAGCAGATACAGTCCGGCACTTGTCCCAATCCACATGTGTCCGTCGTCCTTTTCTGTAATGGCGGTGACGGAATTTATTCCGGGATACAGACGGACGGAATTCAGGGACAAATCGAAGCACTTCAGATTATAGAACCCTCCGGACCAGATATATCCTTTGGAGTCTTTTACAATGTCGCGGATATACTTGTCAGGACGAATGTTGTCCGGATTGAGCAGGTAAGGGGAGAAATATTCTACCGAGAGTGTCCTTTTATTTATTTTGTATACTCCCGAAGTATATCCTCCTGCCCAAATAATGCCGGGTGATACCTCGCATAGCGTAATGAAGATGTGATTCTTGTTTTTCAGTTGATGGTCGAAGGAGCTCAGGAATGAATGCCACTGCCCGGTTTTCGATTGATAAAGGCTGATTCCGTTACTTGTTCCGAACCATAGGTCTCCGTCACTGTCTTCAATGACAGAGTGTACCTGGTCGTTGACCAGCGATTGTCTGTTTCCGATAGAATGCTTTATCCAGTTGTAGCTTTTGTACCGGTTGTCTATAATGGTAATTCCTTCCGGGTAGTTGGCTATCCATATCCGCTTTTCTTCATCAATATAAATGTCATTGATGTTATTGCTGTTCATCTCATTGTGGCTTTTGTAGCTGGAGACGATGTACGGTTCCGAGATACACGAGTTCATGTTGATTTTGTGTATACCCATACCTTCTGTCGCTATCAATAGCTCTGTCTGGTTCAGAGGCTTGATTCGGGCAATGTTTACATCGCTCAAATCCGTATTGGAGTGTATAATCCGTTGTTGCCGTATGTCGTAGGCAAAGACGCCTTTTTCAAAAGTACCGATGAAAAGTCTTTGTGATTCTTGGTGGAAATAGAGTGAACTGATTTGGGCCTGGATTTTGTCAAGAGGTTCAAGAGGGACAATCTGCAATGTCTCATTTTCGAGTTTGACATATCGCAATCCCTTGTCGGTACCCATGAAGAAGTGGTTATTGTCCACTTGTTCGATACTTGTAATGCTGCTTTTCAGTTCATTGGACATTTGATGGACCTCTCCGGTTTGTGTGTCGTAGAGAGCGATGCTGTATCTGCTGCACAGCCAAATCCTGTGATTGCAGTCCATATAGCCGTAGCTGATATTGACCGGTGTCTTGGGCAGTTTATATACTCTGTTGAACACATCGTGTTCTTGGTTGTATTGAAAAATACGACCGGCTTTACCTATGACCCATAATTTCCCTTTCTCTTCAAAATATAGCCAACCGAGATGGATGGGGAAACTTGACTCTTTGTTTTCTTCTATTAATTTATAATGCTTGATGTCTTTTCCATTGTACCGGTCTATGCCTTCGTTGGTGAGGAACCACATGTAACCTACCGAATCCTTTTGAATGTCGAAGATTCTGCGGTTGCTCAATCCGTTTTCCACCCCTATGTATTTATATGTTTGCGCCGTAGCTATGAGAGGCAAAAGGAATAGAAAGCATACAATGTTTATGATGAACCTCATAATAAATACAATATAACAACATATATGTGATAATAGTTTACAAATTAAACGAGAAAAAGTGAAAAATCAAAATTTGGATGTAAATATTATAGCTTAATCAAAGAATGCCTTTGCCGCTTCCGCACATCGTTCGCCGTCAATTCCGGCAGAAACAATGCCTCCGGCATATCCGGCGCCTTCTCCGCAAGGGAACAATCCTTTTACGCGTACATGTTGCAGTGTCTCCTTGTCTCTTGTTATGCGTACCGGCGCCGAAGTACGGGTTTCCACTCCAATCATTGTCGCCTCGTTCGTCAAGAAACCACGGCTGTATTTCCCGAATAGCTGGAAACCTTTGCTCAGGCGTTCTGCAATGAAAGAGGGCATCCAGAAGTGGAGAGGTGAGGAAACCAGTCCCGGTGCATACGAAGTTTCCGGCAGGTCGTAACTCAGTTTTTTCTTAGTGAAGTCTGCCATTCTCTGTGCCGGTGCTGTCTGCTTCATATTGCCTTGTTGCCAGCAGAGGCGCTCCAGATACTCTTGAAAATACATCATGCTTAATTGGGAATTGACGGTTGGCAATTGACAATTAGCCGCGCTGTCGTGCTGCATAGAAATTGTAAATTGTAGATTGTCAATAGTAAATTGCTCTATGTCTTCCGGGCGTAGCTCTACCACCATTCCCGAATTGCTCCAACGGGAACCGCGGTTGCTGGGACTCATCCCGTTGACTACAATCTGCTCGGGACCGCTGGCGGCGGGCACAACGAAGCCGCCGGGACACATGCAAAAGCTATATACTCCTCGTCCGTCCACTTGGTTTACAAAACTATATTCGGCGGCAGGCAGATATTTTCCCCGTCCGTTCCGGTTGTGATATTGTATTTGGTCTATCAAGGTGGCAGGGTGTTCTAGTCGTACGCCTACGGCAATGCCTTTAGCTTCAATCTCTACATTGTTGGCGGCAAGCCAGCGGTATACGTCCCGGGCAGAGTGACCGGTGGCAAGTATCACCGGGCCAAGGAAAGTCTTGCCGGTATTTGTTTCAATGCCTTTGACTTCATCCTTCTCTATGAGCAGGGCGTCCATGCGTGTTTCAAAGTGGACTTCGCCACCGCACTGGATGATAGTGTTCCGCATGTTTTCAATAACACGCGGCAGTTTGTCCGTACCTATGTGCGGATGTGCATCTACCAGTATGGAAGTGGAGGCTCCATGTTGACAGAAGACATTCAGAATCTTGTCTACATTGCCGCGCTTTTTGCTGCGTGTGTACAGCTTGCCATCCGAGTAGGCTCCGGCACCTCCCTCTCCGAAGCTGTAATTGGACTCCGGGTTAACGAGTTGCTGGCGGCTGATTTGCGCCAGGTCTTTCTTGCGTTCCCGTACGTCCTTTCCACGTTCCACAATGACGGGGCGCAGCCCCAGCTCTATCAGTCGCAGGGCGGCAAAAAGTCCTCCGGGGCCGGCACCTACACTATCACTTGGGGCTTTCCTTCTACATTATTATATAAGGTATGTTGGTATTCATCCTCTTTTGGCATTTCGTTCAAGTAGGCACGCACGTTGAGGTTGACGTAGATGGTCCGCTGGCGGGCATCGATGCTACGCTTCAAGATACGCGCTGCGGTTATCTCCCGTGCATTCAGTCCTTTTTCGTGTATTAAGTACTCTTTCAGGCGTTGCTCGTTTGCCGCTACTTCGGGCAATACGCGTAGTTGGTATTCTTGTATCATAACGATTATCCGAATAAGGCACGGAATGCCTCTTCTACCTTCCGTACCGGTATTAATTCTATTTTTATCTTTTGGGTATTGAGTCCCTGCATATTATACTTGGGAAGTATAAAACGCTTGAAGCCAAGTTTCTCTGCTTCTCCGATGCGCTGCTCAATGCGGTTTACCGGGCGTATCTCTCCCGACAGACCTATTTCTCCTGCCATGCACACCTCTGGCTCTATGGCCGTGTCCATGTTGCTGGAGAGGATGGCGCTGATGACGGCAAGGTCTATTGCCGGGTCGTTCACTTTCAATCCACCGGCAATATTGAGAAATACATCTTTCTGTGCCAGTTTGAAGCCTACACGTTTTTCCAATACGGCCAGCAGCATATTCATGCGGCGGATGTCGAACCCTGTGGCAGAGCGTTGTGGGTTACCATATACGGCACTGCTGACCAATGCCTGCGTTTCGATGAGGAACGGTCTGATGCCTTCTATCGCGGAGGCGATGGCTATGCCGCTCATACCTTCATGGTCCTGGCTCAGCAGTAGTTCGGATGGGTTGCTCACCTGCCGTAATCCATCTTGCCGCATTTCGTAAATACCCAGTTCGGCAGTGCTTCCGAAGCGGTTCTTGATGCTACGCAGGATGCGGTACATGTAGTGCTGGTCGCCCTCGAACTGGAGTACGGTATCCACGATATGTTCCAGTACCTTGGGGCCGGCTATGCTTCCTTCCTTATTGATATGCCCGATAAGGATGACCGCCGTATGCGTTTCCTTGGCAAAGCGCAGGATGGAGGCGGAACATTCCCGTACCTGGGCGATGCTTCCCGGCGACGATTCAAGGGTTTCGGTAGAAATCGTCTGTATGGAGTCGATGATGACGATGTCCGGGCGGATGTTCTTGATATGGACGTAAATCTGTTCCAGGGAAGTTTCGCATACGATGAGGCAATCACTGGAAGCACTTGTCAAACGGTCGGCACGCAGTTTCAATTGACGGGTACTTTCTTCGCCGGAGACGTAGAGGATACGTTTCTCCGGTATACGGAGTACGGTTTGTAGCACCAGGTGGATTTCCCGATGCCCGGTTCGCCGCCAATCAAAACAAGAGATCCTTGTACAAGACCACCACCTAGTACCCGGTTCAGTTCGGCATCATGGAGGTCGATGCGCGGTTCGTCATCGGCTACAATTTCATGGAGGGTTATGGGTTTGGCTTTGGCGGTCTCTATGCCCGATACGGGACGCTTGTTCACCACTTCTTTCCGTACCACCTCTTCCACATACGTGTTCCACATTCCGCACGACGGACACTTGCCTACCCATTTGGGAGAGTCTTGTCCGCAGTTGCTGCATACATAAACCGTCTTCTCTTTAGCCATAGTTGTGCATTCTCTTCTAAAATGATTGCCCAAAGGTACAATTTTTCGATGCAGGGCTTGCAGACTCCCATAGAGTTTTTTTTATTTTTGTGAGTAGAAAACAATAACATGTTATAAAAGCCATGATAGAAGATATTCTTGCATACAACAAGCGTTTTGTAGCCGAGAAGGGGTATGAGAAATACATCACGAATAAATACCCGGATAAGAAGATTGCCATCCTCTCTTGTATGGATACCCGTTTGACCGCTTTACTGCCGGCAGCCTTGGGCATCAAGAACGGCGATGTGAAGATGATAAAGAATGCGGGTGGAATCATTTCACATCCGTTCGGTAGTGTCATTCGTAGCCTGATGGTGGCCATTTACGAGTTGGGCGTGACGGAAGTGATGGTTATTGCCCACTCCGATTGCGGTGCGTGCCACATGAGCAGCGCCCAGATGATAGAGCATATGAAGGCCCGGGGCATCAAGCAGGAGACGATTGATATGATTCGTTTCTGCGGAGTGGATTTCGAGTCTTGGCTGTATGGATTCGAAGATACGGAGAAATCGGTAAAAGGTACGGTGGAAGCTATTATCAATCATCCGCTGATACCGAATGATATCAATGTCAGCGGTTTCATAATAGATTCTGTGACGGGAGAATTGACCCCGGTGCAGTGATAGTTGTGCTTCACACGGTAATTTCCCCTGCCAGCGGTCGTCCCATCAGTCGCGTATTTCGGCAGGTGGATAATCGTGCCCCAGAAGGAACATCAGCTTGGTTACGGCAGATTCCGTTGTGCTGTCATATCCGCAGACAACTCCTGCCTGCATCAGTTGGTAACCGGTTTCATAGCGCTCCATTTCAACAGTGCCGGCACTGCATTGGGTGACGTTGACAATGATGATGCCTTGTTCGCAGGCATCATGCAGGCGGCGTAGAAACCATTCCTTTCGGGGAGCGTTGCCGGAACCGTAGGTTTCGAGGACTACGGCCTTCAGTCCTTTAGTGGCAAGTATGGCTGCCACGACATTTTCCTGAATACCTGGAAAAAGCTTCAGTATGGCGATGTTGGTATCAAGCAGATAATGAGGCTCCAGTTCGTGGGGAGTGCCGTGCGTATGAATTTGCACATTATTATATTTAATATGTATACCGGCGGAAGCGAGTACCGGATAATTGAAGGAACGGAAAGCATTGAAGTTCTCCGCGTTCATTTTGGTGGTACGGTTGCCGCGCATCAGGTGGTTTTCGAAGAAGATGCAGACTTCGGGTACGATGGGCTGTCCGTTGGAGTGGCGGTCGGTGGCTATTTCGATGCTGGTCAGCAGGTTTTCCTTGCCGTCTGTGCGGAGCACGCCAATGGGCAGTTGCGAGCCGGTTAGGATGACGGGCTTGTTCAGCCCTTCAAGCATGAAGCTGAGTGCAGAAGCTGTGTAGGCCATGGTGTCTGTGCCATGCAGGATGACGAAGCCTGTATATTGGTTGTAGTTGTTGCTGATGATGCGTACCAGTTTGCGCCAGGCATCGGGGTCCATGTCCGAGGAATCCATGGGTGGGTCGAATTGATAAGTGTCGATACGGAACGCAAATCTCTGAAGTTCGGGAACATGTTTCTGCAACTGCTCGAAGTTGAAGCTTTCCAGGGCGCCGGTTTCTGCATTCTCTATCATTCCGATAGTTCCACCGGTGTATATTAGCAAAACGGAAGTGTTTTCTGGGTTCATGCGCACTTTTCTTTCATGTTTTCCATGCAAATATAATGATATATATTGAGAATGATAGCAAAATGTTAGAAAAGAATAAACGGATATACAGAAAAAAGGTATGGAAAGTGTGAAAGTGTAAGCCGTAAGTTGTGCATATTTCTTGCCTTTTTAGAGGCTTTCTGTATTTTTATCGCAAAAAAGTCGCAAAAAGTGATAGATTGAATGTTTTTATTGTTACTTTTGCAACACTTATCATAAATGATAGAAACAAGAGACTATGAACAAGTACTATCAACATACAGTCACATCCATGTGGACCATGACCCTTAGGGGTTAGGGATAGTATTTTGTGTTTCTACGTGTTACACCATTTTCAAGCAGTTTTTCCATTTAATTAAAGTCAATGCAAGCCGTAGCAGCTTGTTTCCGACACATTGTATCAACCATCTCAACAATATAAAGAGAAATGAAAGTAATGAAATTCGGCGGAACGTCCGTAGGTTCCGTGAACAGTATTTTGAGCGTCAAGAGAATTGTAGAAGCAGTCGATGAACCGGTTATCGTGGTGGTGTCCGCATTGGGCGGCATCACGGACAAGTTGATAAACACCTCTAGAATGGCGGCAGCCGGTGATGCTTCTTACGAGAATGAGTTCCGGGAGATTGTCTATCGTCATGTGGAAATGATTAAGGAAGTGATTCCGGCAGGCGAGGCGCAGGTTGCCTTGCAACGCCAGATTGGTGAGTTGCTCAACGAGCTGAAGGACATCTTTCAGGGCATTTATCTGATAAAGGACCTTTCGCAGAAGACGTCCGATACGATTGTGAGCTATGGCGAACGTCTTTCATCTATCATCGTTGCCCAGTTGACGGGAGCGGAGTGGTTTGACTCACGCAAGTTTATCAAGACGGAAAAGAAGCATTCCAAGCATGTGCTGGATACGGAGCTGACAAATTCGTTGGTGCGCGAGACATTCAGTAGCCTGCCCAAACGCGTATTGGTTCCGGGTTTTATCTCCACAGACAAAATGACGGGAGAGGTAACGAACCTGGGTAGAGGTGGCTCTGACTATACGGCGGCAATCATTGCTGCTGCACTGGATGCCGACAGTCTGGAAATCTGGACGGATGTAGACGGATTCATGACAGCTGACCCGCGTGTGATTTCCAGGGCATACACTATCAATGAATTGAGCTATGTGGAAGCTACGGAGCTTTGTAACTTCGGTGCGAAAGTGGTCTATCCGCCTACAATCTATCCGGTTTGCCACAAGAATATCCCCATTCTGGTGAAGAATACCTTCAATCCGGAGGGTGTGGGAACTGTCATCAAGCGAGAGGTTTCCGACCCGCAAAGCAAGGCCATCAAGGGTATTTCATCCATCAATGATACGAGCCTAATTACAGTGCAAGGCCTTGGTATGGTAGGTGTCATCGGTGTGAACTACCGTATCTTCAAGGCGCTGGCAAAGAATGGCATCAGTGTGTTCCTTGTGTCCCAGGCTTCTTCGGAGAATTCAACGTCTATCGGTGTGCGCAATGCGGATGCTGATCTGGCTTGCGAGGTGCTGAACGAGGAGTTTGCCAAAGAAATAGAGATGGGAGAAATTTCTCCTATTCAGGCAGAAAAGAACCTGGCTACCGTGGCATCGTAGGCGAGAACATGAAGCATACACCGGGTATTGCCGGAAAGTTGTTCGGTACGTTGGGGCGTAACGGTATCAATGTGATTGCTTGTGCGCAGGTGCTTCGGAAACCAACATCTCGTTTGTAGTGGACAGCAAATCATTGCGCAAATCGCTGAATGTCATCCATGATTCTTTCTTCTTGTCGGAATATCAGGTACTGAATCTTTTTATCTGCGGCATAGGAACCGTAGGCGGCAGCTTGATAGAGCAAATCCACAGCCAGCGCCAGAAGCTGATGCAGGAGAACGGCCTGCAGCTGAATGTAGTGGGCATTGCCGATGCAAACAAAGCCATGTTCAGCCGCGAAGGTTTCGATTTGGGACGTTTTCGTGAAGAACTGCAGGAGAAGGGAAAGGACAGCTCTCTGGAAACGCTGCGTAATGAGATTATCGGTATGAACATCTTTAACTCTGTCTTTGTGGACTGTACGGCAAGTGCAGGCGTGGCTTCCCTTTACAAGGACTTACTGCTGCACAATGTTTCGGTAGTGGCTGCTAACAAGATTGCCGCTTCTTCCGAATACGAGAACTACCGTGAACTGAAACAGATTGCCCGCCAACGCGGTGTGAAGTACTTGTTTGAAACCAATGTAGGCGCCGGACTCCCCATCATCAATACCATTAACGACCTTATCCATAGCGGTGATAAGATATTGAAGATTGAAGCCGTGCTGAGCGGTACGTTGAACTATATCTTCAATAAAATCAGTGCCGACATTCCTTTCAGCAAGACCATTAAGATGGCGCAGGAGGAACGTTACTCCGAGCCCGATCCGCGTATCGACCTCAGCGGAAAGGATGTTATCCGCAAACTGGTGATTCTGGCACGCGAGGCCGGTTACTGTTTGGAACAGAGCGATGTTGAGAAGAACCTCTTTGTGCCCGATGACTTCTTTGAAGGCTCCCTGGATGACTTCTGGAAGAAAGTGCCGAGCCTCGATGCCGATTTCGAAGCCCGCCGCAAGGTGTTGGAAGCCGAGAACAAGCATTGGCGTTTCGTAGCCAAACTGGAAAATGGCAAAGCATCTGTCGGTTTGCAGGAAGTCGGCGCCAACCATCCGTTCTACGGGCTGGAAGGCAGCAATAACATCATCCTGCTGACCACGGCACGTTATAAGGAATATCCGATGATGATACAAGGCTACGGAGCCGGTGCGGGTGTAACGGCTGCGGGGGTATTTGCGGATATTATGAGCATTGCAAACGTTTAATCCAAATCGTAATATAGAAAGATGAAACACATCATTATATTGGGTGATGGTATGGCCGACTGGCCCGTGAAGGCTCTGGGAGGCAAAACCTTGCTGCAGGCGGCTGCAACTCCCTATATGGACAAGCTGGCACGCATGGGACGTGTGGGAAGGCTGGTGACGGTGCCGAGGGATTTCATCCCGGCAGTGAGGTGGCGAATATGTCCGTTCTGGCTATAACCTGCCGAAGGTGTACGAAGGCCGCGGTCCATTGGAGGCGGCGAGTATCGGTGTGGACTTGCAGCCGGGTGAGATGGCGATGCGCTGCAACATTATCTGCATCGAGGGAGACAATATCAAGAATCATTCTGCCGGGCACATTACTACAGAGGAAGCGGATGTGTTGGTAAAATACCTTCAGGAGCATTTGGGTGATGACCGCGTGCATTTCCATACGGGCGTGCAATACCGCCATCTGCTGGTAATAAAAGGAGGGGACAAGCGCATTGACTGTACGCCGCCCCACGATGTCCCTTTGAGGCCTTTCCGTCCGTTGATGGTGAAGCCGATGGAGGTACGGAGAATATTTCGGTCCCCGAAGGCGGTGCAGAGCTTACTCCGAAGCAGACTGCCGATTTGATTAATGATTTGATTCTCCGTTCGCAAGTGTTGCTGGAAAACCATCCGGTCAACATGAAGCGGAAGGCCGAGGGTAAGGACCCTGCCAATAGCATCTGGCCGTGGAGTCCCGGTTATCGTCCGCAGATGGAGCGCCTTTCAGACAAGTTCCCGCAGGTGAAGCGTGGTGCTGTGATTTCTGCCGTGGATTTGATTAACGGCATCGGCTACTATGCCGGATTGCGGCGCATCACCGTAGAAGGTGCGACGGGGCTTTATGATACCAACTATGAGAATAAGGTGGCTGCCGCCCTTGATGCATTGCGGACGGATGATTTTGTCTACCTGCATATCGAGGCCAGTGATGAGGCCGGTCACGAAGGAAATGTCCCCTTGAAGATTATGACGATTGAGAATCTGGACAGCCGTGCCGTAGGTCCTATCTACGAGGCTGTGAAGGATTGGGAGGAACCCGTTGCTATCTCCGTATTGCCCGACCATCCCACTCCCTGCGAACTCCGTACGCATACGGCCGAACCTATCCCGTTCCTCATTTGGCATCCGGGTATCGAGGCTGACGAAGTACGGACATTTGATGAAGTGGCAGCCTGCGAAGGCAGTTACGGACTGATGAAAGAAGACGAGTTTATTAATGAATTTATGAGTTCCACCACAGAGTAACACAGAGTTTTACGGGGTTTTATTTATAGAGAATTCTGTGAGACTCTGTGGTGAATAAAAAAATACCGCAATGAAATATTATAGCACCAACAAACAAGCCCCCGAAGCCACTCTTGAAGAGGCCGTGGTAAAGGGGCTTGCCGCAGACAAGGGGCTTTTCATGCCCTTTACAATCAAAACTCTGCCACAAGAGTTTTACGATAGCATCGATACACTCAGCTTTCAGGAGATAGCCTATCGCGTGGCAGATGCTTTCTTTGGCGAGGATGTTCCTGCCGATACGCTGAAACAGATTGTTTATGACACACTCAGTTTCGATGTCCCTCTGGTCCGGGTGACAAAGAATATTTATTCGCTTGAGCTGTTCCATGGTCCGACGCTTGCCTTTAAGGATGTAGGCGGTCGCTTCATGGCGCGTTTGCTGGGATACTTTATCAAGAAAGAGGGCAAGAAGCAAGTCAATGTGCTTGTTGCTACCTCCGGTGATACGGGCAGTGCCGTTGCCAATGGTTTCCTCGGTGTGGAAGGCATACACGTCTATGTGCTCTACCCGAAGGAAAAGTCAGTGAAATCCAGGAGAAACAGTTCACTACCTTAGGGCAGAATATCACGGCTATTGAGGTCGATGGTACGTTCGACGATTGCCAGGCTTTGGTTAAATCCGCTTTTATGGACCGCGAGCTCAACGAACATCTGCAACTGACCAGTGCCAATTCCATCAACGTGGCGCGTTTCTTGCCGCAGGCATTCTATTACTTTTATGCCTATGCTCAACTGAAACGTGCGGCAAGGGAGGCAATGCGTCGTGTGTGTACCCAGCGGTAACTTCGGTAACATCACTGCCGGCCTCTTCGGCAAGCGTATGGGACTGCCCGTGGAACGCTTTATCGCTTCCAACAACCGCAATGATATCTTCTTCCAATATTTGCAGACAGGTGTTTATACGCCGCGTCCCAGCATCGCTACCATTGCTAACGCGATGGATGTGGGCGACCCGAGCAACTTTGCCCGCGTACTCGACCTTTACGGAGGCAGCCATGCCGCCATCTCTGCCGAAATCAGCGGTGCCACTTATACCGACGAGCAGATTGCCGAAACCATGCGGGAAGTGTGGAAGAAGGACCATTACCTGCTCGACCCGCACGGAGCCTGCGGCTTCCGGGCCCTGGCCGAAGGACTGAAACCCGGCGAAACGGGCGTATTCTTGGAAACGGCCCATCCGGCGAAGTTCAAGGATACAGTGGAGAAGATTATCGGTGAAGCCGTAGAAATACCTGCCAAGCTTCAGGCCTTTATGCGCGGTGAGAAGAAGAGCCTGCCAATGTCGAAGGACTTTGCAGACTTCAAGCAATATCTGATGCATGTATAAAGAATGGGACGTCAGTAAAGAAAAACACCGGATTGCTTGACATTGTCTTTCGGATGTTGTATCTTTGTAACTGCAATCTTAGTTCAGATTCAATTTTAAATTAGCATAAAAGGAGAGGCGTCGCTTCTCCTTTTTTGTTGTGTTCTTCCGTCACTTCATTAGCCAAAGCTTAGGGTTTACTCTCCTAAACCGGTGCTTTACAGATTTAATCCTCCACTTCAGCAAGCGGAATGGCAGGCATTTGCTTGGAAAATCCCGGCGGTTTTGACGAAAAGCTCGGATGTTTTTGACGAAAAGTCCGGATGTTTCGGATGAAAAGCTCCGAGCTTTCGGATGATATGTTCAGCGCTGACAGATGGTGTGTCGAGGATAAACGGATGATATGTTCGGGACGGATACATGGTTTGTTCCGGCTATATGAACGGACGATCATGCGTCTGTTCCGTTAATCTTCCATAAATCTGCTCTTGACAAGATTGGCTGCTTTATTCTGTATCGGGTTCTTCCCGGATGATGTTTATCATGCTGCCCAACTTATGATGGTTGTTCCATAGCACAAGCACTTCAATCTTCCGGAGACTGTGCCGGTAAAGAAGCGTATAGTCGGGATGCGGAATGATGTACCGTATGTTCTCTGCTTCGGTGGGCTGTCCGATAAACGGATTCAGCGTGACACGGTACAATGCATTTTGGAACAAGGTGTACAGAGTCCCGCCACACCGTTTGTTGCCATCTCTTTCTTGCGAGGAAATCAGCAAGTCCTTCAGAGCTTCTTTGGCAAGTGGCGACCATATTATTTGTTTAGCCATGCCTTCACCTCCTTACTGATTGTGACGTCCTCTTGTCCTTCTCCCTCATCCAGTTGCCGGCAGGCTTTCTTAAGGTCATGGCGTAGCCGGGTGGAGAATGCGAGGACTTGCTTTGTTTGCTGGGACGATTGCTCTTCTTTAACTTTTGCCATAACGTTATCTCCTTTTTCCTTAAAACATTTCAAAGTAATGAATTGTTTGAGGGGAAAAATACGAAGCTGATGAAAGATAAGAAACTGGAAGCCAATCTCAGTATGGTTGCATCGCGCGTCATGGCGGGGTTGAATATGAATGGATTGAAATTTCTGCTCCCTTTGTGGCTGGGTGCATTGACAGGTGTCACGGTGCGTTGTGTCTTTGCTGCCGTGGCATTTTGGATAACAAGCTGGTTTGTAAAGGAGGCACCGGTCACAAGGCGGCAGCGGATAGGGCTGTTCTGTCTGGGAGCTTTCGGACTCTACGGGTTCATGTTCTGCTATCTGCTGGGCATCAGTAAGACGACTCCGGTTTCCAGTGCCATCTTCAACTCCATGCAGCCCATTTGGGTCTTTCTGATATCTGTCTTTTTCCTGCACGAAAAGGCTACGCTGATGAAGATAATCGGCATAGCGCTGGGTTTTGGCGGTGCGTTGTTGTGTATCCTTACGCAAGGCAGTGATGACCTGGCGCACGATGCGTTTACGGGCAACATGCTCTGTATGGTGAGCTCGCTGGTCTTTGCCGTTTACCTGATTGTGAGCAAGAAACTGCTGGAAGAGGTCGGGGTAGTGACGATGATGAAGTACATCTTTGGCGGTGCGGCAGTAACGGGATTGATTGTGTCGTCCATTATAGGCTGGGATGCACCCTTGCTTACGGATGCCTTGCATGGGGAGTGGCACTGGGTGCCGTGGGCGGTGCTGGCGTTTGTGCTGGTTTTCCCTACTTACCTCAGTTACTTTCTGGTTCCGGTGGGCTTGAAGTATCTCAAGACGACGGTTGTAGCCATGTACAGCTATCTGATACTGGTGGTGACTACCGTTGTTTCCCTCACCTTGGGGCAAGACCGTTTCAGTTGGACGCAAGCCGCTGCCATTGCCATGATTTGTATCAGCGTGTACTTTGTTGAAGTGGCGGAAGCGAAGAAGTAGTGACGAATACCAGGTATTCCCCTTCCGCCTCGATGGTGAATTCTGTACTGGTGCATTCGTTGAGTGTGCCTTGCCACCAGTTGGTGAAATCGCTGAGGGGATAGACCAGTCCTTTGCCATGCAGACCGTGTGCAGTGAAGTTGATGATGGATACTTGCTGTCCGGGATGGCTTGGGAAGGTGCGGGTACTCCGGCAGGGGATGAAGATGCCGTAATCGGTATAGGTACGTACATCGGCTCCGGCACGGAGATAGTCGATGAGCAGGCTGATATTTCCCAGTGTATGGTCTTCACGTTTGCCCGTGGCACCGATGATGGCGATACGGCGTTTGCCTTTCGCCAGCAGGAAGTTGACGGCTTTAGTCTGGTCGTTGGTCTCCTGGTCGCTGATACGGTGTAGGATATGTCCGAACTTCCGGCGGTTTTCATCACTGAGGGAGTCACCGTCGCCGATGATTACGTCGGGAGTATGGCCCCGGCGGATGTATTCGTCCGCTCCGCCGTCGCAACAAACCACGTAAGGCGCTTCCGCCAATATCTTTAAAGGTAGGGGACTTGCAGGATATTCCCCATTCGCCAAAACTACGGCATCAATAGTTAATAATTGCTCGTTGCTCGTTGATAGTTCGTCTTTCATGTCTTTCTTAATCCCTAATCTCTAATCCTTCATCCTTGTTCATCATTTTCCTCCATTTGAAGTAGCCAAAGATAGCTATAATTGTGTAAAGGGCATATAGTCCGGCTGTAAAATCAAGTCCTTTGTAGATGTACAGTCCGGCGCTAACGGCATCTACCGCAATCCATGCCCACCATTGCTCTACATATTTCCGTGCCAGCATCCACATGCCGGCTATGCTCAGTGCGGTGGTGAAGGAGTCCAGCCAGGGCACATTGCTGTCCGTGAAGTTTATCAATATCCAGGCAATGCCAAGCAGAGCGGCGATGAATACGGCGGTAAGCGGCAGCAAGTAGCGCGCCGGCATATGGGTGATAGGAAGTTCCAGTTTTTGTTCTTCTGTTCTTGTGTCCTCTCCTTTCTGTCCTGCACCTTTCCGCCGCAAGATAGTCCGGCGCAGAAATGCTCCGTACTTCCACATCATCCAGCCGTAGATGGCAGCACCCAGATAATAGATGTTGATGCCGAAGTCTGCATACAGCCCCGCATCATAGTAGACAAAAATATAGACGGCAGGCATAATGATGCCCGCTATCCAAAGATAAATGCTTGCCCGGTACTCCAACCAGAGATAGAGAATCCCGACCACAGTGCCTATAATCTCAAGAGTATGTTCCATCAGAAATTGATTGCTATATGTCCCAATACATTCGTTCCCGCCTGGGCAGCGTAGCCGGCATAGTTGTAACGGACTTTTCCTCCGTTGTCGTCGTGATAGTATCCGCTGCCTGCGTATCCGTTGTTTTCGTATTCTTCATTGAACAGATTGTAGATGGTGCACCCTACGGTTACCGACTTTACTTTAGGCAACTTGAAGGTATAGGACAGATTCAGGTTGCTTACGAAATAAGCATCTAGTGTGCACTCCTCTTGCTTGGCGTTACTCATGTATTGCTTGCTGATATATTGTGACTGTAACGAGGCCTCGAATCCCTTGAACGTATAGCCGAAGCGGTTGTTCAGTATGAAGTCGGGAGAGAATGCGATGGGGGTATCCCCGTGTTTGATGACCCATGCTTCCGACCCAGCCTCCTCGTTTTCAAAAAGTGTCTCGGTAAGTTCTGCACACGGTTCTTGCTGAGTGTGGCATTGATGTCCCATTGCAAGCCGCAGTCCAGTTTGATGCCAGCCATCAGTTCAATACCCGTACGGTAGCTGTCGGGCACGTTGCTGGCCATGGCTTCGCCTATCTCGTTCAGCTCTCCCGTCAGTACCAGCTGGTCTTTATAGTCCATATAGTAGAAGTTGGCACCCGCATGGAGCATGAGTTGGCGAAGGTATATCCCAGTTCGTAGTCGAACAAACGCTCAGCCTTGGGATGTTCGGTGAAGTAGCCGTCGGTGTAGTTGTTGCGCGTAGGTTCTTTATGGGCTACGCTGAACGAACCGTATAAGCGGTGGTTGCGGTCGATTTGCCAGGACAGTCCGGCTTTCGGGTTGAAGAAGTCGAAGTCTTCGTCAATGTCCAATTTTTGCATTCCCGGAGTGGCGGCAGTCCAGTTGTACTTGTCGTTCAGTCCGTTTATCTTGTAGTTGATGTGGCGGTATTGCAGGTCGAGGTAGGCGCTGAGGCCGCTTACCAGTTCATAATTGACTTTCAGATAAATATTTCCGTCATTCTTTGTGGCGTTGTTGCGGTAGTAGTCGTGGTCGGGGTTCAGTTCGCCGATATAGTTCTTTACCCAAAGCACTTTTCCGAAGTGGTCGCCGTCATAGCGGTTCAGTGCACCGCCTAGCGAGGCATGCAGACGGTCGGCTTTGTAGCTTACGGAGAAGATTCCACCGCCAAACCAGTTGTCCATTGCCTTCTTGCGGATAAGGTCGCTTACTTCTACCTTGCCGCCATTGTATTCGAAAGGCGACATACCGTACTCTGTCAACGAGCGTTCACCTTTATATTCTTGATAGTATCCGTCGCCTTTGGTGTAGTGCAGGCCGATATTTAGGTTCCATTGCGAGGTGAAATTGTGGTTGAATAGCAGCTGGTAATTCTTTTGCGTATAGTTGTCGGTCTGGTCGTCATAGAAATGCAGTGCACCTCCTTCGTCCGTGAGGTAATGCTTCTCGCCGTTGTCATCTTTATAATATTCTTTGTTGTATACATGGCCGTCCCGGTCGGTGGCGTACATGAATCCGCAGGAATTATAACGCCGTCCGTAACGTTCCATCTCCTCCTTGCTGGCATAGTTCCATGCATGGTAAGTGCGCTCTTTGCCGGCAAAGGTTATCAGCTTGATAGAAGTGTTGTCATTGTAGTACCCTCCTTGCAGGTAATAGGAGTTCAGTCCCACAGACGCCCGGTCTATATATCCGTCTGTACTGATGTTGGAGAGCCGCGCGTCGAACGACCAATGATTGTTGATGAGTCCCGTTCCCACTTTCACCGTCTCCTTGTGCGTATGGAAGGAGCCGTAGGAACCGTTGAATTCTGCATAGGGTTTCATGGAGAAATCACCCGTCTGCATGTTGATGCTGGCACCGAAAGCTCCTGCACCGTTCGTTGAGGTACCAGCTCCGCGTTGCACCTGCATGTCCTTGACGGAGGAGGCGAAATCCGGCAGGTTGACCCAGAATACCGTGTGGCTCTCCGCATCGTTGATGGGAATACCGTTAGCGGTGACGTTGATGCGTGTGCCATCTGTTCCGCGGACTCTCAGCGTGGTGTAACCCACTCCGGCACCGGCATCGCTGGTAGTAATGGCGGAGGGTGTCATACTCAACAGATACGGTAGGTCTTGTCCGAAATTCTGTTTTTTCAGTTGTTCTTTGCCTATATTGGTGAATGCCACCGGTGTGCTGTTTGTGGCACGTGTGGAGATGACTTCCACTTCCTGCAGGTTTATCACCCGCAGACTGTCTTGCTCTTGTGTCTGCGCACAGACACCCAGTGCTGCCATAAGGAGGCAGGTCGCCATTGCATGTCTCTTCATTTGCAATTGTTTCGTTTAGATGAATACAGAAAAGGGGAACTTTTCTTCTTTTCCCTCCGCCGGCATTACCCGGATCAGGTTAATGGGTATGATCTCAGCCCGTCGTATTAGGGCACCCCTTAGTTGAAATCGGGAGCAAAGGTAGGAGTTTTCGTCGAAAGTGGCAAGTTAAGTGAACGAAAGTCAGAGTTATTTGTTAATTTTGCAGCATTAATTTTAAAAAAGAGTATAGTTATGTTATCATCTTTATTCATGGTAGCCTTTGCTGCCCAAGTTGCTGACGACGGTTTCAGCAAACTGCAGATATTCCTTCAGCAATTGATAGATTGGGGCGTAAGTGCCGGTGGACGTATTATCGGAGCCATTATCATCTTTGTGGTAGGACGGTTCCTTATTTCCCTTCTTCGGAAAATGCTGGCGAGGTTATTGGCAAAAAGACATGTGGATGCCAGTATCCAGAGCTTCGTGAAAAGTTTAGTCAATATCTTGCTGACCATTCTGCTGATTATTGCCGTTATCGGCAAATTGGGAGTGGAAACCACTTCTTTTGCAGCTTTGTTGGCATCTGCCGGTGTGGCTATCGGTATGGCACTTTCCGGAAACTTGCAGAATTTTGCGGGTGGACTGATTGTCTTGCTGTTCCGTCCTTTCAAGGTAGGTGACTGGATTGAAAGCCAGGGAGTGTCCGGCACAGTACGCGAAATCCAAATCTTCCATACGATTCTGACCACAGCCGACAATAAGGTAATCTATATCCTAACGGTGCGTTGAGCAGTGGTACAGTGACTAATTACAGCCGTGAGGATACGCGTCGTGTAGATTGGGTGATCGGTGTAGAATATGGTGAGAATTATGACAAGGTAGAGAGCACCGTGCGTCGTATCATCTCCGAAGACAGCCGTATCTTGAATACTCCCGAGCCGTTTGTGGCTCTTCATGCCTTGGATGCCAGCAGCGTGAATGTAGTTATCCGTGTTTGGGTAAAGAGTGGAGATTACTGGGGCGTTTATTTTGATATGAACAAGAAGATTTACTCCGTATTCAATGAGGAAGGTATCGACTTCCCATTCCCGCAGTTGACGGTGCATCAGGCGAAAGACTGAGTGGGCTACAAGTTTCAATTTACTGGCTATCAGCTACTATAAGTACGGTACAAGTGTACTGCATTATCATACTGCAGGACACTTGTAGCCCGTAACTTAATAGTAGTCGGTAACTCCGTAATTTATTTATAACTTAATTCTGCCTCTATTTCTTCGCAGACATCTTGCTCCAGGTTGAGCAGCTGATTGATTTCTTTTCGTTTTTCCAAATCCGTGAAATAGCTCTCCACTACTGCATAGATGTTGAAGCCGGTTGTGGAACCCGCAGCCAAATCCAATGACTCAACCATTTTCTCTACTGCTTGATGAATGCGTTTCTTACTGATAAAATGCAGTTCATTACTATGAATTAAGCTCTTTTCCATGATATTTTCTGTTTTAGTTATTGTAGTTATAACATTCTATCAAGCAAGTAAGTTCATGTAGATTGAACAGATTTGACAGTCGGTCGAATGATATTTTTCCTATATTTGCAAAAAATATAAACGCGGCAATGAAAGAACTGTTTATAAAAATACTCCGTTTTCTGATGTTTGTACTGGTCGTAGCTTTGGGCTGCATCGGATATAACATCTATGAAGATACGTTGGCTGCTGTGTGGATACCCGTAGGGTAGGACTTGTGGTGGCAGTCGTTACACTTCCTCTATATAAAAAATGGATATGGCTGACAACGATGGAGCAAAAGGCAGTGAATATATTGTGCCATGTGGTGTGCGTGGGTGTCATCAGTTGTTCGCTTTTTCTGGTAGGGAATTATCGGATGGCGGCTCCTGCTTCGACAAAGGAGGTGACGGTTACCGTACTTGAGAAGCTGATAAAAGAACATGAAAAGAGACGTAAAGTAGGCAAGCATCGTTATGTGTCGGACGGAGTACGTAAGGAATATTACTTAAAGGTGGCTTTCGAGGATGGAGCGATAGAGACCTTGCATGTTTCCACAGCCACATACAACAAAGCACGAAAAGGCAAACCGAAAGTCCTGACTTTGCAGAAAGGAGGTTTCGGATTGCCGGTGATAACGAAGGGGCTATAGTTTTCATCCCCCCATGCAAGACATCAGATGAGGAACTGAATGCTCTTCTTAAAGATTTCTGCGTACAAAATGTCCGTCAATCCAAATGGTGGCATGGTGTCCTTTGAATTTCAGTAATACATAATTGGGAGCTGCCGGGCCTTTATCTCCACCTTACCGGTGAGCACTACGCTGTTTCCTTCTTCCTGAAAGCACAAACCTGCTTTCGGATTGGCTGCACCTTTGTTTTAAGACTGTCTTTGCCGGTTGCCAACCATACGGTGGTGGCCCCTTCCGACTTGATATTGCTCATTGGAACGGGGCTGGGATGATATTCTTTATAGGTTGTAAAGATACAGATAAACTGATAGGGAAATCCCTATGTATAAATAGAGAGAATCACGGAAAAGGAGGTTTTTATCATACTACATTTGCTGTATGGATAAATACTAAAACTTTCTATTATGAAAAAGATGTCAGTTGTTTTAGGCTTGTTACTCGCTGTCTTGGTGATGGGCTGTGGCATTTATGAAAGCTACGGGTTTGATTATAAGCAGTTGAGCAGCATTGAACGTGGTATGAGCTTTAAAGAGGTGTGTACCATTTTAGGAGAGCCTGCATTTAGAGATTTGAATAAGGAGGGAGAGGCTTGGACATTCCGCGCTTATACTCCTGCGGGGTGGTCGGCTGTCAAGGTGTGGTTCAAAGACGGAAAAGTGGACGAAATGAAGAGCTATCTGGAGGATACTTATCCGGTTACCACTTCGCGGGACAAAAGTTTCATGAATGAGAAAAAAGAATCTTCCGACAAGAGTAGCGAAACAAAGGTAATAGTTTCGCCGGAAGGGAAACATTACATCAAAATGGGCTCGGTAGTAGTCACTCCCGAAGGCAAGCATATAATAGTACCTTGATTATACCAGCATAATCGTTTCCGGATATAGTATAATGTGAATATACCTTTCTATAAAGTGCTGATATTTATAAAGTTCTATATTTTTTGCAGATTTTAGGTATATGTAGTTCAAAGAATGTTATCTGAAATGAAAAGAATGGGCAATGTTTGTCATTGCTCTGTCTTTATCTTATATTTGAGTAGATAATATAGGATATCATTTTAAGAAAGGAACTAATAATAAGATAATAATATGAAGAATATTGAGAAGGCGACCAATAATATGAAAATGGTATATTCCATTCTGTGCAATCTTAAGAAGTGTACAATCTTTGAATTACAGAAACTGACGAAGTTCAGGGATGTGGATTTGTGTTTGGCCTTGGGGTATCTGCTGCAGAATAACCAGATTTATCAGAAGCGTATTGATAACATGGTTTACTATGGAGTCGTCGCAAAATGAAAAGATATACAATAGGTTTACCACACATTTTGCTTACATGCTTGCATGGCGCTTTCTAATTGTTTGTTATACCGCGTTTTACGATATGTAAGCAGATGCCATGCAAGTATGTAGGCAAACTTTGCTTGCATGCTGTTTTTTCTTGTGCAAATGGCTGGTCTTCTTTCCGCAAAGAACAGCTCTTTCTTCTACTAAAAGCTTATTAATGACTATTGTGCACGGTTGTGATGCAACTTCTTCACTATTGTGTACGGCTTCTTCATGCTTGTGGAGAAGTCGTACCACAATAGTGCGCATGTCTAACTATCATTTATTCAGTGTATTGACAGCCTATGTTAGAGCAATGAAAGACTGATAGACTGTCTTTCATTGGCTGTGTGTCTACCTTCAAAAGAGTGATATGGTAGTGGATAATGTTCATGTTTTGCTGTTTTTTCAGTGAAAGAAATCATGAGTATTTGGATACTTGAAAAATAAGTCCCACCTTTGCACGCGAATTAGAAAACCAAAAGAGTTTTGTAATCCTCATCGGAGGGCTGTAAAAATGCCGGATAAGATGACTGGGTAAAACCAATCATTTTATCCGGCATTTTTTTGCTTTTGGGCAAGACAATAACCTATAAATATAGTTGAACATGAAAAGAGATGTAATTGATTTGAGTACACTGAATGTGTTTACATTGTTTCGGAAATATTTTGTTCCTACGTTGCTGGGTATGCTCAGTATGTCGGCCGTAACAGCGATTGACGGGATATTTGTCGGGCATGGAGTAGGTAGCGACGGGATTGCGGCCGTAAATATCTGTGTCCCTTTACTGATGCTTTTTACGGGAATCGGGCTTATGGTTGGTGCCGGGTGTTCTGTGGTCGCTTCTATCCAATTGTCGAGAGGCAAAAGCAAGTCTGCTCGGTTGAATGTGACACAAGCATTACTGTTTGTAACGATTGTAGCTTTGATACCCTCTGTTTTGATGATGGCTTTTCCGGCAGAAACAGCCCGGATGCTCGGCTCTTCCGAACATCTGTTGCCTATGGTGACGGATTATCTGCTGTGGTTTGTTCCGTCATGGGTCTTTCAGATATGGATAACGGTGCCGCTGTTCGTCATTCGTCTGGACGGTGCTCCAAAGCTGGCTATGTTGTGCAGCCTGATTACGGCTGTAATCAATGTGGTGCTCGACTGGCTGTTTATCTTTCCTTTTGGCTGGGGAGTCATGGGAGCAGCATTTGCCACTTCCATCAGCATCATGGCCGGCGGACTGGTGGCGATGGTCTATCTACTGTTTTATGCTCGGCATTTGCGTTTACAACCACTCAAATGGAGTGTCAAGAGCCTGCGGCTTTCCGTGCGGAATATTGGTTACCAGTGCCGTATCGGTCCTTCTGCCTTATTGGGAGAGGCAACGCTTGCTGTTCTTATGTTCGTCGGGAATCAGGTATTTATGTCCTATCTGGGGGACGATGGCGTAGGGGCATTCGGTATAGCGTGCTATTATATTCCTTTTGTTTTCATGGTAGGTAATGCTATTGCACAATCTGCCCAACCTATTATCAGCTATAATTTCGGACTGGGCTACAAGGAAAGAGTGATGGCGGCGGAACGTATTGCGTTGCTGACGGCTGTGGTCTGCGGTGTGGTTGCAACGGTGGCATTCACTGTTTATCCTTATCTGCTGGTCGGTCTTTTCATCAGTCTTGACAGTGAAGCGGCGAAGATAGCGATACACGGTTTCCCCTATTTTGCAAGCGGCTTTGTCTTTTTCATTGTGAATATTGCTGTGGTAGGTTATTTTCAGAGTGTTGAAAGAATAAAGCCAGCTACGATTTTTGCTTTGTTGCGTGGCTTTGTTTTCCTTATTCCGAGTTTTATTCTGTTGCCGAAGTTCTTGGGTGTGTCGGGAATCTGGTTGGCAATGCCACTCTCGGAGGCTTTGACAATCATTGTGATTCTGCTTTTTGTTCTGAAGCATCGGTATGCTTATAAAGTTTCCAGCCAACTCATTACGTCGTAGGTGCCTTTAAAAAAACGAGGTTGTGCCAACGTTTTGACATAACCTCCTAAAACCGTAACCTAAGATTTCTAAAATTGGCGAGATTGGACAATCATACATTTGTATGAACTCTATATATTTGCAAATTATATCGTTATAGATGAAAAGTAGCACTGAAAATATATACAAACAGAAAGTCAATCAAGTAATTGATTACATAAATTTTAATCTGCATCAGCCATTGCAATTGAATGTAATAGCCGACATAGTAAATATGTCTCAACGGCAATTGCTCCGTATGATGAGTTCTGCTTTGGATGAACCATTATATCTTATGTGGCGAGGCAACGAGTAGAACGAGCTGTACTATATATGCAAACTGAAGACATGAGTTTACAGAATTTGGCTGGGTTAGTCGGCTACGATAATCCGCAATCGTTCTCCAAAGCATTTAAGAAACAATTTGGTATCTCTCCCAAAACATATATCAGCAGATTAAGGATGCGATTAAAAGAGTGCGAACATGATGGAAAGGAGTGCGAATTGCATTCTGAAGTCTACAATTTCGAGGGATTAAATTTAGTATATATCCGTATATGGGGTAAGTACGGAGAGGAAGAACCTTATGAAACAGTATGGAGTAAATTGATACATTTCTTAAAGAGCAATGACTTACTTATGCCCGATACACGTTTTATTGGGTTAAGTTTTGACGACCCTAATGTGACAAACCCTAATCAATGTCGTTTCTATGCTTGTGCATCGGTACAAAAGGAAATTATGCCTACTTGTGAATTTGGTACAATCCGGCTACCACAAGGTAAATATGCGTCTATACGTTGCAGGGGTATTATACTGATTTGCAGGACTGGTATAACATCATTAACGTAAGCCAAGAATATTCACTTCGTCATGGGATGTCTTTTGAGGAGTATATCAATTATTCAAAAGAAAATAAAAAAGAGAGTATCACAAAAATCTACATACCGATAAAATAAATAAAAGCATGGAAAATAGTTTACCTAAATATATAACTCTAACAGAGGATAATATAGATAAAGAACATATCTGCTGCGCATTCTCTGACAAAAAATGCTTGGAAGGATATGAGTTCAAAAAGGAATGGCTAAAAAAGGAATTTGCTAATGGCTATGTTTTTAGGCGGCTTGATGCACGAGCCAAAGTTTTTATAGAATATGTTCCTGCTGAATATGTGTGGCTTCCGGTTACTGCCCTAATTATTTAATGATTAATTGTTTTTGGGTTTCAGGGCAGTATAAAGGTCAAGGGCATGGATATAATTTGCTCCAATTTGTGATTGAAGATGCAAAAAAGCAACAAAAAAATGGATTGGTTACTGTTGTAGGTACAAAAAAGAACCATTTTATGAGTGATACGAAATGGTTGCTGCAACATGGCTTTAAGGAAATAGAAAAACTTCCAAATGGATTTTCATTGTTGGTAATGAGTTTTCATGAGAATAGTGCAGTTCCATATTTTAATGATTGCGTCAAAAGTGGAGAATGCCCCGACAAACTGGGAATAGTGGCTTATTATTCTAATCGTTGCCATATACGGATTATTATGTAAATGGAGTGTTGCGTGTTCTTGCGCAAGAAAGAAATATTCCTTTGAAAGTAATTAAATTGGAAACGAGAGAGCAAGCACAAAACTCTCCTACACCAGCTACTATATTTTCTCTTTTTTACAATGGGAAGTTTGTAACTACGGATTTAAGTATTTGTACTGAGTCTAAATTTACAAAACTATTAAAGTAGTAAAATGAAAGAATTGGTTAATAACATGTTAGCTGAAATAGAGGTCAATATATCTGAAATCGACCTCTACGGTTATAATATTGTTGAAACTTTTCTTTCAATAGTGCGTCGTTTGCAAGCGGTTCTCAATGATTTAAAAACAAAACTGCAAATTCATTCCTTCTATAAGATTTATCGGATAGAAACACAATGCCCCGATGGTAGTAATGATGTAATCAGAAACTATATTAAGTAAAGAACTGGATAACCTGACCTGCTTCTTTAACCGTAATCTGGACTTTTACCAATATTATCGTTTTCATTCGACCTTGTATGATGAATATTATGTTGTTCGTGGAAAGTTTGATTTACGCCTATGTACCGATAGCGCACAATTCGATAAAGACCTGAATTTCTCAACCTGTTTCTTCGGGTGGCATTAACAATGGCAACGTGGGAATAAAAGAAATGATGAATTTTCTCAGTACGGTGCTCTAAATGGAGTTAGGCGATTATTATGCCGCTTATATTGCCATGAAAGAACGGAAGAAGGATTGGACGGCATATCTTAGCCGTTTGCAAGACAGCTTAGTCAAACGAATGGACGAAGGATAGTAAATGACAAACTTCTGTTTTTCTTTTCGCCAGTATTATATTGCTTCAATCTTATAAATCAACCATTTAGTCTGGGGTACCGTGCTGTGGATGCTTTCTCTAGATGTATTTAGAGACTCCTAAACTACCATAAACAACAAAAACTAACCAAATATAAACTATTGAAATACAGATACTTTTAGATTTTAACACTTTGGATTTGCTATTTGGTGGTTCCCGATTTTCCGCTTATTTTTGCAACGTATTTCTACCGCGGAGAATTTAGGGAGCTTTTATTTTGCTATCTCGTGGACAGAGTTGACAAGGGTTTACAAGCGTTTACTTTGGTTGACTCGAATACAAAAGGGAGAGAAGAAAGGAAGTGACCTCGTTTGAAAAAAGAAATATCGTGGAAAGATTTGACAAACGTTGTCATCGGTTTACATGAGTTTACTCCGTGGTGGTTTACGCGAAAAGAATGTAAAACCACATAATTCGGAATCGAATGAGAAAGACAAGAAAATGTGCTTTCTGCGGCAAGGAGTTCACTTGCAACTGCGGTTCGCAGAAGTATTGCTCAGAACATTGTGCCGAGGCGGCAAAGGCTCAGCGCAAGAAGAAACAGCAGGACTTTATCAAGGCAGTAGAGCCTGTCATTGACATCGCAAGTCAGGAGTATCTCACTTTTTCAAAGGCTGCCATCCTCATGGGATGCACGCGCCAGTACGTTTACAAATTGGTAAACGAAGGAAAGCTCGCAGCATCTCGCATCAGCAGTAGAATGGCATTCATCCGCAAGGCAGACATCGAACAGATGCTGGCTGGTAATCCCTACCATAGAGTGTTGCCTGGGTCTTCTCAAAACAAAGCAAGTAAAAGGTCATCCACTCCATCATCTTCCCTTTCATCAAAGAAAGACAACAAGCACATACCCGAAATAGGCATGAGATTTTCCGAACCACTTGACTACATCTCTGGAGAGGATGTCATGGTTACCTACAAGGTAAAGAAGTCATGGCTATACACATCAGCCAAGAGAAACGACATACCTATGTGTAAGATTGCAGGCAAGAACTATTATAGCCGTAAGCACATGGATGAACTTTTCGGAGTTACTGCCGAGATAGAAACCCTAACAGAGTGGCTCACGACCGAAGAGGCGGAAACTCTCTACTCCACAACCAAGGAATCATTGCGTACCCAAGCATACCGTCGCCATATTCCCACCAAGCGAGAATATGGCAGGACCTATTATTCAAAGAAACATCTTGATGAACTCTTCCGTCCTGACCTGAAAGCAAGCGATACCTATTGCACCACAGCAGATGCAGCCGAGAAATACGGTATGACCAAGAGCAACATCTGCGTTATCATCAAGAAAGAGAAAATTACCAAGGTAAAAGTCGGTGTCCAAAACCTCATCGTAAAAGAGGAACTTGAAAAGGTAATGGCTGAGAGGCTGGCTCAATTTGGTTCCTATCGGGTTCAATGACGATGGAAAACAGAAGTTACATCCTAGATTTTGAGCAAAATCCAGTTATTCCTCAATTATTCAAAAGTTACGATAAGTTTTCATCATCACTGGTGTACCATTCAGTTACTTTGTGCCCGAATTGCAGGCAATAGCCATCAGCATTCAGTAAAATGTAAAATCCCAAAAGTAGTATTATGAGTAACATCTGCAAGACCGTGACACTCCGCACACGCAAAATCAAAGGCGGTGAACAGCTATCCTTCTATCTCGACTACTATCCGGCTACAGGGATGAGAGTACGATGAAGGTCATGCGTCATGAATCGCTCGGCATCTACGTCTATGCCAAGCCGAAGAACCAAAGAGAAAAGGACTACAACGACCGTATGCGTGAGAAGCAGAAGCCCTCCGCTGCCGTCGCTATGAGTCCATAGTAAATGAAAGATACGATTTCTTTGACAAGGAGAAGATGAAAGGCGATTTCCTTGCCTACTTCAAGCAGAAGGCAGACAAGAAGAACTGCAAGTGGCAGCACGTCTATAAGCATTTCGCCCGATTCTGCAACGACAAGTGCCGCTTCGATGAAATCACCGTTGATTTATGCAACAAGTTCCGCGAGTATCTTTTGAATGCCCCACAAACTATCCACACAGAGCACAAGCTGCACATCAATAGTGTAGCTGGCTATTGGTCAACCTTCCGTGCCGTACTCCATACAGCCTACAGGGAACACAAGATCATGGAGAATCCAAACGGCTTTCTGGAACGTATTGATACTATTCCAACGGAAAAGGAGCATTTGTCCAAGGATGAACTTATAAGGCTGGCGAACACGCCTTGCGAATATCCTATCTTGAAGACTGCCTTCCTTTTTGCCTGTCTGACGGGACTAAGAAAGAGCGACATCAAGCAGCTTACATGGGAGAACATACAGCCATACGGTGACGGAGGCATGTACGTGACACTCCGTATGCAGAAGACCAAGGAACTGGTGAGCAACCCCATCAGTGACGAGGCACTTGAACTGATTGGTGAGCGTGGAACTGGCATCGTCTTCACAGGTTTCACTGACAAACTTACCCAGACACCCTTGAAGAACTGGCTGAAAGCAGCTGGCATCACTAAGAAAATCTCGTTCCATTGCAGCCGCCATACATTCGGTTCTCTACAAGTGGATGCTGGTACGAGCGTCTATACCGTTCAACACATGTTGGGTCACAAGAACGTCTCTACCACGCAGATCTATGCGAACATGGCGGACGAGAGCAAGCGCGAGTCGGTAAACCGCATCACTCTTAGACCAGCGAGGACAGCGCAACTAAAGGTCGTGGGGCAATAACTACCTATATCTGTTCTATCGGTTACCTATAATAAATATATGAGTCACCCTGAAAAGTGCCATCAAAACAGAGGGGTGCCTCAAAATGCTTACAGGTTAAAACTTAAAAGCATAAAAAGAACAATTCTGCATGAAATTTATATCACAAAAGGCCCTATTTTAGGCTTCTTTTTGCTATTTAACTTTCAGATTGATAGTGCTCTGACTTTTTCAAGTGGACTCATATATGTATCATCATTGGGGAGAGGCATTGCTTCTCCCTTTTTTGTTTCGTTCCTTTTCTTTTATTCTTGAGTTAATCCTTATAGTATGAAAAACGCCGCAAAATCATACTCGATAGCCAACTAAAATTAAAAAGAAGCAGATTATTCTGACAATCATCAGCTGTCAGAAATAACCAAAGTAACTTTGCATACCGAAAGTGCCAATCTTTGGCAACAAACAAGAGTAATCACGATAGTAAAAGGTAAAATAATGAAAGAGACATCAGTTATAAACGGTGGAGCGGTATTCCATACAATCAACTTCAAGACCATGTTATATTTGCTGGTTAGCATAGCGGTGTTGTTTATCGCTATCATACCGGCACGAATAATCAGCGGCATCTTCTCACAAGATGTGAGCATCTTCTACATTTCCTTCGCAGGCTTTACTGTGTTATTGGAGTTTATGGCATGGTGCTTCTTATGTGCGCCAATGAAAATCTATGAATCCATATTAGCCAACAAAGTGATGGATGAGAAATTTATTGTAGCCAAAGCACAAACTGAATCAGAGCCATCAAATGATGAAATCGTTTCTGGGGAACCGGAAATGTTATTGGCAATGAAAGAAGAAACGAAAGACACCATTGCTCCTTCCTCTATGATTGACCTTTACAGGCAGGGTTGTGATGATTTTTACAGGAATCAAGCGGCTCATAGGAAAGAGCAGCTTGACAAGATAGTGGAATATCTTCATTATACCATGGCTCCGTTCATCAAACAGGATGACATGGAGGCATTCTGTGCTGAAATCATGTTGTTTGCCATCAACCGGCATACGAGCCTAAGCCGTTTGTCGGGTTAAAAGGTACACTAACCAGTTTTGACGTGCGCCATCTTATATGGAACATTACTGCAAGGTTAGGACTCGGCAAGGGCAAACCATACAGCGTGGAACTATGCATCAATTTCATCCGCACCATGTTCCCGGATCTTTGCAAAGACCTTGACAATTCCACCTTGAAGAACCTGAGAGTCACATCAACATCGGACAAAATCCATATAGACCTGCCAGGCAAAGACGGAATATCGTTTCATATACCTCAATCCATAAAGTAGTAACACTTTCCTCTCATCGTTTACACCAGCCGCATCCGATTTATATTGTCAGATGCGGCGGTTCTGTATTCATGTACCTTTCACAAAACTGACTTTCTTTCCTGCCAGTATATAGTACTTCGTCTGCCTTCATAGTCCTACTGCAAAAACAGTCGAATCTTACGACAGTTTTTGCAGTACGTTGTTTATGCTTACTTGCAAAAACCATGAAGATACCTGGCGAACGTCTCTGTTATCATTCAATAATTATCTGAGAATTATAGCTTTTCAAGTTATTACACAGTGATTTACGAGTTACCATAAGTTTCCATCGGCACGGGTGCTTCATTCAGTTCCTTTGCACCCGGTCTCTAACCAAAGGCCGTGCAAATTATGGAACAAAATGAATTGACATTCAACGACCTCCCACAGGTCGTCGCCCAGCTTCGGGATGAGGTGATGGGCATGAAAAGATTGCTTATCAAGCAGCAGGAAGAGAATCGGAAACATCAGGTACGCGAGAACCGTCACAAGCCCATGACGGTGGAGGAAGCGGCTGAGTACACACGCATTCCTTTAGGGACGCTGTACATGAAACTCGGTGACGGGACGATACCTGCCACCAAGCCTGGCAAACGTTACGTCCTCTATCAGGACGAACTTGACAAGTGGCTGGAGGCGAACCGAAAGAATGCCGTACCGCTGACAGCTGATGAAGAGAATGAAGCCATTCTCTCTTCGCACAAGCGCAAACCGAACAAGTCCTGCTGGCATGATTAACAGATAGAGATATGAATTACATCGGCTTGATGAATCAAATGTGGCGTTCTGCATGATATCTCCAATGCCAGCAAGTGAGATTGCCTTGTTTGCCTATCTTGTGAACGAATGCAACAAGCGTTTCTGGCAGATGCCCTTTGCCTGTTCCACTACAAGGATAAGTGATGACCTCCGTGTTTCAAGACAGACGGTCATCACGGCAAGGGAGCATCTTGTCAAGCGTAATCTTATCTCGTTCACCGAAGGTAAATCACGCCATCTACCGTCAACCTATACGCTCACAAATTGGACGGATGACTTGACAGTAGAGTTGACAGATGGCTTGACACATGACTTGACACATATAAAAGATAAAGACAAAGACAATTTAATAAAAGGCGATTCAACATTTTTTTCGAATAAAGAAAGGAAAAGGAATAATGAAAACAACACTCAAAATCGACGTAGAGGAATTAAAGAAATCCATGCTACAGCGTCGTCCTATGAAGGCTCGTTTTAAGATGCCTATGTCAGAGGAAAAGGCTTATGCCTATCTGTTGGCTGCAATTATGGCTGAGGTGGACTATCGACACCGTATCTTCTGCTCAAATGAATACATGGAGAAGCAACTTCAGGAGATGGCTCATTGGCTTACCACACCATCATCCCATTTCGGTATCCTACTATGCGGTGGGTGTGGCAATGGCAAGAGTACCATGCTTAAAGCATTCCAGCAATTGCTGAATATACTGCATATTCATAAACCATACAACGAAGGTACTTACGGAATCCGGATTGTGGATGCAAAGTACATTGCGTACCTCTGCAAGAACAACTATGAGGCATACCGTAAACTCATCAGCGTTGATATGCTCGGCATTGATGACCTTGGCACAGAACCATCTGAGGTGTTGGACTATGGCAACGTATATACCCCTGTCATTGATCTGTTGACAAAGCGTTATGAAGAGCAACTTTTCACCGTTATCACAACCAACCTCACACCGCAACAAATCCGAGAGCATTATGGTGACCGCATTGCAGACAGGCTCAATGAGATGGTCAAGAAAATTGTGTTCAACAATGCTACTTACCGTACAGACAAGTTAGCAACATCTGGTTAGCTGCATTATAAATCTTCAGGCATTGGGCTTGCCCACGTGCCAGATTATTCTAGCATCGGGAAGCCTAATACCCCAACCATCTATCGATGCCTGGGAGACTGACCAGATAAAATAGCAAGCAATCTGGTTTTTTATGTCTTTGTTAGTTTTCGGAATATGGTATTCAAAAATAAAATTAGGGTATGACTATGACATCAATAAAGATAAAATTCAGGCCATCCACGGTGGATGGTAAGGAGGGAGGCATTTATTTACAGATTATCCACAACCGGGTAGTCCGTCAGTTGAATACTGAATATAAGGTCTTTGCAGAGGAATGGAATGCAGAATCAGAGAGTGTTGTCATAAAAGGCAGCCGCTCCAATTTTCTGCTCGGCATTCAGGAGCGTCTGTCATGGGACGCAACTCGTCTGGAAAAGGTCGTCCGCAGCTTAGAAATAGAGCGTCGTCGCTTCACGGCAGAGACGTAATCACCATGTTCCATAAACAGACCAAGGAGTCATCGCTCTTTAACTTTATGCATGGAGTCATCGCTCAGCTGAAGCAGTTGGGCAAAATCCGTACGTCTGAGACCTATACCGCCACGCTCAAAAGCTTCATGGCATTTCGGGAGAATCAAGATGTGCCGCTTGACGGCATCAGTTCTGACCTCATGCTTCTTTACGAAGCCCACTTGAAAGCCAGAGATGTAAGCATGAATACTATATCGTTCTATATGCGCAACCTTCGGGCTGTATATAACCGCGCCGTAGAGAAAGGACTCACACCACAGAACAATCCGTTCCGTCATGTCTATACCGGAGTAGATAAGACCATAAAGCGAGCCATTCCCATCAAGGAAATCAAGGTATTGAAGGAACTTGACCTGTCATTAAAACCCTCATTGGACTTTGCCCGTGATATGTTTATGTTTAGCTTCTACACCAGGGGTATGTCCTTTATTGATATGGCATATCTAAAGAAGAGTGACCTCCAGAATGGAATCCTGACATATCGACGTAGAAAGACAGGGCAGCAACTCACCATCAAATGGGAGAAGTGCATGGAGGGCATTATCTCCAAATATCCTAAGAATCAAACAGATTATCTTCTCCCTATCATAAAAGAGACAGTGGACGAGAGAAGGCAGTATGACAACGCCCTGCATCTGGTCAACTACCATTTGAAAGACCTTTCCTCAATGTTGAAACTCCAACGGCCTTTGACCATGTATGTTGCGCGCCACTCCTGGGCTAGTGCTGCCAAAGCAAAGAATATACCTTTGTCAGTTATCAGCGAAGGCATGGGACACGACTCCGAGGCAACGACACAGATTTACCTTGCTTCTCTCGAAGCATCGGTGGTTGACAAGGCAAACAAGATGATTCTGGAATTGCTATAAGCAAGAAGTTGTTTAGCAAAAATCTCAATCTCTTCGTAAGAGACGGATATTTAATGCAAAGATACTCATTTTCAGCCAAAATCTACCTTATTTAAGAGAAAAACTGCTATTTGTGCCATCAAATTTTTATGTTGTTTTACAAAACGCAGGCATTTTCGACAGAATTCGCGTAATATCAAGACTTTCCTGTTTTATCCGTCTCTTACGAAGAGACGAATGGATATTTACTCGACAAAGACCACCGCCAATAGGCAAAAAAGATAATGGAACTCCCTCGTAGTGTAAAAAGGGCTTGGTCGCCCGTCGAGACACTATGCTGGGAGTTCTTGTGTTAAATATGGAATTACCGAAGCAATTCGACAATATCAGCCAACGTGTCATTGACGACCTGAAGACCACGCTACAACGAGGTTCAAAAGTATCAGTGGCTGCCGCATCTTTCTCCATTTATGCTTTTGAGACTCTGCAAAAGGAACTGGAGAAGATAGACGAATTGCATTTCATCTTCACCTCGCCCACATTCAACAAGGAGCGTTCCAAGAAACAGAAGCGTGAATTCTATATTCCTAAACTTAACCGTGAGCGCACGCTGTATGGCTCGGACTTTGAAATCAAGCTCCGCAATAATCTGACACAACGTGCCATAGCCAAAGAGTGTGCGGATTGGATTCGTCAGAAAGTCCGCTTCAAAACTAATGTGTCGCAGATGAATATGCCGGGATTCCTGAACGTGAAGAATGAGGATGGACTGTTTACCTATATGCCTTTCAATGAGTTTACCACTACTGAACTCGGTTGTGAACGTGGTAATAACATTTTTCAGCTCATTCAGCGCATGCCGTCACCCATCAGCGATGCCTATCTCAAAAATTTTAACGACTTCTGGCAAGATAAAGAGAACTTTACTGACGTTACGGATGCCATAATCGAGAACATTGAGAATGTCTATCGTGAGAACGCTCCCGACTTCATCTACTTTGTCACGCTCTATAACATCTTCAACGAGTTTCTTTCCGACATCAGCGAGGATGTGCTGCCCAATGAGGCTACAGGTTTCAAGTCATCGCAGGTGTGGAACAAGCTCTATAATTTCCAGAAAGATGCCGCTCTTGCCATCATTAACAAACTGGAAACTTACAACGGCTGCATTCTTGCCGACAGTGTCGGTTTGGGAAAGACCTTCACAGCTTTGTCCGTTATCAAGTATTACGAGAACCGCAACAAGTCGGTATTAGTACTTTGTCCCAAGAAACTCTATGACAACTGGAACACTTACAAGAGCAACTACCGCAACAATCCGCTGGAGAAAGACCGCCTGCGTTATGATGTGTTGTTTCATACCGACCTTTCGCGCGACCACGGTACAAGCAACGGCATTGACCTCGCCTTACTCAACTGGGGAAACTACGACCTCATTGTGATAGATGAAAGTCACAATTTTCGCAATGGCGGTAAGGTCACTACCGATGAGGAAGACGAGAACCCGCGTGAGAACCGCTATCTCCGTCTGATGAACCGTGTAATTCGTGCCGGAGTGAAGACAAAGGTGCTGATGCTTTCAGCTACTCCTGTCAACAACCGCTTCAACGATTTGAAGAACCAGTTGCAGTTGGCATACGAGGGCGAGCAGTCGCTCATTAACGATAAGTTGGATGTTGACCGCCCCATTGAGGACATCTTCCGTTCGGCGCAGGCGCAATACAACATCTGGGCGCATCTTGAAGACCCAAAGGAGCGCACGGCAGAGCGGTTGTTGGATATGCTTTCGTTTGACTTCTTCCAAGTATTGGATGCCGTCACTATTGCCCGAAGTCGTAAGCATATAGAGAAATACTACGACACGGCAGATATTGGCAAGTTCCCGACACGTCTGCGCCCAATATCCAAGCGTCCGCACCTCACCGACCTTGATGAAGCCATTACCTATAGGGATATTGCCTCCCAAGTTGATGAGCTTAACCTGAGTGTCTATGCGCCGTCAGATTATATTCTGCCTTCCATGCGCAGTAAGTACGAAATTGACAAAGATGACAGCGGAGGGCATCTTGGAATGTCGGGGCGTGAAAAGGGATTGAAGAAACTCATGGCAATCAACCTGCTCAAACGTCTGGAGTCTTCGGTAAACTCGTTCCGCTTGACGCTGGAGCGTATGAAGTCGCAGGTTGACGAGACTTTGAAAGCTATCGACAATTTTATGGAGACACGGCAGGATACACGCCTCTCCCTTCAAACATTGGGGAGTATGTTTGATGGCGATGACAACGAGAATGACTTTCTTGTTGGAGGAAAGAAAACGCGCGTATCGCTTTCCGACATGGATTGCCGTTCATGGAAACGTGACTTGACGGCAGACCAATACATCATAGACCTATTGCTTGTTATGCTTCGTGATATAACACCCGAGCATGACAGCAAACTGCAGATGATTATAGAGAACTTGCGTGAGAAGTTTGCCCATCCGATAAACGATGACAACAAGAAGGTTCTTATTTTCACAGCTTTCAGTGACACGGCTAAGTACCTTTATGATAATCTGGCTCCTGCAATTATTGAGAAAGCAGGATTGCATACAGGATTGGTTACAGGCAATGGCGTGGCTTCAACCATCAAGGGACTTCGTGCGGACTTCAACAGTATCCTTACGCTATTCTCACCCATATCAAAAGAGGCAGACAAGCTGCTGCCTAACACAAAAGAGCGGATAGATGTTCTTATTGCAACCGATTGTATCAGCGAGGGACAGAACCTTCAAGATTGTGACTATCTAATCAACGCAGACATACACTGGAATCCGGTCCGCATTATCCAGAGATTTGGACGTGTGGATCGTATCGGCTCACGCAACGATGTGATTCAGTTGGTAAACTACTGGCCGGACATTGAGCTGGACGACTACCTCCGTCTGAAAGGACGTGTGGAAGCACGCATGACAGGTGTCAATATCACAGGTGCGGGCAACAGCAATGTTCTTCTTTCTGATGAGGAGCAGGCTGACCTCGACTATCGCAAGAGCCAACTGCAACGCTTGCAGGAAGAGGTGGTTGACCTTGAGGATATGGACACGGGCATCAATATCATGGATTTAGGGCTCAACGAGTTCCGCATGGACTTGTTGGCATATATGCACGAGCATCCCGACATAGAGCACACGCCCTTTGGCATGAGTGCGGTAGTGCCTGCCTCGGAACAGGTGAAGCCCGGCGTCATCTTCATCTTGAAAAATAGAAACAATGCGGTGAACATAGGTAGGCAGAACCTGCTGCATCCGTTCTACATGGTTTATCTGTCTGACGGGGGCGAACCTATCATCAATCATCTTTCGCCGAAACGGTTGCTTGACATCATGCGCCTTTCATGCAAGGGACGGACTGAACCCATCAAGGAACTGTGCCAAGTGTTCAACAAGGAGACTGCCGACGGACGAAAGATGCAGCACTATAGTGAACTGCTGCAAAAGGCGGTGGGCACTATTGTGGAACAGAAGGAAATGGGCGATCTTGAAAGCCTTTTCTCTTTTGGTGAGACAACCGCTCTTGTAAATGACATTAAGGGACTGGATGATTTTGAGCTGATTTGCTTTCTCGTGATTAAGGAAGGAGGAGCAAATGGATAACTTGTTGAAATATCCTGAGAGCACCATCGTCAATCGCGTAGTGCCCAAGACCATGTTCTATAAGTTCATGGAGGTAAATCCTCGCATGAAGACACGCTTTGTGAACGATGTAGTCAATATCACATGGCTCTATAAGTTGGCGGCATCCACGTTGAACGTCACCGATGTGGAGGATATGAAAGAGATTGAGGTGTTTGTGGTGAACCTCAAACAGCCAGACAGTCCGACTGACTTGTTCTCGTTTATCGACATCAACATGCCGCATCATATAGTCTTTGTCCTTGTACACGACAATCATGCCATGTTGCTTATCAATTATAAGGATTGGGCGGATGACAAACATACCAAATTCAAAATCACACAGACCTTCGTCTCGTCATGGGTAGCATTAGAAAACTTGCATCTGCAAATAGACGGTCAGTCTTTGCCACGAATCTACGACAACTTCATTGCACAGGTCAGTGGCATTGGTGAGCATAAAGCAGGTTGCATGGCTGACATCGTTGCATTAAAGCAACAAATAGTGGCAGTTGAAGCGGAACTGAAAAGTCTGGAGAAGCGAATGCGCAAAGAACCGCAACTGGACAGGCAGATGCAGATGAATAAGCAGGTGAAGGCAAAGCGCAAGGAACTTGAATCTTTGAAAACAAAATTAGATAATCTGAAATAAAAGCGAATAATATGGAACATCCGAAACATATAGATATGCAAACGCCTAATGGCGCAGAACTGAATCTTGATGCCCTCTATAAGATTGCCCCTTCGTGCTTCACGGAAGCAAAAGGTGATGATGGGGAAGTACGTCGTGTCGTTGATTTCAACAAACTCCGTTTACTCCTCGGTGACAATGCCGTAGAGAATGCCCCTGAAGTGTATGACTTTACTTGGGTAGGTAAGCGTGCTGCCCTACAAGAGGCGGCAGCACCTATCAGAAAGACTCTTCGCCCTTGTCTCGAAGAGAGTGTGGACTGGGACAAGACGCAAAATCTCTATATTGAGGGTGACAATCTTGAAGTGTTGAAGTTGCTCCAAAACTCCTATATGGGTAAGGTCAAGATGATTTATATTGACCCGCCTTATAATACGGGAAATGATTTTGTGTATCATGATGATTTTGCACAGTCTGTAGAAGAATATGATGAGAGCAACCGTGATGATGAAGGAAATCGCTATCGTAAGAATACGGATAGTAATGGACGCTTTCATTCTGATTGGTGCTCGATGATATACACTCGTTTGCTGGTGGCTCGTTCACTATTGACTGAAGACGGAGTTATTTTCATTTCTATAGATGAAAATGAGGTGGAAAATCTTAGAAAAATATGCGATGAGATATTTGGAGAAAGTAATTCTCAGGCCTTGGTTACCTATGTACGAAAGACTTCTGGCAAACAAGATAGTTCAAATTTTATGAAATCTACAGAGTACATATTGGTTTACAGTAAAACGGGCCAATGGGAATGTCAGCCATTGGTGGCAGATAATCATGTAACTGATAGATACAATAAGGTTGATGAAGATGGAAGAAAATTTAGAGAAACAGACCTGCGTAAAACAGGCAATGCTGATAGAAGAGAAGATAGGCCATTAATGTATTATCCGTTCTATTATAATACGAGAACAAAAGAACTTATTCCTTCCAATACTCAAAGAATTGATTTAATTAACAAAGGCTTTATTGAAATCTTTCCTGTTAAGCCAGACGGTACTGATGGAAGATGGCGTTGGGGTGTCGATAACGCGAAGAATAATGTTGATTTTTTGGTTGCTCGTGAAATGCCTAAATATAAAGACAAATATACAATTTATGAGAAAGATTTTATCGACAAAAAAGGTGAAATAAGAACTGTAAAAGAACATACTTCGTGGGATAGAAAAGAATTTAATTCAGATAATGCAATGGCAGAGTTTAAGAAGTTAGGATTTAGTAACCAGTTATTCCCGTTCCCCAAAAGCTCTGCATTGATAAAACACATGGTATATCTTGCAGATACTCAAAATTCTATTATCATTGATTTCTTCTCGGGGTCTGCGACGGCTGCACAAGCTATTATGCAATTAAACTCTCAAGACAATGGTAATCGCAAATATATCATGGTGCAGCTTCCCGAAGAAACCGCAGAAGATAGCGAAGCCTATAAAGCCGGTTATAAAAACATTTGCGAAATAGGAAAAGAACGCATACGTCGTGCAGGAAAGAAAATCAAGGAAGAAAGTCCTTTAACCACCCAAGACCTTGATACAGGCTTCCGTGTGTTCAAGTGTGATAGCAGCAACTATAAGGATGTGGCTTTTGCTCCCAAGGATTATAATCAAGAAATGTTGGAGGGCTTGCTTGACAATATAAAGGAAGATCGCACAGACCTTGACTTGCTGTTTGACTGTATGCTCCGCTGGGGCGTAGAACTGTCCTTGCCTTTGAACACGACAAAAGTGGATGGCTGCACGATACACAATGTGAACGATGGCGACCTTGTGGCTTGTTTCGACGGTAACGTGACGGAAGCGGTGATTGATGCCATTGCCGACTTGTCACCTTTGCGTGTAGTATTCCGTGATAGCAGTTTCAACGAGGCGGCACAGAAGATGAACCTCTTTGAACTCTTCAAACAGAAGTGCGACTGGACGGATGAGGAGGTAAAGAACAATGTACGTGTCATCTAAAACACTATGTGGACTATGGCAAAGAAACTGACACTGAAATTCAAGAACCAACAGTTCCAGACGGATGCGGCACGGGCTGTGACCGATGTGTTCCGTGGGCAGCGTAACCAGTCGATGGTGGAGTTTACCCATGACATGGGACGTGCGTCAGACGGTTCACAAGACCTCTTTGATGTTGTAGGCTTCCGCAACCAACCACTTATTGTTCCTGCCGGGCAGATATTGGAAAGCATCCGTCAGATACAAATGGCGGCACAACTGCGCCCGTCGGAAACAATAGATACCGCAGACCTGCGCCTGACCATTGAAATGGAGACAGGAACGGGCAAGACCTATACTTATATCAAGACGATGTATGAGTTGAACAAACTCTACGGCTGGAGCAAGTTTATCATTGTGGTGCCGAGCATTGCCATACGTGAAGGTGTATGTCGCTCTTTTGAAATCATGAGCGAACACTTTGCAGCAGAGTACGGCAAGCGCATTCAGTCGTTCATCTACGACTCGAAGCAACTGACGAAAATTGACCAGTTTGCCAGCGACTCGAACATGCACGTGATGATAATCAACACACAGCGTTTGCTGCTCGCGGAGAAGATGCCCGTCGCATCTACATGAAACTGGATGCCTTCCGCTCGCGCAAGCCTATTGATGTGATAGCCGCCACAAAGCCTATCCTTATCATTGACGAGCCACAATCGGTGTTAGGAGCCGACAAGAAGAACGCCACTCGCGAAAAGCTAAAAGAGTTTAAACCGCTCTTTACCTTATTATATAGTGCCACGCACAGAGCCGACGACATAGTGAACATGGTTTATCGCCTGGATGCTATGGATGCCTACAACAAGAAATTGGTGAAGAAGATTTCGGTGAAGGGTATCAACCAGCACGGCAGCACAGCGACAAACGGTTATCTCTATTTAGAAAGCATTGAACTGTCAAAAGGAAATCCGCGTGCCCGTATAGGTTTCGACAAGAAAGGAGCAAGCGGAGTAAAACAGGTGACGCAGTTTGTAAGTGACGGGTTTGACATTTACCAGCAGTCGGGTGGACTGGAGGAATATGCCAACGGTTATCGTATAGAAAACATCGACGGCTACAACCGTTGTATCCGCTTGTTGAACAACACTATTCTATACGAGGGTGATATGATTGGACGTGTGAACGACATTTATGTGCGCCGCCACCAGATACGTGAGACCATCCTATCACATATCAACAAGGAACGTCAGCTATTCAAGATGGGCATCAAGTGTCTCTCGCTCTTCTTCATAGACCATGTGGATAATTACCGTATCTACAACCAGGGAGGCGGCACAAGCAAGGGGCAGTTTGCTGAAATCTTTGAAGAGGAATATAACAACATTGTGGGTGCATTGCAACTGCAAACTGATGATTCTCCAGAATACATAGAATACTTGAAACGATGGAAAGCGGAAGAGGTACACAACGGCTACTTCTCCCGTGACAAGAAAGGGCACTTTGTTCAACCTTCAAAGACAGAGCTGAAGAACGAGAGCAGTAATGACACCTCAGCGTATGACCTCATCATGAAGGACAAAGAAAAGTTGCTGTCGTTTGATGAGCCCACACGTTTCATTTTCTCACACTCAGCCTTGAAAGAAGGTTGGGACAATCCGAATGTGTTCCAGATATGTACTCTGAAGGACAGCGACAACCAGACAAAGAAGCGGCAGGAAGTGGGTCGTGGTATGCGTTTGTGTGTAAACAGCCAAGGCGAGCGGCAGGACGAGACCGTGCTGCACGGACGTGTGTTTGAAGTAAACGAACTGACAGTCATTGCCAGCGAAAGCTATGATGATTTTGCCCAGAAGTTGCAAACAGAAATTGCCGATGCTGTTGGCGACCGTCCTATTAAGGTGCAATCGTCTATGTTCACCGGTATGTTGGTGACTAATGCATGTGGCGAACAAAAGACACTGGATGAAGATGATGCACAGGATGTTGTCTTTACACTTCGTATGAAAGGCTATATCACCAAGCAGGGACAACTCACCCAACAGTTCCATGACCACAAGCAGCAGGGAACGCTTGACTTCGGAGAGGATTACAATGAATATAAGGCTGACATCGTGAAGCGATTGGATGCCGTATTCAATCCTGATACTGTCAAACCAGAAAATGCCCGACAGATACGTGAGGCAAAGTTTGACTCGCAGAAGTTTGAGCGCAAAGAGTTTCAGGAACTATGGAAAAAGATTAACCATCAAACTTACTACACCGTTGATTTCAAGACAGAAGACCTTATCCAACGTGCTGTCATTGACTGAACAACCACCTGAGAGTTTCGGAGATAAACATTCAGGTAACAACAGGCACGCTTAACGAAATAAAGAACAAACAGGAACTTACCGAGGGTACTGCCATGAAAGTGACAGGCACAGATACACATGCCGTTAAGGAACTGGTGAACGAGAACGTGAAGTATGACCTCATCGGTAAATTAGTGGAAGCCACCGGACTGACGCGCCGTGTCATCGTAACCATCTTGCAAAAGATAAGCCCCAACACCTTCTATATGTTCAAGGCTAATCCCGAAGAGTTCATCATCAAGGCTGGTAACATCATAAATCAATGCAAGGCCATTGCCGTAATAGAGCATGTGGCATATCACAAGCTCGACAAGACCTTTAACTCTGACATATTCAGCGCATCAGCCTTAAAAGGTAAACTGGGCGTCAACGCCATGGAGTCGCAAAAATCCCTCTACGACCTCGTAGTAGTAGATTCGCAAGGTGTAGAAATGAACTTTGCCCAAGCACTTGAACATCAGAATGAAGTCATAGTCTATACAAAACTGCCTGGTGGTTTCTACATCAACACCCCTGCTGGACACTATAATCCGACTGGGCAATAGTGTTCAAGGAAGGTACCGACATCAAGCACGTCTATTTCGTTGCTGAAACCAAAGGCTACAGCGACGATGAAGTGCTTGACTACCGTAGTGCTGAAAGCGTGAAGATTGAATGTGCCCGCCGTCACTTCGCCACAATCTCCAACTCCACCGTCACCTACAGCGTGGTGAAGAGCTATGCTGATTTGAGGAATGTGATAACGAAGCTATAAATATAACAGTCTGTAGTTTTATTTCAGGCGGGAACTGCAATATTCTGCAAGTTTCCGCCTGAAACTTTTTTAGTTTTAATCATTGTTTATATATCTAACAACAGTAAATAAAACAAGATATCAGATACTTCATTCCTGTCCCCAACCTAAAGTATGGTATTTATCGATTTTCAAATCATTCAATACATTTTTTTTCATAATATTTTCCGTGTTTTCGCGTTAATTTATTACGCAAAATAGTTTTTTATCCATATTTCTTCGTTGTTTTCTTGTTTTTTGTGTAACTTTGCAGTGTTTTTAATATTTATTCCCTGGAGTAAGGACTCAGGTAAAATAACTCAAATTTTCTATGATAGGAAAAATTGAAAAGTTACTCAACATGGACGATTACGATCTTGAGGCTGTTTTCACGCCGGCCATAGTCAATATGCTTATTCTCGGCATAATGTTCACTTGTACCATTCTGTTCATTGCAGAAGATACGGTATGGTGGAATACAATACTTGCCGTTGTAGCACCTCTTGCAGCAGCGGTGGTAATAACTCGCTTCACCATGCATTTCTTCCGTGCAGTCTCGCGCATAGTTTTCGAGGATATACTATACCGCAAAGATAGGCTCTACTTCCCTACGACTTCTATGCTGTTACTTGGCGACAATAGCACCGGTGTCAGCTTGATAATGAAGAAAAGGGTTCGTGATGACCTCAAGTCATTATATAATATAACGCTCTTTACAAAAGCGAAAAGAAGATGCCGATGAAATGGAAGCCCGCAGAACGGCCAAGGATGCTGTAGCTCTCATTAGAAAACTGTTGCTGAGAGCAACGATGTTATGACTCGTCGTAAACTGAAACGTTACGGTGTGTTCCGAAACTTCCTTGGTGGAGCGGTTTTCTGCCTTCCTCTTTCTATTGCATGTTGGGCTATTGATTTTAGTCTCAAAAGAACATGTGACCCAATCATCCTTACCGCTCTCTTCCTCTACCTGCTAATCGTTGTGGTCGATTTCTTTATTACCAAGAGCGCAGCCGTAGATTATGCAGAAACGTTAATAACCACGTTTGATAAATTGAATCACGATGAAGCATAGTATTAAGTTTTACCCCGTAGGAAACGGGGACTGCGACCTCATTACTATTGGGGGCGCAAACAAGAAGATGATGTTCGACTGCAACTTCCGCAAGGAGGCTGAGAAGAACAATGATAAGATGTATGATGTCCTTGAAGACTCTTAACAAATGAACTTACCTCAAAAAAGTTTGGGCTTCCACTCTTGGATGCATTCTTGCTCACTCACCCCGATCTAGATCACTGCCGTGGTTTTGCTAACATGTTCTACTTGGGCGACCCAGATGCAGTTCCCCAATCTGCCAAGAATGACAAGAAGATTCTTATCGGAGAGTTATGGTATTCACCACGCGTTTTTGAAGAACTAACCGGAGAACTCAACGCAGATGCAAAGGCGTTCAAGAAGGAAGCCCAACGCCGTATGGATCTCTTTAAGTCTGGCTCAAACAACGCGGACAAGGATGGCAACCGTATCCGTATCATAGGTTGGACGGACAATCCAGATCTTGAAGGCCTCGAAGATAGGATAATCACTCCAGGCGATATTATTTCTGAAATCAACGGTTCTTCATGCCGCTACTTTGAAATATTCATTCATGCTCCATTTAAGGATGACATCGACGGCGAAGACCGTAACATGACCAGTGTAGCTTTCCAATTACGTTTTAAGTCTGATAACAAAAAGGAGGACATTGCCCGCGTATTCCTGGGCGGTGACACAGAATGGCGTGTGATTGATAAGATAATGAATAAGACAAACGATGATGATTACTTGAAATGGGATCTAATGGAGGCTCCCCATCATTGTAGCTACAAGTTTTTTGCTGATGATCGTGAGACAGCTCCCAATCAGGCTTCACTCGAATTCCTTAACAAAAGCGAGGATGGAGCTTTTGTGGTTTCTTCGTCAAAGGTCGTTAAAAAGAACTCTGACAATCCTCCCTGTCATAAAGCTAAGAACCGCTATACAGATCGAGTTGGCGAAAGCAATTTTTTCTGTACCAGCGGAGAGAAAGATGATGACACAGAGGCGCCTATCGTATTTGATATAGAAGACGGTGAAGTCGCCCTACACGAAGACGGTAAGAAAGAAAAAGAATCTCGCGCAGCCGCTGTCGCAGCTAAAGATACCAAACCTCATTTCTATGGATAAAGTATCAGACAAATATCCTAAAATAGAAATAGCCGCCATCGGAGCACTGGCCAGAGAACTGCTCCCCCTTGCCAGTGTTTTCGATGACAACAGTTTCAGTTTGGTTGAACTCGATAAAGACACTTTAGGATTATGCGGCGATATCAACACTTATGCTCGTTCCAAATCAGCTTTACGACATATAGAGTCCGTGGTTATTGCCATCAGCAAAACTAACTGGAACGACATCACGCCCTTCGTATTTTCAGATAGGCCAGATTTTCCGTTCAAACGATTCCCCACGTTAATTACGAGAAAGATAATTACCCGCCTACTCTCTGCCTCTCTCGTGAGAATATAGATGAATGGTATGCAGAACATACGTTGAAAGACTACGTTGAATTGGTGGCATGTTGGTTGCGTGATGCGGCAAAAGGGAAGTTAATGAAACTGACCGAAAACGATGAATTTGAACCACAGCGCAATCACTGTATGAATCATTTCCTTTTGCGGGTCACTTATATGGACTCGTTTCTGGAGCACAAGGAAGGACCTGAATGTCAGCTGTATTCCATTACTATTCTTAAAGATTTTCCTGCCATTGCTTATGGAAATGAACAACACGAAAAACTAGTCAGCAATGCAATAGGTGTCCGCCTATTTGCTGGAAGAGACAAGGTAGATGATAACTGGTACACACATTATCCCACCACATTGGGCGACTTGCTTAGCCATATCCTATCCTATGGCTATCCTTTAGATTTAGACCTACTGAAAGATGCTTGTGACGATACAAAAGAATATATCTATTTCCAATTGGCTTTGTTACGCCCGGCAAAGATAATTGGTAAAAATACCGCAATTAATTACCTCTGCTTCCGGGCAAAGGTTAAAGATATTGTTAATATAAATCATTCCGCATCTATCGAAGAGGTATCAATGATTGATTTCACAGACTATACCCAAGCTAAATACCTGTCAGAAACACCTGATATTATTTTTGATAAGCATATTTGCATTCTGGGGTGCGGAGCCATAGGTAGCAAGATTGCAAGCCACCTTCATCGAAGCGGAGTCTTCTGTATCGATTTGGTTGATACCGACTCGCTGATGCCACATAATGTGGTACGGCATGCTTTGTCAGCATACAAGCCAGGTTCATTTCTTCTCAATAAAGCACATGCCATGAAAAAATATTTGGCGGATATGTTCTACGGCATGCCGCACGATGGCATAAGGTCATATAATGAGGATGCTCTTAAATATTTAAAACCTGAGGCACTTGATAAAATTGACATAATCATTGATGCCACTGCGTCCGTCAAAGTAATGTATGGCCTTGATAGGCTAATTTATCCAGACAAGACGCGTATTGTCCGCGTTGCTTTGTCTGAAGGTGGCAATGTGGGTGTTACCTATATAGACATAGACAGCAAGCAACCATTAGCTGACTTTTATATGGAAATTCTACGCGCATCGCTTACCAATGACGATGTCTACCGTTGGCTTTCCTCCGAGCGCAAGAACTCTACTGAGAACATCCGCATAGGAGAAGGTTGCCACTCAAACACCATGCGTATCAGCGATGACACCATTTCTGCTCATGCAGCTTTAATGTCATCCGCCATCCGGCATATTTACGAGGGCAAACAGCGCAACAGAATCATTCTCACTCTTACACACCGTGATTTCCCTGGCAGTATGCAGACCTGCATCCTACCCGTTATGCCATACTTACATTTCCCTTGCACAAATGATGCAAGTTGGATAGTTCGCATTCCGGAAAACTTGCTCGCAGAAATCCGTCTGAAAGCTAAGATAGCCGGCCAAAAGGAAACCGGAGGCTACCTGTTTGGCCACATAGACTACAAACGTCACATCATCTATCCACTAAATAATTTCATGCCCCGCGATTCGCGTGGAACAAAGTCAGGATTCCGTCTGGGGACAAGTGGCCTAAAAGACTACAAGAAAGAGATAACCCATCGGAGCATTGAACAGATGGAGTATCTTGGCGACTGGCATTCCCACCCTGGATGTTCGCTAGATATGTCCGTCATTGATCTCACAACCTGCTCAACGGATGTTTTGCCACAACTTAAGAATTGCATTGGTCTTTGTGTCATCACCAAAACAAACGATACTAGATTTTTTATTCTTTCGAAATAAAAACAAATATTCAATACAATCATGATAGAATATATAGCACTCACCAATTTCTTCTCCTTTAAGGAACGTACAGAATTTAGTTTAAAGGCTACAAAAGAAAAGCCACGTGGCACACTCTCTGGAGAAGATTGGTGGACTGAATTCGAGGGAACAAAGCTGCTCAAAGCCGTATTCCTCTTGGGAAATAACGGTTCAGGGAAAACCAATTTTCTGAATGGTCTTTCCGTACTCAACGAACTTATAACTGTCAACCGCAACAGCAAAAATCCTTCTCGCTATCGCCTACCAGCCGTTCCCTTTCTACTCTCTGATGAAACAAAAAATGCCCCTTCTTCTATTGAAATAACGTTGCATACAGCAGGCTACCGCTATACCTATTCTATCTCATGGTTACCTGACTACATTGTCAGCGAAAAGCTATTACGTAAAGAAGGTAAGAGAAAAGAAAAACTCATCTTTATACGAGATTTTTCCAAAGAAAAAGACCTCGTTATCGTTACCTTCCCTAAAGGTTCCACTATTTCTGCCCATGTCCAAGAAATTATCAATCAGAATATCCTCCGCTATTCCAGTGTAATATCCATATACGATAGTATGAATTTCGAGTGTGAGGACATCAGTAACATCTATAATTACTTCCGCTTTGTTGATCTCTGGAATGTTAAAAAATACGAGTTATCTTCCATGCTAGCCAAACGCTCCAACGAGAATCTTTTGAAACCCATCCTTCTCGCTATTCTGAAAGATATGGGTTCCGCCATCCGTGATTACAAAGTCGATACCCTATCTTTCGACATTGCCGAAGATGAACACGAGTTTCTTCTCACCCGCATGTCTGAAGATGAATACAGAGCCAATTTTCCAGACGACAAGCGTTTTGTTCGGAAACTCCAGTTTGGTTACAAATTTGCAGAGAAAGATGATACGGTCTGGCTGCCAGAAAATCTGGAGTCTGAAGGTACCCTTGAGGGCATCCGTCTCATTATTGTTCTTTTCGATGCCATCTGGCGAGGCACACCCATCGCCATCGACGAGTGTGCCCAAAGCATACATCCAAAGGCCCTTGAATTCATTCTCTCTTTCTTTTTAAAGACTGCAGATACCGCTCAAGTGTTCATAGCTACACAAGCCCTGACTCTCTTGAAATGGGAAAACCTGCGCCGAGATGCCATCCGTTTTTTCGAGAAAGACAAGCGCACAGGTTGTTCTTCATTCACCACCATAAACAACAGAACTTACCATAAAAATAATCAAATTTGGGATACCTTTATGAATAAAACATTCTGCGGCGAGATCAAAATCACTGAACGTGAACCGTGGAAGAACACTTTAGAGAAAGTCACTCGTTGTATGGTAAACCGTGAGTGGCAAGAGTAAACTGTAGTTCTACATCGGATCAATTTCGTCCATCCCTCTCTCTCCTTAATAGTTCCATATCTAATAGTTGATCGATTTTGACTCGTAGAATAAACTTTAGTCCCGTTCTTTTTAAGCGCAAAAACAGTGGAGCGGTTAAGATACTTCCCTTGCTTCTCTGTAGATATATAGGCTATCTTAGGATTAACATGCTTGATGATGGTAGAGTCTAGATTGTGCTTGCTGCCATGATGTGGCACTTTCATCCAAGTAACACCATTAAATTTACTCAACAAATCCTGCGGTACATGGTTGAATGCATCTCTGCCAGCGTCTCCCGTAAATAAAAATTTTTGCCCTTCATCTGTTTCTAACAAAAATACAATACTGCTCTGGTTGTGAGCAGATGCATCATCTGTAGCATCATCTAATGTTTTGCTCAGCGTTGTTTCATCCGGAGCACCACCTTCTGTGCTATACATGTTTTCTTCAAAAGCCTCCAATGCCCAATGGAAATTCACTCTATTCCTGAACTTTGGCAAGAGGCTTTCGTAGTAATCTTTCGTAGGGCTTATAATCGTTATTTTCGGCTTGGCAAGATAGTTGCCAGCGAATACTTCAGTCCTTCCTATCCCTACAGAATCAATCAAGTCCAACAGGTTCTTTCTTGAATCTTCTTTATAATTATATACGCATTTAAGTCTCACGTCTAATGTTTTTTGAGTCTGGATCCTTTGAACGTCATTAGGTACAAACTCATGCTTCGTTGGATCATTTACCCAAAAGCAATTGAAGCAGATATCATATAAATTCCCTGCTTGTAAATCTTCCAACATGTGAACAAAACCACCTATGTGATCGTCATCAGGATGTGTAACGATTGCAGCATCAATTACATACCCTAACCATCCTGGTCTCTTCACTTTATCATAGTGTGTTCTGATATGTGTCAGTATTTTCTCTGCATCTTCATAGTTTCCCGAGTCCACCATGATGATGTGACTTTCTCCATTATCTTCCACATAATGGATTAAGAAGGCATCTGCCGCCTTTACGTCTATCATTTCTATTTCATACCTCATACATTACTATTTTATTGTGAAAATAATGTAACAATTGAATCTTATAGATTTTTCAAAATCCTAATCAGTTTTCCCAACCCTGAGTAAGTATAGTTTCTACCACTCTGCAGTTTCTCATCCATCGAACGATTAGCATTGGACACAGCCTTTTCGAGATATCCTCCATTACGTTCGAAGTAGCCATGAAGTCCCTTTGTCTTGATGAAGAAATCTATCGTCTTCCGATACTCGACACATTGGTTGAGGTCTTTGAGCAATGGCTCCTGTTCATCGTATGGACGTGAGGTGTAACGGAAATAATAGAGAAAAAACAACTCGGTGCAGCGGTAGGTTTCAAAGAACTCCACCTTACAGTATATACCTTTCTTTGGTTTGTTGATAGGCTTGGCATATTTCGCTTTTAATTTTTGATATTGAGAACGCTCTGGCTCCTTGTCCTTCGTGTCCATGTCGATGATACAGAAAATATGGCTGTAACCCATTGCCACACCTTCTGCTATCTTTGCATCCAGTTCTTTGATATTGGTATGCTTCGGATAGTCCGGCTTGATGGTCAAGTGTTTGAACACATCGCACAAGGACTTGAAGTAGAAGAACTCCGTAGGTCCTTCGCCCAATATAAGTGTTGTTTGTCGTAATTTCCCCATTTTAATCCTCCAGATTTATAAAGATACTACCCAGTTCTGGCTTCGCTCCCAATCGACCGATGCGATAAGAGTTGTAAAGCGACAGGTTCTTGTGTAATCCAAATGAGTCGCCACGTGCATACTCAGACGATGCAGTCTCTCGGTTCTTCTCGACAAACCACACCACACCTCTGTTCTCGTTAATCATATCCTGCGACAGAAGGGTGGTCTCCTGGCTTGTGATAATCAGCTGCGACTTGTCGGAGTTGAAGATGAAGACATTGAGATAGTAGTACAGCAGGTCGTTGTGCAGATCCTCGCCTAGTTCATCAAGATAGTACACATGAGGACTCGTTATCAGGTCGTACAGGGCATCCAATATGCGGATGTACTTTTGAGTGCCCTTTGACTGCCATCTGAGGGGAATGTCAAAGTCGCTATTGACGGAATGATTCAAGAAAGTGATGGAATCAGAGGTTGGCTTTAACAGAACTTCTTTCATCTCCTCAGGAATATTTTCCTTTTGGATACGTTCGCGGAAATCATTTGGCACAAAGCGGTCTTCCACAATAGGACGATACTCCAGAATGTTCAAGTCTGCCTTCTGGAGCATTGTGTTATAGAACTTACGCTTTTTGGGATTGCTATAAGCATCTTTCAATATTTCAACAAGTCCCTTTTCTACATCGCCGTCCACATCGTGATAATTGGCCATAATCCAAGCATGAAGCGTGTTGAATGGAGCTATGTCTTCTTTCAAGGCTGCTTTTCGGCATACAGATAATACGCTGTGGTTATTCAGAGTATTCTCGCGGATGCTTTCCTGCGTCTTGACTTGCAGCTTGAGACTCGCACCAAACTTGATGTCGGCCTGCACATTCTCACCCACAAAATTGCGCTCATAGAACAGAGACTTCGATTTGTTGGGGTAATAGTACAAAGCTTCACTCAGAATGTGTTTGCCGTTGAACTTGACATCGTAATCATATCGGGTGCCAACAGCATAAAATGACACGTGCATTTCCGTCGGCTCATCTTGTGTGAGTACAAATGGAATACAACCGCCAATTCCGACTGTCGCATCAGACTTTGGCATGACCAACAAACGGAAAACCTCGTTCATGGCAATCAACATATTCGACTTACCCGAGGCGTTTGAACCATAGAGGATGCCTAACTTATACAAGAACACACCCTCAGCAACTTCGGTGACAAGTTCCGAAGATGGCCCCTTGGCAACGAAACTTAACTCCTGCTTATCGCGAATGGAAAGGTAATTCTTAACCCAAAAATCTTGTATCATACTGTATATTTTTATCTGTTATCGTAATTTTGCTACAAAAATACAGATAATATCTGAATTACATGGTGTTTAATCTGTTTGTTTTTGTAATTATCTTACGGTTTTACACATATTTAACTATACGATAGATATACAAATGGCAAAACTTCGCCATATTACAGCCCGAAACAGTTATCTAGCAGTTCTTCATTTCTTTTGCTCATCATCATACGACTGGGCTTATAGAACTTCGAGATTTTTCCCTTTGACATAATCTCGTGTGCGTAATATAATATGGTCTGTTCATTGCCTCAGAAATAATTTTTCAAGGCCAATATGTCACAATGTAAAAACAGCGACAGCCCGTCGCAATTTAATATCACCATCGAAGAAACATCACTGTAAGCCATAATAACAGATCAAAACCTGCACACTTTCATTCATTTTGTGCTTCCAGAAAGTTAAAAGTGTTAAATCTCCAACTTTTTTGTCGGGCATAGAATCTACGGCTCCACTTTTCTACCGTTTTATATCGAAAGCATTGATACATAGTTATATACAAATACCGGCATAGAATTGATATGTACGGCTTCTGCGGTTCTGCCGGAAGCCTTGCCTAACTTCACGCTCCAGTGAGCCGGATTTATTTCCAGTTTGGTGTTGAACTGGGCTACAACTTGGTCGATAGTGATACGTGCGATAATCGGTGCGTTGCCGTTCTTCTTTACTGCATTTCGTTTGACGAAATAGAGTAGCTTGAAAGTACTTCTCATAATCTCTTTTTTAGTTACAAAATTAAATTGATGAACTGAAAATGAGATATTTGCAGTACGGACAAATCAAGACAACAAACCGCCAATTTCAGACATTCCGTGACCTAAAATCCGAAAGGTCGGACAGGTCACGAATTGGTCACGAAGTATGTCTTTTTGTGACCATTTCGTGTCTTAGGTCACGGACTTTATACAAAGAAAAAACTCCTGCAATACCTTGATATTGTAGGAGTTGTCTTTTCTTTGTCTGGTTTTGTCCAGCTTCTTGGTGATCCGCCTGGGGCTTTCACCGTAGCGGTCTATATCTTTGATTTATAAGCTCTTGTAAACCTTAAAAAATTGTACCGTAACGAATTAGTAACGATTTATAGGAACGCTTGTTGTCAGTGAGAGGCATTCGTTTGTCAGCCGTTCTCTGATGCCGCAAAGATAGAGCATTACTTTTTATTTTCCAAACATTTGATTATTAAATCTTTAAAAAAAGATCCCTAGTGCAAGGGGCGAACCTATATATATGGATAGGTTTGCCCCTTGCACCGGCGGATGTTGCATCAGTCCTACAGCCTTTCCGTCCGCCTCGATACCGCCGTTTATGTGAAGTGGTTCCCCCTCCTTTTTCGCTGAACCGAAAAAATCATGGTGTAGTACACGTATAGTATCCCATGCGCTGCCTTTTATTGTTATTCTTTTGCAGCAAACATTAAAAATTAAGTTTGTTATGGAAGTTATTACATTTGAAAGTGAAGCGTATAAAGCGCTTGTAGGGAAGATTGAAAAAATCGCCGGGTATGTAGCCGAAGCGCAGCTGCCTTCGGAAGAAAAAAAGGAGACTTGGCTGGACAGCAACCAACTGGCGGAAGCTTTAGGGATCAGTACACGTACATTGCAACGCCTGAGGGATGAAAACCTGATCAGCTACTCCATGCTGCGTGGACGGTGTATGTACAAGCTGTCGGAGGTCGAACGCTGTCTGGAAGAGCGTACCATTCGGTGCAAGCCTCAAACATTGGAGGATTTTCGCAAGAACTACCTAACGAGAACCGGCAATGATAAGAAAGGATGATATACTGAAAATGACGGAAAAGGGCATTTCCGTATTCCGCTATTACCTGCCGGTGGACTTCAAGGTGGGAAAGAACTTCCTGAACCCTTTTTATAAGGATACGAAGGCTTCGTGCAATATTTATTACGAACGCAAGGCCGGTGTGTTTAAAATGAAGGATTTCGGGAACGAGGATTATTCAGGGGACTGCTTTGAACTGGTGGGCAGGCTGAACGGCCTTAGCTGCAAGGAGCCTAAAGAGTTTGTCGAGATCATGGAAATGATAAACCGCGATCTGCATTTGGGGCTGTCCGCACATGAGGAATATCATGTGAGCCATAGCAAAGTCCCCCAAAAGAGTGAAGTGGTATCGGAAGAACCGAAAGCGAAAAGCGTCCGGCCTTATACTGTCGTGCAAAAGCCCTTTACGGCTGCGGAACTTGCCTTTTGGGGTAAATCGGGAATCGGGGAAAATGTTCTGAAAGCGTACCGGACGGTATCGCTGAAGAAGTTCAGCAGCGAGAACCAGGAAAGGAAGCCTTTTTCCTGCATGACAAGCGTCGATGAACCGATGTTCGGATATATGGGGAAACAGCATATCAAGGTTTACCGTCCGTGTTCACAAATGCGGTTCCTGTACGCCGGTGATTTTGGCGACAACTACTGTTTCGGGCTGGAGCAGCTGCCGGCAAAGGGTGATCTGCTCTTTATCACAGGCGGGGAAAAGGATGTGATGAGCCTGGCGGCACACGGCTTCCATGCGATCTGTTTCAATTCGGAAACGGCTTTTATCCCTGCGGCTGTCATACACCGGCTTTCGTTCCGGTTCAAGCATATCATCCTCCTCTATGATGTGGACAGTACCGGACTGAAAAGCTCGGCGAAGCGTGAAGAGGAGCTGAAGGAATACGGGATTAAACGATTGTTGCTCCCGCTTGCCGGTACAAAGACGGAAAAGGATGTATCGGACTACTTCATGCTGGGGAACAGCCGTGAGGATTTGATAAAACTTTTTCTGGACTATCTGGAAACCTTATACAGTGAAACCATGTCGGCTTTGAAATCCTGCGAGGTGGATTTCAACAACCCGCCTCCCATTGCACAGATGATCGTATCGGTAAATGACGTGCCTCTCGGAACTCAAGGCAACCTGCTTTGTATCACCGGCGGAGAAGGCACGGGAAAAAGCAACTATGTGGCGGCACTGATTGCCGGTGCTATCCGTCCCACCGGAACGGATGTGGATGCGCTGGGCGTTACGCTCCACGAAAACAGCAGGAACAAGGCGGTACTGTTCTATGACACGGAACAGAGCGAAGTACAGCTGTATAAGAATATCAGCAACCTGCTGCGGCGATGCGGACGTGAGGCGATGCCGGAATGGTTCAAGGCGTATTGTCTTACGGGAATGAGCCGGAAAGAACGCCTGCTTTCCATTATCCAGAGCTTGGACAAGTACCATTATCAATACGGCGGTGTTCATCTGGTGGTGATAGACGGGATTGCGGATTTGATAAAATGCGCCAACGATGAAGCGGAGAGCATAGCCGTCGTGGAAGAACTGTACCGGCTGGCCGGTATCTACAAGACGTGTATCGTTACGGTACTGCATTTTATCCCCAACGGGCTGAAGCTGAGGGGACACTTGGGAAGCGAGTTGCAGCGGAAGGCTGCGGCAATCCTTTCCATAGAGAAGGACAGCGATCCGGCCATATCGGTGGTGAAGGCTCTGAAAGTAAGGGATGGAAGTCCGCTGGATGTGCCTATCATGCAGTTTTCGTGGGATAAGGAAAAGGCCATGCACGTCTATCTGCGAAAAGCCGAAAGAGGAAAAGGACAAGCGCAAAGAGGATGAGCTTGTAGCGGTGGCCAAAGAGGTATTCAGCCGGAGGCGCTTTGTTACTTATGTGGAGCTTGCGGAAGAAATCCAGTCGATACTGGAAGTGAAGGAACGTACGGCGAAAAGCTACATCAGGTTCATGCGTGAGAAAGAAATCATTCTGAAATCATCCGATAACCAGAGCTATTATGTTATCGGGAACTTTTAAGGAGGAAAGCGTATGTTAGTAGATAAAACGGAATTTGAAGCATGGATGGAACGTATCATGGGTGAGCTGTACCGCATCTCACGGAAGCTGGACAAGGCGGAAACGAGGGAAAAGCACCTGAACTACCTGAACGGAGAGCGTCTGTACGACAATCAGGAAGTATGCCTGTTGTTGCGCATCAGCAAACGCACGCTGCAACGATACCGGAATAACGGGGTGTTGAAGTTCTATTCGATATATCACAAGACATATTACAAGGAGTCGGACTTGCACGAGTTCATCCGCAACAACTTCGACGAGAACGAGATAAAACGGCAGGCACGTGAGGACAAACTGTCCGAGAGCTATCCGCTGCCGAAAGAATAAGTCCATGTTTTTGCTTTGTACCGGTGAAACTACTGCCGTGAGGCAGGAAATCCCAAACTGCGTATTGGTGTTTGTCATGGCAATGACTTCATACAGTTGTGAAACAGGATGAAGTTTCTTTTCTTGTTCGAATGGTGATACTTCAAAGGACAGCGGTCCGGAGGGGTATCATTTTTTATGTATGCACTTAAAAATATTCCAGTTTTGTGGCGTAAAAACTGGGCGTTTTTTTACCTTTGCAAAAACTGTCATTTATGAAATTAGGAATATTACACTTTACAGATTCTCACATAAAAAGTGCCACTGATTGGATTTTGAGTGAGTTTTCATCTCTTGTTGCTTCCGTCAAAACGATATATGAAGAATGTGATCGCATATATATAGTGTTTACAGGTGATGTTGTTTACTCTGGTAGTGAAGAAGAATATATTTTGGCTTCAAAGTTTTTGAATTCAATAAGAAGTTTACTTAAAACATTGTATAAAGATAAGGTCTATGAACAAATAATTTTTACTCCCGGAAATCATGATTGCAATTTCAATATGGATAGACAGGCGAGAAAAAATGCTATAAAAAATATGAATTATGATTATATTGGTGATGATAATAGTGTTATAGAACAATGTCTTATCGTGCAAGAACCTTTTTGGAATTTTGAAAGCTCGATTAATGGACAAGAAACCAAACCATGTATTTACAAGGAATATATAGATGATATACAAAAAGAGGTTGTTATTTTTCATTCTTTTAATACAGCTTGGATGTCTTCTATTAATGAAAATGTTGGTAGTCTTTTCTATCCTATAAAAAATATAGAAGAGACTATTAATACAAAAGCAACGATAAATATATCAGTTTTTCATCATCATTCATCTTGGTTAAATCCTAATACAGAAGAAAATAATAAGCATGAATTTTCCGAACTGATCAATAGCTTTTCTGATGTAGTTATTTATGGACATGAACATGAAAGGCAAGGAATGATTCATACGGACTTAAACACACATAAGGAGTGCTATATTTTGCAGGAGAGGCATTACAAATGAATCAAGCAAAAAAAGTTCATTCAGGTTTCAAGTGTTCATCATAAACACAGAAAATAGGATTGGATTTAAATTATCCATTTCATTTGGAAA